>JACCEE011257396.1_pt1 | contig 14553 bp, 9 predicted proteins | sample 7449931 | NCBI WGS metagenome assembly JACCEE01 (sample SAMN15323457, study PRJNA562643) | freshwater metagenome | isolation source: river surface water | place: USA:Blue River Watershed | collected 2017-08-19 | reverse complement strand
CAGCTTTTCGTTCTATAAAATCAAAATTAAATAATATATTGAGTAAATTAAATCAAACATCTTAATATGGATAATTTAAGTACATTTCAAGGACAAGCAAATACAATAGAAGCTGCAGGAACAAGTGGTACGGCTGGTAGTATATTAAGTAGGGCAAAATCTCAAGCAAAATCTCAAATACAAAATTTACAAGGGCAGGCTAATGCACAACTTCAAAATTTACAAAACGCAGTACCTAAAGTACCTGAAATACCTAAATTACCAAAGCCGCCTTCTTTTAATATACCAAAATTACCACCTGTTCCTAAGTTTAAAAAGAAAAAACTACCAGAACCAAAAAAAGATAAAAAAAGTAAATTAAAAGAAAAATTAGAAGCTGCAAAAGCAGCAGCAGCTGCAGCAAAATCAAAAGCAGCGGCACTAAAAGATAAAGCAGCAAACGCAGCCGCTGCGGCAAAATCAGCAGCAGATTCTGCAAAATCAAAAATATCAGAAGCTCAACAAAAAGCAAAAGCACAATTAGAAGACGCAACTAATAAAGCAAAAGCAGCAGCTGCTAATTCTTTAAGTGCGGCTAAAGGTGCAATAGAAAAAGGAAAGCAATCTGTAAATTTGGCAAAAAATACTGTTGATGGTGTAAAATCTCAAGCAACATCTAATATACAAAATGTAACATCAAAATTAGGATAATATGTCTTGGCAAATATTCAAAGATAATTTATTACAATTTGCTAATAATCCAGATTCGATAAATGATACATCGGCAGTTGCAAAAAAATGGGCAGATGAATATGATGCTGCGATTAAAAGAGGTAAAGATGTCCTAAACCAAGTTTCAATTAAGCAGGGAAATAAAGCTGCTATGGAACAATTATTTAAGATAGCTTTGGATAAAGGGTTGACATCAACTGGTCCATATGATTTGGTTGGTGAAATGGGTAAAGGTGTTATAGCATATTGGACAGGTGCAACATTAAACGAATTTCCAATACCAATAATACCGGCAACCGGAGCAACTTCAAATGTATCAGTTGTTTCAAATGTAGTATTAAATGCTGGAACTTGGCAACCTGCTGTAAGTACGCCAGGTTTAGCAACACCAGAAGCTGAAGAAGCTGAAGCTGTAAAAATAGATATTGATGAAGAATATCCAAAAAATCAACAAGCATACGAAGAAGAATTTGAATCCGAAGAAGCAGCTATGCAAAATAATAGTAATGTTTCTGAAGAAGAAGCATATGATAATGTTGAGGAATATAATAAAGAAATACAAGCAGCTTCTGAAGATAGTGGTGAAGATATATCTGAAACAAATCCACCAACTGGTACTTCTGGAACATCATCCGATTTACCACCTAAAGCAAAACCACCTGTAGCTAGAGGTGACCAAGCTTTATTTAAACGTTGTGGAAATGGAGTATGGCCGGCATTAGGAACTGCACCTGATTTTGAAATTCAAAGAACTGATCCTGGTAAATGTCCAAGAAATTGGTATAAAGTTAATAAAGAATATATGGTAAAAAATTGTACTGAAATAATGTTTCCAACCGCAAGTGGAGATAAAAAAATATTAGTACACAAAGATTTAGCAGCAATTGTTAAACCGGCTTTAACAAAAATTAAAGAGAAAGGACTGCAAAAATATATTAAAAATTGTGGTGGTGGATTGGCAGTTAGAAATGTAACTTGTGGAAACCGATTATCAAATCATAGTTGGGGTACTGCAATTGATATGAATACCGAAGTATATCCATATGGTTATAAGTTTAAAGATGATGGAATTTATAGCGGTGGTAAAAAAATAAGAGACTTAAATGAATTTGATAAAGGATTTCAGCAAGTAGCAGCAATATTTAAATCACAAGGAATGACGTGGTTGAGTAGTAATGACCCAATGCACGTTTCAATATACGAATAATTATGTCAGCAATACCACCAACCAAAAACCCAGCTTTAATTATAGATGATTTCATATTATATGCAACAAGTCATTTATCTAGCGTAACTGGTATAGTTAATACAATATCATTATATCCACCAATTGGTACACCTGGTCCGGGAATTGTAAATTGGACTGGTTATCAAATAACACCTGCAAGACCTGGTGGTTCTATTCCATCTGAAACTCAACAAACACCTGAAGAAGTTGAAGAAGTTGATACATCTGATATAGAAATGACAGATGCACAATTGGCTGCATCCGAAGAAGCATCATTAGAAGGTGATGATATAAATGAATCTTCGGCAAAAGCTTATGAGGTTTCTGAAGATGAAGAAGAACCAACGGAAGAAAGAAAACAAGAAATACAACAAAGATTAGAAGATGATGCAGAAAGCCAACCAGACCCACCAATAGCAGAAGAAGAAAAGCCAAAAGATAATATACAGCCAGTTCCAAATTATAAAAGTAAAATGAAAGTACCATCGGAATTGGTTACCGCTATGAGAAAATATGGTATTGGTAAAACTCCATTAGAAAGGGCCCATTTTTTAGCACAAACCAATCACGAATCAGGTAACTTTGTTTATAAAGAAGAAATAGCTTCTGGAACGGCATATGAAGGAAGAAAAGATTTGGGTAATACGGAACCTGGAGATGGTAAACGATATAAGGGAAGGGGTTATATCCAATTAACAGGTAGAGCAAATTATAAAAAGTTTGGACCTACTGCTGGAGCTGATTTTGTTGGAAACCCAACAATAGTGGCAACTAAATATTATTCAGATACCGCTTGTATGTTCTGGAAAGCAAATAAATTAGGTGAAAAATGTAAAGATTCATCTATTAATACAATAAAAATTGTAACTAAAAGAATTAATGGTGGATATAATGGGTTGGATGACAGAACCAAAAAATTTGCCAAATATTGGGAAGAATTGCAAAAAGACCCAACACTTTGGGCTTAAAACTTAAAAATAATCAATTTAAATATTTATAAACATAACAAATAAGGACGTATGAATACTGATAAATTATTACAAGCCATTCAAATCCTAATCAAAGAGGAATTAAAACAACAATTACCAGCTCTTATTAAGGAAACTGTGAAGGCTGAAATGAAAAAAATGTTAGCAGAAGGTAAACAACCTGCTAAACCAAAAAATACTGGACTGAGTATGGCTAAGGCTCTTTTAGTAGATGAAGAACCAATGGTTAATGAATCTGTTAAAGAAGGAACATATAGTAAAAATCCAATGATTAATCAAATCCTTAATGAAACTAGACAAGCTGTTTCAAACGATGGTGGATTTAGAACTATGAGTTTTGGACAAGGTGATATGGGTTCAATTGTGGGTAGAACGGCAATGGCTGAAAAAATGGGTTATGGTGACTTCGCTAATGGACCTCAAAAAACTGGATTGGGTGTTCAAACTGGAGTGGCTGAATTAGATAAAGCTTTTAATAGAGATTATTCAGAGCTTGTTAAAAGATTTAAGAAGTAATGGCAATTGTATTAGGTCAAAAGTTAGTTCAAGATACTAAAAAGTATCAAGATTATGCAATAGGTATAACTTTACCTATTCAAATCGGTAACACTGCTTTCAACCAATCGTTCACAACTGCTGAACAAGTTAAATCAAATATTAAAAACTTACTTCTTACTAAAAAAGGGGAAAGGGTAATGCAGCCTGAGTTTGGAAGCGGCCTTCAAGAATTACTATTTGATTTTAATGATGATACATTATCTTCAAAAATAGAAACGGCTATTGAATCTGCCCTAGAGCAATGGTTACCTTATGTTACGGCTGAACAAATAGATGTGGAGCAAACAAATGATAATAAAGATAGAAATTTGGTGAATGTATCAATAACTTTTAGTATATTAAACACACCTGATTTAAATACAGTTTCATTTGCAATAGCTCAATAATAAATAAAAAATGGCAATAACCACAACAAATAAAAATTTTAAGAATAAGGGTAAGGATATAAAATATCTTGATAGGGATTTTATTGGATTTAGAAATAATCTAGTAGAGTTTGCAAAAAATTATTTCCCTAAAACTTATTCTGATTTTAATGAATCATCACCGGGTATGATGTTTATAGAAATGGCATCATATATTGGTGATTCTCTTTCTTATTATATTGATGATACATTAAAAGAATCTTTAATGGTTTATGCTGAAGATATTAGAAGTATTTTAGCATTATCACAATATTTGGGATACAAACCAAAAGTAACAGCCCCAGCAGTAACTACACTTAGTGTATATCAACTTGTTCCATCTAAAGGTAGTGGTGTAAATAATTTACCCGATGAAAAGTATTTTTTAAGAATAAAAGAAGGTATGTTAGCTCGTTCTACGAAAAACAACATTATATTCAGAGCTACTGATGTAGTTGATTTTTCCGAAGAAAGTGGTAGAGAAATTACGGTATATCAAAGAGATGTGGTAACGGGTGAACCAACATTTTATTTAATTAAAAAATATGTACAAGCAATCTCTGCAGAAGTAAGAGAAAAGGAAGTGACATTTGATTCTTATACTCCGTTTCAAAAAATTTTATTAGATGATACTAATGTAATATCAATATATGATGTTAGAGATTCCAATAATAATAAGTGGTATGAAGTTCCGTACTTAGGACAAGAAATGGTATTTATAGACCATACTAATACGGAAGCTAATGATCCTGATTTATATCAGTTTAAATCAACTGTACCTTATATTTTAAAAACAATTAAAACTCCAAAAAGATTTGTTGTTAAAGTAAATGAAGATAGTACAACTACAATTCAATTTGGAGCAGGTGACCCAACGGCATCTGATGAACAATTGATTCCAAACTTAAAGAATGTTGGATTGGGATTACCAAATTCAATTAGTAGATTGGAAGAATCATTTGACCCAACCAATTTCTTAAAAACAAAAACATACGGAACATCTCCAGCAAATACAACAATTACTGTAAAGTATTTAGTTGGTGGTGGGGTGAATTCAAATGTAGCTACGGGTCAATTGACTAGAATTAATAGAATCGAATTTGAAATAGATAATCAATCTCTTACAGATACTGAAAGAGCTATTTACGAAGCAACTAAAAATTCAGTAGCTATTGATAATGAAGTATCGGCAACTGGTGGTAGAGGTGGTGAGACTGTTGAAGAAATTAGACAAAATGCTTTGGCAAACTTTGGTTCTCAAAATAGAGCAGTAACCGCAAAAGATTATCAAGTTAGAGCATTATCAATGCCAACTAGATATGGTGCAATTGCAAAAGCTTTTGCCGTTGCTGATGGTACATTAGATAATAATTCACCATCATCTATATTAGCATCTCCTAATAACTTACAAGAATTTACTGACTTAGTTATGAGTTTTGTAAATAAGCCTGATAGTGAAGAACCATCTGAACAATCTATAAAAGAAGAAATAACAAAATATTTAATAGGTAAAACTTCAAATGAAAACGAAAAAAATAATCCGTTTGCAATTAATTTATATTTGTTAGGATACGATTTGTTTGGAAGATTGGCACCTGTTAATAGAGCCGTTAAAGAAAATTTAAAAACTTATATTAACGAATATAGAATTCTTACCGATGGTATTAATATGAATGATGGTTTTATAATTAACATTGGATTGGAATTTGAAATATCAACATATCAAAATTATAATAAAAGTGAAGTTTTAGGAAAGTGTATCTCAGAGTTAAAAGATTATTTCAATATTGATAATTGGACTTTTAATCAAACAATAAACTTGAGTGAAGTTGAGTTACTTATAGCAAATGTTGAGGGAGTATCATCTGTACCATATGTAAAGGTAGTAAATAAATGTGGTGGAAAATATTCACCAAATTCATATAACATTGATGCAGCTACTAAAGATAAGATTGTATATCCATCTTTAGACCCTTCAATTTTTGAAATTAAATATCCGGATTCGGACATAAAAGGTAGAGTAAGATAATGGCATACTATTTCCTAACAGCATCAAAAGATGCATCAATTTATTTACAACAACCAAATCAAAATACTGGTTTAGATGAGATATTAGAAATTAGTAAAATTTACTATGGTAATATCAAAGATATTTCTAGAGCTCTTTTAAAATTTGATGTTGGATTTTTATCTTCTTCTTTAGTGAATAATACTATTGAAATGGATGAGGCTACACTTATTTTAAAAGAAACAAAAACACAAGAAATTCCATTACAATATACATTATATGGATATCCTATATCTGGTAGTTGGGAAATGGGTATTGGTACTCGATTTGATAACATATCAACACAAGGTGTAACTTGGAATTACAGAGAAGGTGATAGTAAATTAGATTGGTTGCAAAATGGTTTAAATTTAGGAACGGATGCAAATCCAAATAATGGACAAGGTGGAACTTGGTGGACATCTCATAATACACAACAAACTTTTAATTATCAATCAGCTGATGTGGAGATGGATGCAAAAGATTTATTAAGAGCTTGGATGAGCGGTTCAATACCAAACGATGGTCTTATGTTAAAATTCGATGAATCATTAGAGAATGATACACAAGATTATGGAATTGTTAGAATTTTTAGTAAAGAAACAAACACTATATATCAGCCAAAAATTAGAATTGGATGGGATGACCAATCTTTTGTAACTGGTTCATTAACTGCATTAACTGCATCTGATTTTAAAGTTGGTATTAGTAATTTTAAAAAAGAATACAAAGTTGGTACAATTGCAAAATTAAGAGTATTTGGTAGAGAATTATATCCATTAAAAACTTTTACAAATCAATTTGGATATACTAATGTAAAATATCTTCCTCAAACAACATATTATCAAATTAAAGATTTTGCATCTAACGATATTATAATTCCATTTAGTAATTATTCTAAAATTAGTTGTGATTCTGAAGGAAATTATATTAAATTAAATCTTTCTAATTGGGAAGCTGATAGAGTATATAAAATTGAATTCAAAGTTGATAATGGTAATGGAGATATTCAATATTTTGATGATGATATAACGTTTGGTATTGTAAAAAGCTAAAAATGATTAAAACTGGGTTAATAAAAACTGGATTAAGAAATGAGGAAAAAATCAATGAACTTTTGATTAGCGGTTCTTCTGCTATCAAAACTAAAAATGATTTTGGAGTCCATGTGTTTAGCGGTTCTATCGCTGATGATGGTATTATTTCTGGTCAATTAACAAAACCAAAATATAACGAAGAAGAATTATTAAAATCAATAGATACAACTATTATTGAACTTCTTCCACCAGAAGCACCATTATTAGAACCAACAATATTAGCATCGGCATATGATGAGGCAATACAAACAATTGAAGACTTAACAAATCAAATAATTGAATTAAATACAAGTGTTTTAGATTTGAGTGCTAAAGTACAAGCTTTAGAAATTGTATCTGAAAGTTTAAGAGTTGAAATGGATGCTAAAGACTTATTATTAGCTGTATCTCAAAATCAAACTCAACAAGCAACTGCAAAAGTTGAAAGTAGTGTTGTTGATTTACAAACATCAATACAAAAAGCAACAGCAGAATCAATACAAAGAGTTTCCTTAGCAGCAAGAAATACATCACTTCAGCAAGAAAATGTATTACTTAATGAGCAATTAGCAAGCGCACAATCGCAGATAATAAATTTAAATGAAACTATAAATAATTTAAACTCACAACTTAACACAAATCAAACGGCATTGATACAATCAAATAATCAGTTAGCTAAGAAAAAGAAAATTATTTGTAATGAATTATACAATCAAGGTTATCTATCTGAAGAAATTTGGGATGCCGATGAACGTTATGGTGAGTTGATGTGGAATGTTGATAGAAAATTAGTTATTGGGTATAATATGTGGGCTAAGGGTGTTGTTGAATTTATGAAAAAGAATCCAAAATATACAAAGTATATATACTTTATGGTTAAACCTTGGACTGAGCATATGGCTTATGTAGTTGGTTATTTACCAAAAGATAATAAGATTGGTAAGTTTATTCATTTCTTTGGAAAGAGATATTCTTATTATGTATATGATAAACATATGAATAAAAGAAAATCGTTAGCATGGCAATAAAAGCATTTAAAGATATTATTGATAACAAAGGATACCGAATTAATTCAAATGATAGAAAGATATTTGAAGAAGGTAAACTTGAGTCTTTTTTTGGATTTGGTGAAAAGGATGCCATTGAGTTTATTGTGTATGATTTAAACGATAATCAATTACCTCAAATAAACGATGAGTTAGTAAGATATATTCCATTGACAACACAAAATATAAGAGAATATTTTCTAATAGCAGAAGGAACTCTATTTCAAAAATACCAATTCCCAACAGAATATTTTATAGATGCTGAAAGATTATTGAGAGAGGCTGGATATGATAATGGTACATTTAAAACTCAAATCACACTTATAAATAAGAGAGTGGGTAGTGATAATGTATATGATAAATTGTGGATATCGGAAATATCACCATCTAGAACTGAAGCTAGATTATATCCATTAAAAAAAGGATTGGAAACAAATAAAGAACTTCAAGAAAGATTTAATTTGTTTATACAAAATGGAGAGTTTAGAGATGATACAATTAACCTAGCAATTAATTTTATTGAAAAAATTACACCAACTGTAATTGATAGTTTTTTAAAAACAAAATATCAAGAGAAATGGTTTAACAAAATGGTTGGTGAATTTAAAATAAAAGATTTTGATACATTTACTACAAAAATTTATGAGAAGTTTATTGAAGCTTGTGTATATGAATTAACAAATAGAGATTCAAACCCAACATCAAATACTTACGGAAAGCCAAAAGCAACAAAACCATCGGTAAAGTTGTCTGTTGATGATATAAAAAATTTATGTAAAAAAGTATTAATTAATTGTATTAATTTTTACTTAGGGTCTCCTGATGTTAAAAAACAAGCTTCATTTGATACTAAAGTAGATTCAAGTGAAGATGTAGTTGGTAGAATATTACAAAGATTAGAATCCGATATTACGATAGATACTACACCTGTTGTTTTAAATAAAGTAGAAGTTGCAAAAAAACCACTAACTGGAAAATTATTAAAATTGGATTTAGATATTAAAAAACAATTACCGGTTGAACCGCCTGTTGAAAAAGATAAACCAATTTTTGAAATGCCTGTAAAGGAAATACCAATTGAAGTTGTTACACCAGTAGATGAACCACCTTATGTAGAGCCTGAACCACCTAAATATGAACCTGTTGTAGTTGGTGGTGGAAGTAACGGCGGTGGCGGTGGTGGTGGTTTTATTGAAAGAGATTTCGGTACTGGTTTTGGTAGAGAGCAAGTTTTTGAATTTGATATGAATCAAAGAGAAAACATAAGATAAAATATTTATTAACTAATGGTAGCAAATAACGAACAGGCATTTGATAATGGATTTGGTTTAAGTGAATCCGAACTATTGAACCAACAAGACTCATTAATTGGTGTTGGACTTGGCGTAGGTGGTAGTGCCGGCGTTGGTGTTAGCTATGGTGGCGGTGGTGGTGGAAGTAGTTCTACTAATTCTGGTTATGTACCAATAGTACAAACACCAAATTTAGCAAATTCGGATATAACATATACAATTAGAGTAGATGCCAATAAGAAAGATGGTACAAGTGTATATGTAAATGGTGAGAACACATATGAAAATTTACAAGCAATATTATATTATAGTATTTCTCAAATACTAAACGAAGGTCCAAAGGTAATAACTGTACAAAATTCCCAAGGTTGGACATCTGATGAAAAATATGTAATCGATGTTGTAAATAATCCAAAATATCAGGATATTCAAATCAATACAAATTTGAATATAAACCCATATGATAGTTTAATACAATATCAAACTAGAAATTTATTTAGCTATGATAATTACCTAAACACTTCTGGAAATACTAATGCAGTTTATTCAACAGTTCCTGCTTATACAATAAGAGTAAAAAAATATGTAAATGATTTTGAACAATTGTATGAAAATAAATGGAATTTTGAATTGCTTGATAATGAGAGAGGTATATTTTTTACTTTATTAAAAATTGAGGATGAAATCGTAGTAGACCCAACACCATCTGACCCAGAAGTTCCAAAGATTCAAATAAATGTTTTTGTTTCTGGACCAGATGAATCTGTTAGTATTATAAAAACAAATACAACAACATCTGTATTTGAAGAAATCAAATTAAAAACAGGTAATAATTTAATAGAAGATTTCTTAAATACTGAAAATGTATTTTCAATACAAACTTCAAATATTACTTCTTATAGAGTAAAAAATATAAGTGTATCTGGTGAAAGTGTTAAGCAACAAAATTTAGAAGCTTTACAAAGTGATGAAAGTATATCTACATCAATACCTGCAAATGGTAATTATAATATTAATGTAATATCTGAGCAGTATGTTGTTGTACAAAATCCAATACCAGCGGCATCATTTTTGAATGAGAATCAAATAAATTCTGATGAATTTAAAAATTATAATATAAATGGTGGCGTTGATGTACCAATTGGATTGTTATTATCAAATACCGATAAGGTAACAATATATGTAAATAATCAATCATTTGTATATACTGAATTTTCAACACCATTAGTTAGATTAGCAAACTCATCTAATTCGGATACATCAAGACAAACTATACTAACTATACCGGCTAGAGCTTTTAAAAATGTAGGAAAGTATGAGATTAAAATAGTACCATCAAATCAATATGGTGATGGTAACTTATTAGAAACTATATTAACTGCTGTTGATGATGTGTGGGTTGGTGTGCCTGATATTAGAAATATATCATATCCTTCTTTATTAAGAGGACCTGATTATGTTGGTGTTGATGTTGATTTTGATATATCTTATGATTCGGTTGATACTGATTTTGTAAGACTTTATGTTGGTAGTAAGAATGGCCAATATACACAATTACCAAAAGATGGAACGCATAGATTTAATGTAAAAGAATTATTACAATTAGGCTCAATATCAGTATCAGAAGATGATGATATTATTTCACTTCCATTGATATTAGTTCCATATAATACAAGCGGAAGAGAAGTTGTACTTGGTAAGGATGAGATACTATCTATAAAATTTGATAAAGGTGATTTAACAATACCAAGAGATGTTGTAATTAGTAGAATTGCCGAAGGATTTATTTCTCAATTTGATTCATCCATATTTGATGATGAAACTTCCAAATACTTAACTCACCTTTTACATTTGGGAGATGGTGATAATAAAGTAATAACAACTTGGGAAGGTGATGCTGATTCATTGATATTAAAATTATATGAACCATTACCAACATCTGTTCAACCAAATCAACAAGTTTGGATTTCCAAAATTCAATCAAATCCAATAGTTGAAACTATCAATATTAGTGGAGTTGATACTTCATTTTGTGCACCATTAAAAGGGCCAAACTTTTCAATAGATCCTGATAACGGAATTGGTTTCCAAGTATTTGATGAGTTGATAGCAAGCGGTTCACATACATCAACCGATATATTTAATAAGCTTACAGAGCAAACTACAATTGATACTATAAAACTTAACATTCAATATGCTAGTGGTTCTGCTTATACTTGGGAAAATTTTGTACACTTTGGTTCTGCTTTAGAAAGAGTTGAAAACTTTTATTATAAAGTACAAGTACTGCAAGAATATCAAGCAAAGTATATAAGTTTGATGCAGACCGCATTTCCTATTGGATATGTATTAACGGAAGATGCTGGTGGTGATGGTACTCCTGAATTGGTTGGTGATGAGAGATTAATAGCTGAGCAAATTGACCCTATACTTGGATTACAATATGAAGTGCCGCAAGTATTACCTGCACCATACGCATTATTGGAAGCTGAAAGAATTGCTGAAAAGATAAACAACTTAGTAAAAGGATTTGATGGATTTGAATATTTCTTATTTAAATCTGAAGATTCTTTAGCATATCCAAAAGAAAATTTCTTTGATTACAAAACATCATTAACATATAGAGTATTAAGACCATTAACAACAAATGATGTAAAAAGCTGGTACGCAAATGCATTAAATTTATCAGAAGAATATGATAAATACAATTCATATGCAATAAAAAATAATGTACCAGAACATATATTTGAAAATTACGAAAATGCTGATTATTTATTATTCTTAGATATGATTGGTCAGCACTTTGATATTTTATGGTGCTATATAAATGGTTTAAAAACTCTTAAAAAAGTAGAACATAAACAAGAAGCTGGATTGCCTGATAAATTGGTTGCATATCTTTTACAATCAATGGGTTGGGAAAATAAAAAAGCATTCAATTCTACACTTCTTTGGGAATATATGTTTGGTACTACAAAAGAAGGTGCTCAAAAATATGGAAGAAGTTTAGAAGATGCAAATAATGAAGTTTGGAGAAGAATATTAAATAACTTACCTTATTTGTTAAAACATAAGGGAACTGGTAGAGCTATGAAAGCTGTAATGGCTTGTTATGGTGTACCACAATCTATGTTGACGATAATGGAATTTGGTGGACCTCAAGATGTAACAAAAGGTGGAACTACTCAATTTACTTTTGATGATAGAACGGCAGCAATTTATTTAGAAAAACAATCCGCTGTTAAAGTTCCTTGGAAGTATAATGTAGCATCTTTAAATTATCCAAATGCTATTGAGTTTAGATTTAAACCAAGCGAATTACCAAATCCATCATATACATTAATTTCTGGAAGTGAGTGGAAACTTGATTTAATTAGAACTACTGGTTCTTTTGCAAAATTAGAATTAAACTTTGGTGGTGATGTTGCATCAACATCTTATATATTAGAACCATTCTCAAGCGGTTCACCTGCAGTATCTACATATTATTATGATACCGCAAGTTATTCTCCATATGTATATGGGGTTGATTTGACTACTGGAAGTTTAGGATTTCCTATATCTCTTGAAAATTATTCAAATGTAATAATTAATAGACATGATTATAGTGATTCTACATCACAATACGAAGTTTGGTTAGCATCATCTGATGGTATTAGAATAAATACATTTGTTAGTATGTCTTTATTAACAAATGATTCACAATGGACAACTGGTTCTTATATTCATATTGGTAGTGATGATTTCTCTGGAAATGTAGATGAAGTTCGCTTATGGACAGTTCCATTACAAAGAAGTAAGTTTGAAAATCATACTTTATTCCCTGATGCAATTAATGGTAATTCATATACAGCATCTACGGCAGATTTATTATTCAGATTAGATTTTGAATATCCAAAAGATAGAGTATTAGACCCTTATATTAAAAATGTTGCTATAAGTAACAATTATGGTGAGGCATATGCATCGGCAAGTAATATGTATTCAGCGGCAACATATCCATATCAATATACACCATATGATAGAACTGTAACAGCTAATGTTCCATCATTAGGATTTAATGTTTCAAATAAAATTCGTTTTGAAGAGCAAGAATTATTAACTGATTTATCATACAAACAAAGAGCAACTAAAAAATCATTTGATAGAGCTCCAATAGATTCTTCTCGTTTAGGATTATTCTTCTCTCCAATTAAGGAGTTGAATATGGATATCTTAAAAGCATTTGGTGATTTTAATATTGATGATTATATTGGTGATTTTGGTGATGAGTATAAAGATTCTTATAAACAATTAGATACATTAAGAGGATACTATTTTGAAAGACTTGATAGAAACATTTATGAATATATTCAATTAGTAAGATATATTGATAAATCTTTATTCGAAGTACTTTCTGATTTAGCACCTGCTAGAGCTAAAATATCAAAAGGATTATTAATTGAACCACACTATTTAGAAAGAAGTAAAACTCGTTGGGACAAACCGATATCTGAAAGAAATGATTTTGATTCTTCTATAAATGTTGATAACACAAATAATATAGAACTTTCATATGAAGTTAAAAATGCAGATTTAGATATTCAAGATGTAACTGTTTTGGAAGGTACTAAAAATAACTTTGATAGTAATATTGATGCAGAAGATGTTATAAATTTAGAATCTGTAAAAGCATCATACGAATCTTCAATAAATTATTTTGATGTAGCTGTAATAGAATCAAATGCACCATTCTATGATTCATTTATACAAATACCAACTGGTTCTTCTTTAACTGGTGAAGCTGATGTGTTCACATCAGAAATGATTGGTATGGAAAAGGATTCTTTATCAAATTTAGGATTTGGTCTTTATGGTAAAAATGGGGTGGCTGTTATTAGAAATTGGGATGGTATATTTGGAAACCAAGAATCAACAGGAAGTAGAAAAAATGTATTTTTGGTAAAAGAAACAAAAGGTAAGAAAATAAGTACTCAAGTTTCAGGATGGCCTACAAAGGGTTCTCAACCTGGCGATAGAGTAAAATATTCATCTGTTTTAAATTATTTTGATTCATATAAAGTTTCTATATTATCTTCTGGTAGTATTGTTACGGGGAACGATGTAGTTGAAGTTACACCATTAAATGGTTACTTTAAAACCCACTATAAATTTGTAAATAATTTATCAGAAGGTATGCAACGTTCCTATTGGAAAGGTTCT
>JACCEE012043731.1_pt1 | contig 14563 bp, 10 predicted proteins | sample 7449931 | NCBI WGS metagenome assembly JACCEE01 (sample SAMN15323457, study PRJNA562643) | freshwater metagenome | isolation source: river surface water | place: USA:Blue River Watershed | collected 2017-08-19 | reverse complement strand
TAACAATGATGATGAACCAGAACCAGCTCCAGCTACTAAAAAGGATTCCTTTGTTGATGAGGAAGAACCTGATGCTCTTGCACTTCTTGAGGATTTTAAATTAGAAGATGAGGATGAAGATCCAGCTAAACCTTCTAAAAAACCAGAGGTTAAAAAACAACCCACTCCAGAGGTAACAGATGATTCAGATGATGATTCATCAGAGGATAACTTCTTTGAAGTGTTTGGTAAAAATCTAACTAAGCTTGGTATCCTTGACGAGTTAGAAGAGGAAGAAGCTGAAGATTTTGAATGGAACCAAGACACCTTTGTTGAGAGATTTGAAGAAAGCTCTAGAAGAAAAGCTGATGATTTTATTCAACAGGCTTTTGCAAGATTTGGTCCAAAGCAACAAGACTTTCTTTGGAAAGTAGCAGTAGAAGGTGTAGATCCAGAATTGTACTTTGAAGCACAAAGAAGAAGTGAGATTGTACAATCCTTTGATCCTTCCACTGAAGAAAATAAAGAAAGGATTATGTTTGAGTATTTTAGATTAGTTGATCCAGAAAGAAACTTTGAAGATATCAAAGAAGAGATTCAAGATCTAAAAGATTTGAACAAACTTGATAAAAAAGCTGAACAAGCTAAAAGTAAGTTGGTAAAGTATTTTGAACAACAGAAAGCTGAGTTGGTACAAAATGCTAGACAACAACAAGTAATGCAAGAAAGACAAAGACAACAGTTTGAATCAGCAATTGAAGAATCAATTAAATTAGCTGTAGAAAAAGGTAATATTGATAATATCCCATTCTCTCGTAGTGACGAAGGTGAATTATTTGAATACCTTACTGCAACTCCATATAAAACAGAACAAGGTCATCCAGTAACAGAAATGTACAAAGACTTTGTTGAAGCACAAAGAGATCCAGAAAAACTACTTAAGTTGGCTAAGTTTTTAAAGAGTGGTTTGAAGATTGATACAGCAATTAAAAAAGCTGAAAAGAAAGCAAAAGAAGAAATGTGGGATTTTGGTCTTACTAAAAGATCTCGTAAGCCAAATACTGCATCATCCACAAAAGGTGGATTCCTTGATTAAAAACCTTTATAAAAAATAAATACTACAATGGCAAACACTATTGGATTTCCAAAAAGATATGTAGTAGGGGAAACTTCTTCTATGTATCGCAATGCTATCGGTAAATTTACTGATAGTAATCACCTTTATTCGTTGTATAATGAATCTCCTGAAAAGTATGACAGGGATATCATTGAGTTGTTCAACCAAACTAAGTTGTACAGCAATGATTTCTTGAATCTTATCACTTCAGCAGAACCATTCTACTTGACCACTCACTCTGATTCATTCACCTACAAAATCCGTAAGGGTGTTGAATATCCAAAGATTATTGAAAACTTGGCAACTGCAATTGCAAAGCCTGGTGTTCAAGGTACTATGTTCTCTTTGGTATTTGATAGAAAAGTGTTTGTTCATGGTGATCGTATTTCTGCACACCGCATTGAGCAAAATGTTCAGTTGGTAGTTGCTATGGATCCAGTTCCTTATGGAAAAGGTTTCAAGTACACTTTCACTGTAACAGGTGGTGATGCTGATTCTTTCGTACCTGTACGTTTCTTGCAACCTGGTGTTGAATATTTCAAGATTGACAACATCATTGGTGAATTTGATACTAAACTTTCTGGACTTGGTTTGACAGATGGAGAACTTGAAGTGATGCACACTTTGGGTGAATCTTTCGGTGTTGAGCACACAGTTACTGAATGGGCTGAAATGCGTCAGTTGGTAGATGCTAATGGTAAGAAATTCTCTATTAACTTGAATAAGGATAGAGAAGGAAATGCTAAAGACATTACTTTCATTGGTAAAACTACTGCTGGACGTACTGGTAAAGAGCAGTTGGTTGACTTGCGTTGGGCTAAAACTATCGACTTGATGTTGAAGAAAGAAATGCTTGACATGAAAGTTAACAAGTTAATTTGGGGTAGATCAGGTGTTGTTCCTGGACAAACTGGACAATCTAACACTTTGGTAGGTGCTGGTTTGTACGAGCAAATGGAACAAGGTAACGTGGTTTATTACAACCGTGGTGAATTTGGTGTAAACTTGCTTCGCACTGTATTTGGTGATATGTTCTATCGTAGAAAGTCTTTCTCTGAAAGAAAAGTTATGATCTACACTAATGAAGCTGGTATGGACTTGATCAACAATACTTTGCAAAAAGAATTGTTTAACTCTGGTTTCCGTATTGATCCTTCTAGTGCTGGTATGTTGCATGGTATCAATTCAAACAAGCCTTCTATGAATCTTGGTTTGGGTTATGCATTTGACCACTTCATCACCACTGAAACTGGTGAAGTTAGCTTCAAGCACATGCCTGCTTTGGATGATCCAATGGGTAATTTGGAATATGGTCCTGGTAAGAAGTCTGCTCCTATGTTCATGGTATTTGATATCTCAACTGAAGGTGATGCTACTGCTCCTCAACGTATCCGTGAGATCCGTCACAAAGGAATGCCTGGAATGACTTGGGGTTATGAGCAAGGTACTGTATCTCCATTTGGATTTGGTTCTATGCAAGGAATGATGTCATCTCACAGAAATCCTTGGTATACTATGTGGATGAAAGATCGTGTAGGAGTATTCTTGGAGGATCCTTCTCGCACTGTAATCATCAAAGAACAACCACAAGTTGAAACAAGTTTCTAATAATCTCTGAAAATTAAGAAAGGGGGGTAATCCCCCTTTCTATTTTTAGAATTATTGATTAACTTAGCAAAAAAATTACATATGGCTAGAATTGTAAAAATTAAACCCATTCCTAGAAGTGGGGGAGCACACCAGTTTACACTATCAAGTTCTCTTCGGAAAGCTGGTTTAAGTAGAGTACCATCAACCAAATTCACAATCACTCCTTATTATGATTTGAATTTTAAGAAGTATTGGAATGGTTTAGATGAAGATGCCTCAGATATTATGAGGATTGCAGATGAAAAAGAAAGAAAGAAAGAGCAAGGTAGAATTAAAGATTTAAGAGAGAGATTGGAGAATGTAACAGGATTAGAACTACATCCACGTTCTGACTATTACAGAAATGTATCCAATCCTAAAGAACCAAACACTCCAACAGGTTATGCTTTAGTTGATGGAGATAATATCTTTAACTTAGATATTCCAGATCAATATATTACTTTTTTGTGGTTGTCTAAACACCCTCAAATTTGTAAATCACTAAAAGATTGGGATGAAGGAAACTGTGATCCTAGTTGTATCTGGTATATTGAAAATATTGTAGAAGAAACTGAACTTAAAGTAAGTAAGAAGAAAGAGCAAAATAAAGCTGCTGTTGAATTAGAAAAAATGTCAGTTGGTAAACGTAAGAAGATTTCAATTATTATTGATAATCTTGGAATTGGATTGACTACTAATGATGATGAAGTATATACCATCCTTGATGATTATATCAAAGAAGGAGATTTGAAAAAAGTGCAATACTTTATTACACTTAGTCAATTACCAGATGATGTTTTAAATGGAAAGTATCTTGCTAAAGCTTGTTTGAATGAAGGTCTTCTAAGAAAGTTTGGAGGAGGTATTATCAGAGAAACTGAACTAGGACCTGCTGTTGCAAATTCTTTTGAAGAGTTAGAAACAATCTTAGCAGATGTTAGTCAACAAGAAGTATATATTGTATATGCTGATAAATTGAAAAAACATATATCATCTCTATCATTATGATCTCATCCGAACATCTTTCTAAAAGAATTGATGAATACCTAAACAAAGCAGGTACAAATGATAATTTTAAAATATCATTACCTACTAAAGTACGAGCTATTAATTCCGCACAAATCATTCTTGTAAAAAGAAAGATTGGATTAAACAACGTATATAAAATGGGTTTTGAATCTTTTAGAAAGAGGTTCGATGATTTAGATTTTTTAATTGAAGATAATGTTGAACTAAATATTCTAGAAAAGAATGGTGTGTTATTCTCTGATACATCCACTCTTGATGATTATATGTTCTATATTAAATCTTATTGTTTAGCAGATAAAGGTAATTGCAAGAATAGAAGGATTAGAAATTATCTTGTTAAGCGTACAGATTTTGAAAATTATATTAAGTCTGACACCCATAAACCCTCATTTGAATGGCAAGAACAATTAGTAATTTTTGGTGCTGATAAAATTGAGATATATAAAGGTGATGATTATGAATTAAATAAGCTATATTTAGATTATATACGCCAACCAAAAGAAGTTGATATTAGAGGATATAAAAAGAATGGCGTAGATTCGCAGACAGTTGATTGTGAATTCCCAGTACACTTAGAAGATGAATTATTAGATATTGTTGTTGAGCAATTAGCAATGACTATCACAGATCAAGCTCAAATACAGTTTGCACAATCAAGACAACAACGAAACGAATAACCCTTATTGTTTAACAAATAAATTTAACTAAAATGGACTTTAGAGTAACCCATTTTTTGGTAGCAGACTCAACTGCTACTGACGGACTTGCAAATGCTGTTAATAGCAGTGCTGACGGTCTTTCCATTGAAGCTATTCCATCTGGAAGAATTGGAGTAGTAAACCCATTAGCTGCTAATCCAACTATTTTGCCAGATATGGATGGTACTGGTGGTAGTGTTGCTGCATTATCTTCTTCAACACCTGTACAATTCGTGCAAGGTTTGAATACTGCTGATGCAATTGAAAAAGAATTGGGATTGATCAAATCTGGTATTATTGATCCGAAGAAAATTATTTCTGTACGTAAGATGGTAGGTAGTAATAGCTACTCTCGTCAGGTAAAAACTGTTGGTTCTTCTATTGTTGCTGCTGCTGCTTCTTCAATTGCTGCTTCAGCACTTACTACCTCTGTTACACCAACATTAAATACTGCATATTTTACAGCTGCTGCTAATGGGTACTATGTACTTACTAGTGGTAATGGTGTGGGTAACGTTGCAGCAGTACCTACTCCTACTACTTTATCTGTTGCTGGTGCTACTAGTGGTACTTATAACTTTACGTATTTTGCTAATGCATCAGCAGTAGGTTTTGGTACTCATGGTTTTGCTGCATCAGATACTGCTATCAGTATGTCTAAAGTTCAAACTACGTCTACTGCTAATCTTGGAGATTCTTTATCAGTAGAAGCAGACAAAGATTATTCTCTTTCTGTAAGAATGAGATCTTCTAGAGCAAACACTCTTTCTCCTTTTGGATTAATGAGAGGTTACTCTGTAAATGCTTCTAACACATATGTTGGACCTGCTACTACAGTAACTGCTGATAAATATTTAGGATTTTCTGTAGCATTTGGTTTGGTTAAAGCATTTGCTTTAGATCACCAAATTGATGAATTTGCTAAAGTTCACGCAATTTATAGTATTGAATCTAGTTCTGGTGATCAATCTTTTATCTTCACTACAACTGATACTATTTCCGCTACTTCAATCCTTAGTCCCACTCAATATGGAGTAACTGCAACTGTTATTAATGTTAATGATTATAATTCATGGCATGATGCAATTATTGGTGAAGCATTAACTATTAATGCTCCTGCTGCATATGTAGCTGGTAGTAATTATAAGCTTTCTTTTGTTATTGAAGGTTTGGAGCAACCAATGTTTAATAATCCTGCAGATTTGACATTGTTCCCTTACAGATGGGATTTTGTTAAGTTGAACGTATTCTTCCAAGAAGGTCCTTATCATGATAAGTTAGGATTTACTGGTGGATCTGCTGCTCAAGGTATTCCTCTTAACTCTGGTGTTACCACTCAAACTCCAATTGTATTTGATCGTACTGCTTCTGGAGCAATTGGTTCATTTACTACTCCTATCACTTTTGTACATATTCCTGAAGTTTATTCTACTATTGCAGCTAGTGGAAAAGATGTTCTTACTTATCCTGGATATCTTGTTAGCCAAGGATCTGGAGCTTCCTCCTATGTATATTTAACTGATGTTAAGTTCCCAAATCTTACTCAATCTGAAGTTAAGTATCTTGCACATGAGTATCAGTCTTACTCTTTGAAATATAAGCAACAATTCCAAGGAGTTAAGTATAATGCAATGTTGATGGATCCAACTCAATCTAAGGTGAATTTTAATGGAGTTTATACTTTGTATTATATTGAGTATATGCCTTATGCAGATTTCTCTTATACTTCCACTCAAGATATGCCTCAATTGACTATTATTGCGGTTCCTCAAAATCTATCTACTTTGATTAGTAACCTAGATACTGTATTTGCTCTTAGTGGTAGTACTGGTAACGTTACTATTGCTGGTAGAGCTGATGAAGTTGTATGGTAATTTAACTAACTAATAATTAAAAGAGGGAGCTTCGGCTCCCTTTTTTATTTTGCTATAAACTGTATCCCTAAATAATACTTTTTACTGTCAAATGTCTATTTGTTAAATCCTCTATTAATATCTTTACAACTATGTCTTGTTATGGTGATATTTATTTAAGGAAAGACTTAATTACTTGTGATCCCAAATATGGTGTATCATTAAACGCTCTTGTAAAAGAGATTGTTGATAGTATTAATTCTTCTTCTTCCACTTCTGCATTCTCATGTGCTTCATTAGCATCATGCAGTATTAATGCTTTATCTGATGTTAATTTGACATCTGTTAGTGCTAATCAGTTGTTAGTATATGAAAGTGGACAATTTAAAAATAAAACCTTTGCTGATGCATATAGTATCAAAGATATAGGTAATGTATTTTTACCCTCTGATATTATTAGTAGTACAACAGATCAATATAATACTAAAGTATTAGGATGGAGTTTTACAAATAAAAGATTTCAATTACAAGATTCAGTATCAACAACCTACACCCCCTCTTTAATTGTAGGTGATAATGCTTCTACAGCAACAGATGATATTTATACTATTGGTTCAACTAATTTTGGAAAATTAATTATTCAGGGTGGTGGTAATATCTCAGTTAGTTATGATGCAACTAATAATATTTTTACTATTCAAGATTTAGATTCTCCAATATTTAATGGATTTGTAATTGTTACAAATGATAGTACTGTATCATCTGTTACTAATCAACCTTCTTTGTATTTTGGACAGAGTTTACCAACTGTTAAATTCTATTTTGCATCAATTACAAATTCAACAAATGTAAAAACATCTTCTACATTTGATATTAAAGATGGTGCTTCAACAGTGTTGAGTGCTCAAGCTTATGGTTCTCCTCTTAGTGGTCCAGCAATTACATCTAGTGCTAGCCCATCTGTTACTAATAGTACATTTGCTAGTAAATCTTATACTATTGTAGGTTTAAATAAAAATGATCAATCATTTAGTGCAACAGCTAATGTTAGATGGGGAACTAATTATTTATATGGTTACACTTACAATACATCTATTACTGCTACTGATTTAAATAATGCTAATATCAATGGATGTAGTGCAAATGGTGTATATAAGAAAGCATTATTTACAACATCTAAAACAGCAACTATTTCTCTTAGTTATCCAACTAAAAAATCTTGGACTAGTAGTACATCTTTAGCAGTTGGAGATTTAGTTACTAATTCTAATAAAGTATACATGGTTACAAGTGGATCGGGAACTACTAGTACTGGACCCACTCATTCAAGTGGTACTACTACCATTAATTCTATTGATTTCTTACATGTAAGTAATGATACTAATGCCAATCCATATTTCTTTGTAGCTGCTCCTACAACATTTAGTTCAATTGCTGATAACAATGCATCTGGTTTTCCATATGTTATGGAAGCCCCTACTTCATTAAGTAGTGTTAAACAATTTGATGCTTCTAGTGGAGGAACTAATATTACATATTCACTATATAGATCAACAAATAAGTTCGATGCTAGTATTAATATAACCTTATCATAATATGCCATATCCTTCAAAATCAATTGGTCTATCTGCTGGAATTGGAGTAAAATCTTCAACTTCAGATTATCCTTCTCACTATGATGAATTAGGAGCAGGTGGATATAGAGCAGTATTAAATAAAGCAGCTCTTGATGCTATTCCTGCTTCACGTAGAAGAAAAGGAATGTTAGTTAGAGTTCTTAATACTACTAGTGGAGATAATCTAGCTGGTAAAATTTTATATTATAACTCTGATGATGATACTGCTGATAATACTGTTACATTAGTTGGAGGTGGTGGATATCCTGCTTCAAGTGGTTGGAATGAATTACAAGTTGGTGGAAGCACATTACCTAGTCAATCTGGTAATAATGGTAAATTTTTAACAACAGATGGATCATCAGCATCTTGGGCTACAGTTTCAGGAACTGGTACAGTAACAAGTGTTGCCATGACTGGTGATAATGTATTGTATTCAACTAGTGTATCAGGTAGTCCAATTACTAATTCTGGAACATTAGCACCAGCATTGAAAACTCAATCAGCAAATACAATTTTTGCTGGTCCAGGAACAGGTACTGCTGCAACTCCAACATTTAGAGCACTTGTTTCTGCAGATATTCCTAATAATGCTGCAACTACTACAGGAAACGCTGGTGGATTAACTAATATCTTAAATACTAATAAAGGAGGTACTGGACTAGATTTAAGTGCTAGTGGTGATACTAATAAAGGTTTATTATATTCAGATACAAGTGGTGATGTATTAAAATTATTTAAATCTAGTGATACTGGAGCTATAAAAGCAATTCCTACTGTAGATAAAGATGGTGTAGTTACACAAATTTTAGAAAATACTATTCAAAAAGTTATTACTACTACAGAAGGTGTTATTATTGATAATACTAATCCTAATTCTCCTTCATTTAAATTAGGTAGTGGTAGTATTGATACTACAAATTCTACTAGTAGAATTAAAGGTACTAGAACATTTAATATTAAAACTGCTACTGATGTAGGTAAAGTACAATTTATTTCAGATAATCCAAGTAGTGCTGTAGAATATTTTGTATTAGGTAATGGTACAACAAGTATTGCTAATACATTCTTATCATTATTTACAGATGGTACTTCTCCAAACTTTTTTTCTACTAAAACATTTGATTTAGCATCTACTAGTACATTTACATTAAAAAATACTAATTCCCCTTATTCAATAAGTGGATCTGGTGCAAGAACAATTAATGCTGGTTATACAAAATATAATTTATCTGGTGCTCCTGCAGGATCTTTTACTGGAACTCAAGGTACAGATGGTGCAGTAACAGCATCTACAATTACTCTTAATACAGTATATCATAATCGTGCAGATTTTATTTATAAAGAAGGAACTACTACAGATCTTACAGTTGGTCCTGCATTAGTTTTTAATCCACTACAATATCAAACAAGTACTTTTGCATCTACTGCATATTCATCTTCAAGTACTCCAGCAATTACAGCTTCTACAAAAGTAACAAATATTGTATTTGATGTTGCAAGTAGAATTACTCCAAATATTTCACAAAGTACCAATGGATTAGTTAGTAGTGCAGCTGCTTCATTAAATACTGCATTATTTATGCAGAGTCCAGTTAATGGAGTTTCTGGAATAACTGGAAGATTATATTTATCAGCAGGTGGTACAGATACAACTTTATTAGGATCTGATTCTTCAGCTTTAGCTGAAGATGGAAGTATTCTTGCTTCTACTACAAATTTAGGAAACTTTGTAATTGGAGCAACATCAAGTGCTGGAAATTCTACTGGTGGTTTAGTATTTTCTTTATTTGATTCACTAACTGTAAATTCTGCTTTATACTCAGGGGCATTAACTAGTAATCCTAGAACATATTTTTCAATTAATGGTAGAAATGGAATTAATGTTGATGCTATTTTATCAGCAGCTCAATCTTCTATTTCTGTAACATATCCTAATGGTGCTGAAACTTATCCCACTACTCCAGGAACATTTAATGTTGGTGCTGTATCTCGTAGTTTTTGTTTATCTAATAATCACTCTGATTTTGGTACAACTATTACAGCAGTAGGAGCTACTAATACTACTAAAACATATGGAAGATCTTTATTTGGAGGAACTTATTTTAAATCAATCTCTCATAAACTTAAAACAGAACCCGATCCTAATACTGGTACTTCTGGTACATATGAAAAATATGTTTCTTATCCAGGATTAATTTCTACAAGTAGTACTACTGTTACAGGAAAAGGAACAAGATTTACAGCTTATTTTAAAGGTAGTATTACATCTTCAGGTACAGTTAGTGGTACAGCAGGTACTAGTACAATAACAGGTAGTAGTACTACATTTAATAATTTTAGAAAAGGTGAATTTATAACAATTGGTACAAATAAATATACAATTAAAAGTATAGCAAATGATACTTCTTTAACTATTTATGGTAAAATTAGAGTTGACTTTTCTAGTTCTACATATACATTTTCTTCTTCTATAAGAAGTAATTGGATTAGAATCAATGGTGTTAATTATACTATTTCATCTATTACTAATGATACTAGTATGACATTAAATAGTTCTGCTGGAACGCAAACATTAGTTAATTATACTATTCCTCCTAGTTCTAATACTAGAACAAGAAGTTTAATTTATTCAGCATTTAGAAATGCTTCTGGAGCAAGTTCTACAAATCTTCGTACATCTGGACCTATTTATAATCAAAATGTATTTGCATATACAGTAAACTCTTATTATGAAGTAGGTGAAGTAATTAATATTTCTAATAACTTATATTTGGTTACAACTGCTGGAAAAATAACTGCATCTACAAGTAATACTTCAGGAGATATTATTACTCCAGGAGGAGGAATTGCAGTTAGATATATTGGTACAAGTACTAGCAATCTTGAAAATGCTGATTATACATTTGATAAACCTAGATTGTTTGATGGACTATCTGGTAGAATGGGATTATTTGAAGCAAGCCAACCTATTAATAATATTGAAGATTATAATCTAGTAGGTCTATCAATGGGTGCATATGAAACACCAACAGCAAATGTTACTATTGGTAAATCATCAGTGTATAGAGCTTCAATGAGAATCATACCATCTACTGAACTACCTATTTGTAGATACACCGATGCTAAGAATATTGAAACTAGTATTAATATTGGAGATATAGTACTTTTAGGTACGAATCAATTATATTTATGTACTAATGTTGATACATCAGTTGATGTACCTGTAGCAACATGGACACCAATCTCTGTAACTGGTAGCACTGTTACATCTTAATTCATTATATTTGCATTATGAACTATACACTTACATTAACAGACCATGAAGTTCAAGTACTCGGGGCAGCACTTGCAGAACTTCCATTTAAAGTTTCTTCAGCTTTAATTACTAAAATTCAATCTCAGATTAATGATCAAATCACTGATTCAGTAACTGAGAAAAATCCAACACACTCTGAAGAAATAATTGAAGAGTAATGCTAGGTGGAAAATATAAACTTAAACACCCCATTACCTATCTTGGAGAAGGGTCCTTACACGCATCGTATGGACCCTTCAACAGTTTAGAGGAAGCTTTAAATGAACCTAGTACTAGGTTTAAAGGATTAACTGTAGGTGTTATTGAAGATGGTAGTGTTGTTGAATACTGGTGGAAAGATGGTTTAACAGATGAGGATCTAGTACTTAAGTTTGGTGGAGATACTGGAGGTATTCCTCATGGTACAGCTTCTGGAACAGATACCTATACTGTAACAATTTCAGGAGTTGCTGCATATAATGATGGCGATGCATATTTAATTAGATTTACGAATGGTAATACCACTAGTTCTACATTGAATATTAATTCATTAGGTGCTAAAACCTTATATCGAAATAATGATGGTGTATTAATAGGTGGGGATATTGTAGCTGGTGGAGAAATGCTTTGTATCTATAATTCTACTACTGACTCATTTCAAGTAATTGGTACAGCACCAAATACTCTATTGGCTTATGTAACGAACGCTGATAGTGTTACACTAACTAAAGGGATGCCTGTATATGCTTTTGGTGGTCAAGGAGATAGACTTACTGTTAAGAGAGCAAAGAATACAGGAGATTCTACATCAGCACAAACCATAGGTTTAGTATTATCTAGCTCTATTGCATCTAATCAAAAAGGATTAATAATGATGCAAGGATTATTAGATGGACTTAATCTATTTCCTACATCTACTTGGTCTGATGGAGATGCTGTTTACTTAGGTGCCACAGATGGAAGTATTACAAAAACTAAACCACATGCTCCAAATCACTTAGTATATCTTGGATTTGTCACCACTGCTAGTAATGGTAGTTCAGGAAGAATGTATGTAAAAGTACAAAATGGTTATGAGTTAGATGAGTTGCATGATGTACAAGCTCAATCACCTAGTGGTAATGATACGTTATATTTCAATAGTGGAGATAGTCAATGGAAAACTGCTTCTATTCCTACTATACTTGGTTATACACCAGTTACCAATGCAAGAACATTAACTATTAATGGTACAACATCAGATCTTAGTGCTAATAGATCATGGAGTGTTGGTACAGTTACATCTGTAAGTGCATTAACCATTGGTACATCAGGAACTGATTTATCATCAACTATTGCAACTGAAACTACTACACCTGTAATTACATTGAATGTACCTACAGCATCTGCTACTAACAGAGGAGTTTTATCTTCTACAGATTGGTCAACATTTAATGGTAAACAAGATACACTTACTAATCCTGTAACTGGTACTGGAACTAATAATGAGATTGCTGCATTCAATTCAACTGGTAGTACTATCACATCTTTATCTACATCTACATATCCTTCTCTTACTGAATTATCATATGTTAAAGGTGTAACCTCAGCAATTCAAACACAAATTAATACTAAAGCTAATACAAGTGATACACCAAAAGTATTATATAGACTACCTTCTGCTGTTACAATTCCTGCTAATACTGTAACTACTACAAATATTATTAATATCCCTAGATCTTCTGTATCAGTTGGTCAAACAATTGAAGTAAGAATAATAGCATCAACCCCATCTACTCCACCTTCTGCAAATAGAGTACTCTCTGCTAGATGGAATGGTAGTGTTAATACACAAAACTTAACTGTACCAATTAACACAGCTGGTTCTCAAAATGCTGCATTTTTATCATTTGCAAGAGTAACATCTACAGGTGTTACATATGCTAGAGCTACTATAGGATCTACAAACAATGGTGTTACATCTATTGGTGATGTAGGATCTAATATTACATTAGATTATACTGTAGATCCATCAAATCAAACTTTTACTATTGAACATATAGTTGTAACTATTTACTAATGAAATATTTAATTTTTACATACGATCAAGATGATAGTTATAATACTAGCTATACAGATATCCTTCCTACAGATTGGAATAATATTAGAGTATTTGAATTAGCTGAAGATGGATTATATTATGAGATCTTTCCACAATAAGCTATTTCAACAATCATTGATGGACTAGAGTTATTTCATTTATTCCTAAATAGTTAATACTTTTTATTACATTTGAACTATGTCAGTTGATACTTTAAATAAACATCTATTAAGGATGCTCTCGCATCTTAATAAATATCCTATCCCTGATCCTCAGATGGTTAGAGATTTTAAATGGTTTACTAAAACATATAATCTAGCTGTAAAATCTGGAGAGGTTACTGCTCCTGGTGGTATTATTCCAAACGAAGTACCTACTGTTATTGAAACGGTATTAAACTTAAATGGTGGAGTATTATCAAAAGTTCCTACTAATAATGCAGATGGACTTGTAATTGTTCCTAGTTCATCATTAAGAGTGTATGGTGTTAAAATTTTAATTGATGGCGTTAGTTCAGAGACCTTTTCATATAATGATGGAGGAGAGTTAGATGTTTCAATAAATATAGGAGAAGAAACAACTATTGGACAAGTTTTAGGTGAAGGTGACACTCCTACAGGAGAAGGACTTACAAATACAATTTATATTTTTTGTGATGATAATACTATCTCAGCAAATGATTTATCTGTTCTTAGTGTAACAATTAAAATATACAGTGCATAATGAAATACTTGTTTTTAATTCTGTTATTTACATTTTCTTGTAAATCAAAACAAGTGGTTGAACCTCCTACTCCTAAACAGGATAGTGCACAGGTAAATAATAATTTACCTTCTACACTTGACACAGAACAGATTATTAATAAAGTAATTGAAGGAATCAAAGATGGTTCAATCCTAATTGACTCCTGTGGATATATGCCAGTTGATGGTACTATTGTAGTTCCACCTTCCAAACCTAGAATGGAAAGAATTAAAGGGAGGAATGAAAGGAAAGTACTTAGAATTAATAGAAGATTTGATCTTAAAGAAAAGAAGGTAGAAGCTAGAAAGATCATTGATTCAATTAGAATCATTACAAAGACAGTATACGATACAGTTAAAGTAAGAAGTGAAGAGAATGTAAAGGTAGAGAAGATAGAAGCAAAACAAGCTATTAAAGAAACTAGAATAGAACAATCTTGGAAGAAGTGGCTTATTGTAGGATTCTTTGTTTTCTTATTTTTGTTAATAATTGTCTTACTTGTACTAAGACGAATGAAAAT
>JACCEE010606760.1_pt1 | contig 14571 bp, 11 predicted proteins | sample 7449931 | NCBI WGS metagenome assembly JACCEE01 (sample SAMN15323457, study PRJNA562643) | freshwater metagenome | isolation source: river surface water | place: USA:Blue River Watershed | collected 2017-08-19 | reverse complement strand
GAATGACGATGATACCCACACGGGATATTCCGATGAATCCTAACGCATTTACACATGACGAACAATCGAGGCCGAATTATGTCCCACAGCCGCAGCAACAACAGCCGCATGCTGGCGGTGGAAGTGGCGGATCCATCGATTATATCAAAGACCATACTTCGATGGAAAATATCGTCCGCGCGAATGCTCGCCAGTCGAATCAAATCGATACGATTGAGGCGATTTATTATGATCTTCAGATGCCTATTTTGATCGGTGTGCTTTATTTTATATTTCAAATGCCGGTTTTTCGTGCACAGCTTCTTCATTTTCTTCCATCTTTATTTGGTGAAGACGGCAACTTCAAAATCATGGGTCTTACTGCGACGAGCGCGATGTTCGCAGGAACATTTTTCGTCATTATGAAGATTTTCAACAAGCTAGGAGAGGGACTCCGTTGATGCGACTCATCACTTCTGTTCTTTCCGTGCTTTCCGCGTCTTCTTTGCTGAAGATCCTACCGCCTTTCCGGATTTTGCGTGCTCATACGGAACATACCGCAAGAACCATTCCTCGAATTCACGTGAATGACGCTTTCCTTTCAATTCCTCGTATTTCGCCGTTTTCTCGAATCGCATCGACTCCAGCGTGGGTTGTTTGCCATAACAGTTAATACTAAAACGGCGTAATAAACCTGTCTGTTTCAGACGATTATGTTGCTGAACGTCGAATAGAAACTGCGACATACAAAGAATGCGATTAATGTCATAATAAACACGATCGGCATAGATGAACGCCAAATAAAAACTCAACATCGTATCGATGGTCGCAATACGAATGGACTCGCCACGTCCATCTCTGCCGTCACCATTTACCCGGATCGTATTATAACTATGACATGCGAGAGGTTTGTATAAGAACGCGATCACCTCATCACCCACGCGAATATCATAATGTTCGGAGATGACTTCACCGACACCTGCGTGTTTCGTATATTTGACGCCGGTGTATTTATGTGCGGTAAGCTCTCGGACCACTTCTTCACAAAGCTCACGTGGGTTTTCCGAGAGAATATCGAAATCGGGTATTTTTTGGACAATACGTCGTTGGTGTTTGGGCATATACCGCGAGTATAAAATATTAGCGTATCCGCCAAAAAATACCGCGCGGTTTTTTATGAAGACACCGCGGACAATATTATAAATATCGGTTTCTGCGAGTTCTTTCTCTCGGTTAGTAGTGTAGGAAACTTGTGATTTATTTACGGAATACTCTCGGTCCCGAGATCGAGACCGGCTCGGCGTCGGCGTCGCATCTGCGTCCAAATCTCTCGCCTTCATCGAATATAATACATATTCATCATCATCCCCAAACAATCTCTCATACGTCGCAAGTAAGCGATATCGATGGGTTAATTTATCTTCTTCGACAGTGTATTTAAAGTCGCCAAATGTTTCTTCGTGTGATCGAACACCATGATATAAATGTTTCATGTAAGCCTCTAGAGTTTTGTATTTTTTCACGACCTCTCGTATTGCTTCGCGCTTTCGTGCTTTTGCGCTCTCGCCTCCGCTGCCACCACTACCACCACCACCACGTTTCACCGTCCGAGAGCGAGTATGCGAACGTGAGCGTGAGACCGAGCGCGACCGTGTTCGTGTTGCGGTGGCCCCCTTTGTTCTTGAAATACTAATTTCACCTGTATTCGCAGCAGTTGCGCCATCAAACCCACGCTGGTATTCGATTTTATCGCAATCATATCCCTTCAAAGGATAATGTGTATTCAGTAAAGTGAGTCGTTTCTGAACTTTCTCCCAACGTGAAACATCGCCATCCGGACGCGAGAGTTCGAGATACATCGCCATACGAAGAAAGTCTGGCGGAGCATATCGTATTCCCTTTTTAATAATGGAGTCTCGAGAGATTGATTTGAATAACGCGGGTTCCATTTGTGTAATATCCGCGATACCTGTGAAATTCACGAAGACTTTATAGGTTCCATGATGAACACCGGATTTCGCTTCGACATCTTCGTAACCCGCCTTATAATAAATATCCGCAAGTTCTTTCGCATGGTCGAGAGCTTTGTCCGAATAAAAATCATAATCTGGAAGTTCGATATCCTTATTGTAAAACTGTGCGTCCTCAGGAAGAATGTTGTTGATTGCGGTTCCTCCATAACATACGAGTTTTTTATCTGCGATGAATTTTTCGACGATGGAGATGATGTCTTGGACTTTGGGATCTTGGATGATTTTTTCGCCCTTTCTTTTTTCAACTAAATCTACAGCTTCGCGCAGGATTTCAAGCTCTTTTTCTTCAAATGACATTTTTTGATCGGTTTTGTCGTGGTCATGACGAGCACCACCTACGCCAATATGTAATAATGACATTATATTCTACTATGATAACATTAGAATATAATTCAGCGTAGAGTAGTGTAACGTAGCGTGGCATAGTTCGAACCCCAGCGTCTCACATGAAACATACTTTCCGCAAATGATATTACAAGGTAATCTTGACACCACCAGCTGCCTCCGCGGGTCGAGCCTCCATTGATGCTTTCGGGTTGGGTGGCGCCGGCGGCGCAATCGTAATCGGGACATACCGCAAATCTTCTGGTTTCAGAATAAACGCATAACCCACAGAAGCAAATTTGTCTTCATATGCTTTGAGTTTCTCATCTCGCGCTTCTTCCTGAAAACACATCGTCGCAATTTGACATCCCCATGTGTAAGGTCCGTTATGACCATCGTTGATAGGACGACCACCCTTATCCGGTACAACAAGACACATATTTTTCTTATTCGCATCCTTAAAAGCCTGTGGATCGCCGACATTTTTCACACCAAAATAGGTATATTTCGAGAGAAACAACGTGTTCGAACTCATATTAATTAGTTCAAACAGTTTGGTGTTACGATATACTTGGTTGGTTCCATCCACCATAAGTATCACTTTCCCTTTAAAGTCCAGCAAATTTTCATTCCCTAAATCTTTTGATTGATATTCACGACCATATTTGGGCCCCAATAAATTACGCGCGAGGGTCTTGCTTTGAGAGATGATCTTTGCGAGATTGTCATACATTGTCACGTTGCGTGACATTAATCGCATATGAATAATAAATGGATCGCCCGGATTGGGACATTTTGATCCGGAAAATACATAACTACCAAGTACTTCAAACGCATCGCTAACTGGAATGTGATTGAACGTTTCCTTGTAATTAAATGAATTCACCGACGAAGATGCGATAACTGGTTGATTATCTACTGAGAAGACCTCAAAGTCGATAAACCGACAACCACGTGCGATGACATAGAGAAGCGCATCCATACTAACATTTGAATTTTTGAATTTATCTGGGTTGAACGCATTATACGCAGCCTTGATGTAATAATCACGTAATTTGAATTTACTTTGACTATCATCTGGATTGATCGACGTTATGTTTTTTTCGATAAACGCCTTTGTATTTTCATCTGGATTTTCAAGGCCTTCTTTTACCGCGTTGATTGGTTTGTCAGTGGTGGGTGCGGCAACTGGAGGGGGAGGCGGCTTCGAGGCCATCGTCGTGGATGTCGTGGATGTCGGTGTCGTCGGTGTCGTCGTTTTTGTTGTATTATCAGTAAATGTATCCAACGATGTAGCCGCCTTTCTTCTTTGATGTATTGTCATTTCGGCTTCGGTTGTATCGACTGTAAAATTTTCGGTTGTCTTATTCACCGAAAAGGTTGAAAACATATCGATATTATTCTTTTTGAGTAGTTTGTCGAGGTTGCTCATAAGCTCTGGTTTTGAATCTGTCACCTGTGCGGTCTGGCTCTCACTTTTACGAAATCCTTCTTTGAATGATCCCAACCTCTTTTTCTCGTAACATTTGGATTTAATCATTTCTGATAGTTTCCATGTTGCGAAAACCACAATAATAATACCTATAAATATGAATTCCACTTGATTTTCTTTCATTCCTATTACTATAATAATAGAATAATAGATTTTTATATAAAGTTATATATAACATAACAAATAACAACCCGCGTATAAAATACTAAATGACCGGTGGCTTATTGAATTTGGTCGCTACAGGCAACCAAAATGTTATTTTAAACGGTAATCCCAAAAAGTCATTTTTCAAAAGCACATATCTTAAATATACGAATTTCGGTCTTCAAAAGTTTAGAGTTGATTTTGATGGTCAGAAGAAGCTGCGTATGACCGAAGAGTCCAAATTCACATTTTACATACCGAGATATGCGGAATTGTTGATGGACACTTATATATGCGTGACACTCCCATCTATTTGGAGTCCAATTCATCCACCCGCGCGTGTGGGAGATATGTGGGCACCATATGAGTTTCGTTGGATTGAAAATATTGGCACTCAAATGGTAAAAGAAATTGTGATATCTGTTGGCGGTATGACTCTTCAACGTTTCACAGGAAATAATCTTATGGCTATTCTGGAGCGCGATCTTGATGCCACCAAGCGTGAATTATATAATCAAATGACTGGTCATGTTCCGGAATTGTACAATCCAGGTTGTTCCGGAGCACGCTTGAATCAGTATCCGAATGCGTATCGCACGTCGAATGTTGCTGGTGCGGAACCCTCGATTCGTGGGCGTAAAATATATATACCGATCAACGCATGGTTCACACTTTCATCGAAGATGGCGTTTCCACTCGTGTGTCTTCAGTATAATCAACTTCAAATTGATGTAACTCTTCGACCGGTAAAAGAATTATTCACGATTCGCGATGTAGGTGATCCAGAGAATTTCTGGCCAGTTGTTCAACCAGACTTTACAAATCCACTTCACCAGATGTGGCGATTTTTATACCCTCCACCCAGTATCGATTTGTCGATTGATTCGTATCCTAGTCTTCGCACAGACTGGAATGCGGATGTTCATTTGATGGCCACGTATTGTTTTCTCTCGGATGAAGAATCGAAAGTCTTCGCCGCGAATCAGCAGAAATACTTGATTAAGTCATATTATGATTGGGTATTCAACGATGTAACCGGGAATAAGAAACTCAAAATCGAGAATTCGATGGGAATGGTAGCATCATGGACGATGTTTTTTCAACGCAGCGATGTTAATCTTCGAAACGAATGGAGCAATTATACGAATTGGCCGTATAACTATCTCCCGTATGATATCATCCCCGCTCCTACCGATGATGACTGGCGCCCAGCTGCGTTTAGTGAAGATATTCGAATGACAACTGATTTATCGGCAAACTTGAATCCGGCCTTCGCGAATGACCGCTACTTCTTTGATAAAAATGGTCCAAAGAACGGCATCGGACCCGGTATTAACCCGCGCGATAAACGACTCACCGGACTTCATATTACTGGCGACTTTCAGTCGGAAAATGAACGCGATATTTTACAGTCGATGGGAATTTCACTCAACGGAAAGTATCGAGAGAATTTACTTGATGCGGGTGTATATAATTATGTTGAAAAATACACACGCACCCGCGGAAGTGCGAAACCTGGAATATATTGCTACAATTTCTGTCTGAATTCTGACCCATTTGAACTCCAGCCAAGCGGAGCCATTAATATGAGTAAATTCAATCAGATCGAGATAGAACTCGCGACAATTTATCCTCCGTTGGACTCTGCTGCGGAAGTGAAAGTGATTTGTAATCCGAATACTCGAGAGATTATCGGAATGAATAAACCGAATGTAAATATTTATCTTTACAACTATGATTTGCATATATTGGAAGAGCGGTATAATGTCCTAACATTTGTATCAGGAAATTGCGGTCTCATGTATGCGCGATAATTTCGCGGCATTTCTTACATGTTTCAAATACGTTATAATAATCTATGGTATATATAACTTACCAAAAAAATGGCGGACGACGAAGAAGAACGACCCGATGACGTCGAAGCTGATAATGAAGAAGCCGATGGTGAAGAAAAAGAAGGAACGTTTAGCAAAGTAGGCGGTATGTTCGGCGGTGGTGACAGCTCAGACGACGCTTCATCAAAAAAAAAAGAAGAAGAACCGAAGAAAGATAAAGCGAAGCCGAAATCTTTGTTTGACTTAGAAGCGCTCAAAGAATTCGGACTTAGTGTGTTGGCTCTATTTATTGAGACGATCATCATTTCGGTCATATGTGTGAATATCATGTTTTTTGCGGCACCAGAAAGTATAAAAAATAATAATCTTAATTTGAATAAGTTATTCCCAACCGACCGTCATGAATGGCCGTATTGTTATACGAATGAATATACGTCATGTGATGCCGATTGTGATGATAAGTTTGGAGGTATCGCAGATGACCCCAAAATAGAAACATCTAAAAAAATATATTTGAAAGCGGCAATTCTCTTGGATACATACGTCTTTAAATGGTTCTGCTTGACAAAAGAAGACATCGATATGGTGAATGATAGCGTAGAGGAAGGAGTTACAAAAGTAAATTTGTTAAATTGGGATTTCATTAAGGCGCGTTTCAAGCAATGGATTAATAACTCATTCATATTTTCATTTTCGTCAGATCGCGCGATGATGTCTTATCTTTTTGAACAAATTACCCGTATTTCGAATGCGATACCTATAGAGTTATATGATGCTGTATCACCGTTATTGATTATTTTGATTCCGTTTGTATTTTTACTGATGGTTGGATTTATGCTGATGGGTGGTCCATTTTTTACAACAGTGATAGGAATGATTGTGAATCAGACCGACAATCGTAAAGAATTTATTGGTGGTTCATTATGGTCGTTATTTACCGGTTTCGGTATGGGAATATTCCCGGTAATTTCATATTTTGTGCAACTTATTCAGTTTATTGGGACTCTAATAATATATCCACTTCTTCACTGGGACCAATATCGAGAGTTGTATGCTCGTTATGTTCCAATCATATTCTTCTTTTTTAATCTCACATTAATGTTTTACGCATTCGAGTATTTAGATATTAATGTTGCTGCGATCGTTATTTTAATGTTACTGACTTTGTATCTGAGTCATTACTGGCAAGGTATTATGGAGTTTTTTAATTCGATTAAGAACTGGGGTGGATGATCCAATTTAATTCGCTCATTCAGAGCTTCTATAAACAACATAAATAATATCGTATAAGAACTAGTATATTTATACGATATGGGTGGAAAGAATAAAACGGCGACATCGTCAGCAGGAGCAGGAGCAGCATCTGCAACCGCAGGCATCGAAAAATCAACACCAGAATATTTCAAGAAATACCCATTCGTAAGTGTTTGCACTCCGACATTTAATCGTCGGCCATTTATTAATGCGATGATTGCGTGTTTTAACGCACAAGATTATCCGCAAGATAGGATGGAATGGATTATTATCGATGATGGAACTGATCCAATCGAGGATCTTGTTGCTTCACATCCTCGTGTGAAGTATTTTAAATATGACGTTAAAATGACGTTGGGTAAGAAGCGAAATTTACTTCATGAAAAGTCACGTGGTGAAATATTGGTGTATATGGATGACGATGACTATTATCCCCCTAAACGTGTATCTCACGCAGTTGAAATGTTGGTATCTCATCCAGAGGCATTATGTGCTGGCTCGAGTGAAATTTACATTTATTTTAAGCATATCAAGCAAATGAAGCGTTTTGGCCCTTATGGACCGAATCACGCGACAGCGGGTACCTTCGCTTTTAAACGAAAGCTGATAAAGAACAACCGTTATAATGACGACGCGTGTTTGGCGGAAGAACGCGCGTTTTTGAAAGATTATACGGTTCCTTTTGTCCAACTCGATCCGATGAAAGTGATTCTTGTATTTTCGCATGAACATAATACGTTTGATAAACGAAAGTTGCTTGTAAATGCGAATCCGGATGTGGTGAGAGATTCGCCCAAGAAGGTCATGGATTTCATTAAAGACAACGATCTTCGTAGGTTTTATATGAGCGAGTTGGAGGGATTGTTGGCGAAATATGAACCAGGTCGTCCGGAAATGAAACCTGATGTTATCGCACAAACCTTACAACTTGAGAAAGAACGCGCAAAGATGGCGGAAGATGCGGCAGCAGCTGGAGGCGGCGGTAATATCGTGCTACAGCAACCAGGCCAACCACCAGTTGCGTTGAATAATAAACAGGTTGTTGATATTCTTCAAGCATTACAGAACGATGTTGCGTCACGTGATCAAGAAATAGCACGTTTGAATCGTGAATATCAAGCTCTTCATGAAAAGTATCAGTCATTACAAAAGCTTCAGGCCGAAGCAGTTGCGGCGGCGGCGGTTTCAGCGTCGATGACAGCGTCCGCACCCACACCCGCATCAGCACCCCCACCCACAGTTTCAGAAGCGTCCGGTGAGGGTACGAATACCCAAGAACCCGAAACCATTTATGTGTAATAAAAATCTGTTCAATATCATCATATCATAATCGATTGCGATTTATTATGATATTATTTTGTGTCAATCTAAGCTTTCAGGATTTCAACCGAGTTAATCTTTAAACAAAGAAAACTATTCTTGGATTCATGGATTACGAATTCATGACCCTTATTATACTCATCAAATTTGTCCTTAAGAATGTTTTCGATTTCACCTACAGGAAGTTCATCATTTTTTGTTTTATATGCTCCGCGTGAGTTGTCATGTTCGTCGTCGTCATCGTCGTTTCCATCACGATTATTCTTAGATTTTGACTTGGACGATTTCGACGATTTCGATGATTTTTGTTTGGCCTCTTCCTTCTCTGGTGGAAGGTACTCCCATTCACCCACAGCCTCGATTGTCTGATTATTTGTGATATAGACGATCGAATCTGAATTAAATACAAGTGCTGAACCTGGAGCATGATCATAATTATCAAGGTCAATTTCGGTAATCAAATCAAATTCATCCAGGAATTCATTCTTTCGAAGATAACTACGGATGTAGCTTACAATTTCAGGAGTGATCTTTACGGTATATATTTTGTTTTCGCTGTCACTGTCACTTCCGCTTCCGCTTCCGCTCTCACTTCCACTCCTGCTATCGTTATCACTTTCATTATCGCTGCCGCTGCCGCTGCCGCTTTCGCTGTGACGCTGGGTGGGTTTGTCACTGACCGAACGGGACTTTTCTACTTTTGTTCCAGGAGGATTTACTGAAATACACTCAACCTCTGTATCTAAAACTAAACGATATTTCGTATCAAATGAAATAGACGCACCCATATTAGTTATTTCTAAATACTGATTATATCTTTTACGTGTTATTCAAACGCATAACCGCCGATGGTTTATTCTAATAGCACGGAGTCATATGGGTTATCAACTTCACCATATATTTCATCTTCACCAACGACCGACTTTTCCATATATTTGTCTAAATATCGATAAATACGATTCACGTCCAATTTCGTGATTTCATACATTTCTAATATGCGAGGAATATCCTCTTCCGCATACTGTTTTTTTAGTGTCATGAAAAATGTGAATAAATCGTTTTGATCCATCGAAAGCTGAATACATAAATTCTGTATAAATAGTTGATTGTTATATTCAGTGCTGTATTTTGTTAAAACCTTTGTAAATCTGACTTCGGTCGGATGAAATCGTGCCTTTTTTGGGAATGATTTATGAAACAAATGATGATTATAGAATGTTTTGATAAGAGACGATAGTTCGTTAAATAACCAAATTTGGTTTTGAAATGTAATGCGGTCAAAGTAATCCGCTTGACATATGTTATCCAAAACAAGTTTATAAAAAGGTGCTGAAACCGGCACAGGCATCTTTTCAAACAAGTCGATGATGTTTTCATGCCAAAGCAGACCGATCGTAGTGCGGTCTGTTTCGTTAATTAAAACATTATGATCCGATATAGGGTATTCCGTATTCATCAACTTTTCAGTCACCTTTTTGATATCTTCATTATAAGTTTTCGGCTGAAATATCGCATGTAGAATATTATTCGCGAGTATCGTGTTTGATTTTTTGTTCATATCGATTACAGCGTTAAGCTTACGAAGATTACCTTGGACGAATGATATGATATTTTTCCGCATTACAACGTCGATGCTTGGCATCTTTAAGTCGATAATTTGTGACATTTGCGCAGGTGTCGGTGTTTTCAATTCATAAACGTAACATACTTTCATAAGCTCTTTGATTTTCTTGTCAATATGGTAATTCCCTATACAGATGATTGGATTCATTGTGATTTCTTCTTGTTTTTGTTTTTTCGTCTTTTTAGGGCGAATTAGTTTGATGAGAGATGTAATGCCACCCTTATCTCCGTTATTCATTCCATCAAGTTCGTCCATCACTACGACGATTTTCTGGACTTTTCGATGAAATATCGACATGATGTTCTTATCCGATATATTATGCTGTGTAATCGATTCGATGATGGATTTGTTTCGAATATCACCTGCGTCATATTTTACCATATCATAATTGAGTTCTTTTAATAACCGCACGATGAATTCCGTTTTACCGGATCCGGGTTCGCCATAGATATAGATGCCTCGTTTGAATGTAAGGTCGGATTTATTTTTTTGAAACGAGGCCAAGAAGTCTCGAATATTATTATAAATGGTTTCTCTGCCTAGAAATGTTGTATAATTATCCATGTGTGATATGTGAATATATTTTTTATGTTTATATGTTATAACGAGTATATTCAGAGAATGAACGCTATCCAAGACCTTTTTGCTCCTCTTGACAAGGATTATTGTCTGCTGTTTTACTGGCTTACCGTTGTTAATTTTATTTTCTTAGCGGTTGCTGCGTTGGGATTTGTTTCATCGCTGGTTCTTTTATTTAGGGGAAAAATCACCTTAATGAGCGGCATTTATTCGTTCTTGATGATTTTGGTCTATGCTCTTATGTATTTCCAGACACGTTTGTTCTATTCGATGTGTGTGACTAGCAACATGAAGGCCGGCTCTTATGGTATGGGTGCTCCTTCTGATTCTTTGCCTGCGGTCGCAAAGCAGGCTTCTGGCGCCGCACCCGGTGCTTTCCGTATGTAAATACTGTGTTACAATCGGTGAAGTGTGTCGGTTGAATTTGTCAGTATGACATAATACACAATATATTTTGTCATAGTTAATAGTGCGTATGTATGTGATGTGTTGTGCGTGTGCTGGCAAGCGTATTACGTCAAACACTTTAAAGAACTAGCGCGTGACTTTTCACCGTCTATAATACCTTCCCATGGAACGTACCCACCATCAGCCCCATTAAGCCCTTTTCCACTATATGTCGCACCATTTACTTTTTTGAAATTGTTACAGTTATCGTTTTGGTCTGGGGCTGCTAGTGAATATCCTAATCCATATGTATCGACGCAGTTTGTTCCATCGAAATCCATACGATCGGGACATTTGGCGATTTCAGGAGGCCATTTTTGACTGCTCTTTGACTTCAAGAGTAATATTGCGACAGTTCCAATCGATATTACGAACGCAATAATTGCGAGCAATAACACCATTTTTTGTATTGAAAGATTGAAAAAGTTGCTAAACAGACCATCGCTCGATGTGCTGGCGTTGGCGCCACTCGAACTTCCGAATGCCGACGAACCTACGTTTTTTGAACTTGAAATAAAATCCATAATATTACAGAATCAAAGAATCAACGAATTCGTTATATAAATAGTAGTGATATAATATCTATACATTATACAACAACGTTATTTAGCGTATATTCACTTAACCATATTTAATATTCGATCATGAATCGTTTTGAATATCGAGCTTTTCCTGAAGAAACATTTATCGGCCAACCTAAAAATGGACGACTTGATATTTTAACTCCTCCTATTCAGGATCAGTTTGCGCTCTATGATAAAAACCCGGTTCATCAGTGTGTTACCTATCGTGATGCGCTTAACGGAATCTGGGAAAATACGCCTCTTTCGAATGCATTCTTTAGTAAGGAAAACATGCAGATTATTCAAAACGGTATTCGTGCCGGTGTGTATCAGCGGTCACGCGGCAAGTATGTTATTGGCGAACAGGATTGTGATACTCTGCGCATCATTATGCGAACAATTTATTTACAGAACGCCACCAACGCTCCCACCGATATTCGTGAGCAGATTATCGAGTTAAATGAATTAGTATTTGAATATTGTGTTCCTCGGGTTCATAGCGAGGCTGAAGGTTACATTCAATACAAACGTGATGTCAGCAACATGTATACGCCGATGGCTCATCCGAATTTCTCAGATTACAAACATAAAACGCTTGAGTTGAAACCGTGGTTCTAGATATTACTGGTAGTCGTAGTCGATCTTAATAAATAAAAAGTGCCTACCACACATCAAAATATATCACGTAGTATGCGTAAGTAAATATTTGTAAAATTGTTCAATCGATTCTTGTGTTCTTGAAAGTGATGGATACGAATACCCTTTACAACATTTTTTATTCACCGTATTGTTCTTTTTTTTTAGTGTTATATTTCTGTTTCGTTCGTCTTTATCAACGAATATGGCATTCAATACGTGTGCCATTTTTGCCGTATTTACACACGGATTATGATTCGCATCATAAATGTTATGTATCATAATCTCACCTTGTGAAACATGCTTCAAAAAAGAACCAATATGTGAAGGACAAATCGTGTCTTTTACGCCAAAACATACAGTCGTGGGTATCTTTTTATATACATCTATAAGTGTCGAAAATGCTGGTGTATTCCAATATGAACGACATGTGGTTAATGTAATGACCCTTTGTAATAATTGATGCCCTTTATTACGTGGATTCGAATAAATAGATAACCAAAATTGTGTTAATAGTGAATCGTCATGAAAAATCATGTTAATAATACGTTTCATACCGACACGTGATATAAGTGGAAGGTCATATATACTTGTCGGCAATCCTGCCTTGAAAAATATAGCCCAGTAATATCCCCATACACCGAGTGTTGGAAGAATACCGGCGGGGTTCAACAGAACTAGTTTCTTTATTGGATACCGGGCCGCGACATAAATAGATAGAAATCCGCCAAGTGAATGCCCCACAAGAACTGTGTTATCAAGAATACTTAATTTATGAAGTGTTTCTCCTATAATGTTGGCATAACCAATACACATATCTTCATTCGAAGGGTATATTTCTACATCAATAGTATCACTTATTCCAAATGATGGTAAATCGATGGCAACACATTTTACGTTGGGTGGGATTTGATCCATTATGTCGAAAAAAGTTACTGACGCACTTGCTGTTCCATGAATGAAGACGATTATATCTTTTGAATCATCCGATGAAACATTAGAAGGATCTTTTATTACGACATGAACTCCGACACCCGAAACATCAATGACCTCCTCACGAAACCCATGTTGTTCCACAAGATTCGTCATGGTTGTCGATAAAGATAATGATTCGTCAATTGATATATTATTATTACCGTTATCATTATCATTATATGCGCTTACTCCTCTACATACCCAGGAAGATATGACTAAAGTTATATAGACAAACAACATGACACAAATCAAAATAAATATAATGAAAAAAAATATGTATTGAAACATACACACCTATCAACCTTTTATTTTTAAAATGAATAACACTTATTTTTTATTTACTATTTTACATCATCAATAATACTATGCCTTTTTTACGACCATTTTCTTCTTGGATGCTACAGCACCGCCTCCTCCTGATGCGACTCCAGTTTTCGTCTCTACTACCGCCGTCGATGTTGCGATCCACTTCTTATATTCTTGTTCCAGTTCGTCCAAATCATGTATCCATAATGCTTCGATCGTTGTATCCGCGAGTTGCTGATGTTGCGCACGTTTCGCGTCACGTTCTGATAATAGATGCTTGACATTTTCGTCGGTCACACTATCCATCGGCATTTTGAGAAGATATTTGAACTCGACGTCGCCATCGATATGCTCGTAGCCATGGTCGGTCATCTTTGCGAAAATGGTGTCCTTCGTCTGCCTTCGTAATTCCAGTTTGTCGTCGAGGATCTCTTGAATGTATCGGGCGCGGTTTGTTAGTACGCGCAGTTCGTTCGCGAGTTGTGCGAGCATCGCCGCCTTTCTCTTGGCATAAAGTACGAGACGTTCGGTGTAATAGTCTTCGATGATGTCATAGATTGTCGCGTATTTCCGGAGTTTCTCATGCGCATCGAACAAGTTCATATTTGTAGTGCTTTGTGTCGTGAATAACGCAAGGAGCTTCTCCAATTTGTTTGTTCCAGCGTCGGCATCCACGATTGCGGCTTGAAGATCTTTCGGTGTGTGTGGATACGATGGATGGAATGTGACAGTAATATCTACAACGGTGTCGGTGGACATGTCGGTATATTCCTTGAGAACGGGGGTAGTGGAAGCAGCTGCCTTGTCACCGCTTTTGTCTTTCTCGGATGCCGAAGGCACTTCCATCAACTTCTCCAAGAATACTTTGTAATCATCCGTCCATGTTCCAATCGGGAGCTCGGTAATACGGACCTTACGGTCGGCTACGATTTCGTATGTACCTTTGATGAGATATTTAGCGGAGGCGGAAGCCGGAGCACCAGAGGTAGCGGAGGCGGAAGCAGAGCCCGCGATATTTCGAATCGTTCCTTTGAATCCTTTAAAGTATGGCTCGATGACT
>JACCEE011078082.1_pt1 | contig 14587 bp, 12 predicted proteins | sample 7449931 | NCBI WGS metagenome assembly JACCEE01 (sample SAMN15323457, study PRJNA562643) | freshwater metagenome | isolation source: river surface water | place: USA:Blue River Watershed | collected 2017-08-19 | reverse complement strand
TTAGTCCATTATCTGCACTTATTCCTCCAGCGCCGCCGCCTCCTACTAAGAAGGCATCTATTGACATATCAACTAATGGGGTTAAAGTTCCGCTAGTCAAAAATTTTATTCTCCAATTTCCGTTTCCATCATCGAAAACTGTGCTACTTCCTGTATATGTATACATACCCGAATAAGACATCCAATTTGCCGTTATTGTTGCATCTGATGTTCCCACTTTAAATATATCTCCATTAAGCTGAGCTCCATCACCAGTGAAACTCCAAAATTTAAACATATTAGAAGTCTTAGAAGGATTGATTAATTGTATTTCGTCTCCTTGATGATAATACGCTGAAAAAACTTGAGATGTTGTTCCGCCATTCAACTCTACCGTTAATTTAGGAAGAGGATTCCAAACAGCTACCAAAGAAGCATTTGATGTTCCCATTTTAAATATTCCATCTATAATTGTACAACCAGTACAAGTATAACTCCAATTTGCAAAATCGTTTCCAACTTTAATTATATTGCTTACATCCTGGTTTCTTCCTTCTTTTAAATTATATAATGTTATTTCATTGCTTTCGTTAAAATATCCACCATTAGGATTTATGGTCAAAGTATACCAAACAGATCCATCTGTTTTTTTATCTCCAACAATTATATTTCTTGTTATAGTTGTTGTTTTATATTTATAATATAAAACATATGTCCCATTTTTACTTGTATCAACACTTCCTGTTTTAGTAACTATGTTTGTTACATCACTTCCATTTGAATCAAATGCCGTAACACCAGGATCAGTAAAAGTAGAATTTAATTTTATGTACATATTAAATTTTCCATTTAGCGTTATTTTTGGTGATGTATTTTGATTTATATTATAAAATGATTCTATTTTTCCTTTATAGTTTCTAGTTACATAAACATTATCTGTTATTGGTAGTTCTTTCTTTGTTTTAGGATTTGTTAATTCTTCTTCAAAATAGTTATTTTCAATTAAGGTTGATAGTGGAATTTTTACCCAATCATTTTCAGCATAAGACGTCAATAACGCCTCATTATTTGTTGCATAATCTTCTGCAGCAATTTGTATTGATTCCATTAAAACGTTATATGTTGTATCTTTAACTTCTCTCATTTTTTTTATTATAACTACTGCAAGTATTGTAGAGAGCATAGATATTAAAGCAATTGATACTATAAGCTCAATAATCGTGAATCCACTTTTTTTCATATTCTTCACCTTATTTTTCTATTCTGATTATTATTTGTATAGTGTTTCCAAAATCAGATTCTTCTTTATGAACTTTTAACCCATTAGTTTGCATCGATTCTAATTCTTTATTTATTTTATCTCTTGCCATTTTATATTTCGGTTGATCTTCTTCAATATCTATAAAGTTTAAGTTGTTATTTTCTTTTTTGAGATTATCTTCTTTCTTTATGCCTATCAAATATTTATTTTCTCTTTCCTCTGATTCTGATACAAGCAAATCCTCCACGTTTCCATTTTGAACTTCTTGCTGAGAAATATTTTTTGAATTATCTTTTATATTGTTTATATTATCTAGTTCAGGGTTGTTATCACTAGAGATCCCCTCATTTGATTCTTTATAAAAGTCTGATGCACTTTCTAAACTTGATAAATTTAATAATTTTTCTTCTTTTTCTTCCACGAGTTTTTGATCTGGATTATTTGCTTTTGGATTTCTGTTATTATAATCTAATTCAGAAGGATCTAGGAGTTTTTGATTACTTATATTTTGCTCTACTTGTACTTCTTGTTTATTTGATTTATATTCATTATCCATCTTATTTTCTCCATATCTAAAAATATTTAAAGCTGGATTCGTTGACTCATCCGGTAAATCCTCAGACTTGTTTTCTTCCGTATAATGAAAGTCGGAATTACTAGTATCGTTTCCTAGTGCATTTAATATTTTCAATTGAGGATTGCCACCTTCAATATTTTCATATGTTGGAATTTTAATCTCTGGCAAACTAACATTAGTTGATTTTTTATCATTAATATTAGTTTTTTCAACATACTGCTGAGTATCTGATTGAGGTGGAATATTTCCAAACCTTTCATTTATTAAATCGTCCGTTTGCTTAACTGTTAATCTGTTTTCAATGATTTCATTTAAAAGATTTCTTTGATCTAATTTATTACTGACTCTTAATAAACTTCTTGCGTGTCTTTCTGAAATTTTATTGTTTAATATTGCATCTTGAACCAATTCATCTAAGTTTAGTAATCTTAATTTATTTGCTATTGAGGATTGACTTTTTCCCATTTTTCTTGCTAAATCTTCTTGTGTTAAATAACCTTTTTCTAATAATTTTTTAAAAGATTTTGCCTCTTCTAAAGGTGTCATTTCTTTTCTTTGAATATTTTCTACTATTGCAACCTCAGCACTCTCTCCGTCAGATAAGTCCATAATTATACAAGGAACTGTTTTCATTCCAACCATTCCCGCTGCTTTATATCTTCTTTCTCCTGCTATTATTTCAAATTTACTTTGTACTCTTCTTACAACCAATGGTTGTATTATTCCGTGCTCTTTTATAGATCTTGCAAGATCATTCAAAGCATCAACATCAAAAGTTAATCTTGGTTGAAATCTATTAGGAATTATGTCTTCTAATGCTATTTCTATTATTTCTTTACTTTTAGTACCATTCATTGCAATCCCACCTTTATTATTCTTCATTTTATATCATACTAAAAAAAAGAAGAAATTGCAATAAATTCTTCTTATTATAGCAACGGGTAATTTTTAATTTTATTATATTCTCTAGGATAATTTTTATTTGATTCTTTTTCTTTTTTTATTTTAATAAGATTTCTTATACTTAATTCTATAGGAAGTGTAAATGTTAAAATTTTTTCTAATTTTCCTCCTAAAAGTTCTAGATATTTTATATCTTTTATCTCTTCTTCTATATTTGCTTTCATAGGAATAAAATATCCTCCTATTTTAACACCGGGCAAACAAACCTCACTTATTACATTTAATTTAGATACAGCTCTACAAGTTATCAAATCATATTTCTCAAGATTCATTCTAATGTGATGTTCTGCTCTATCTGTTATAACTTCTATTTTGTCTAATTTCAATTCTTCTATGACTGCTTTTAAAAAACTCGTTCTTTTATTTAAGGAGTCTACCAAAACAATGTTTAAGTTTGAAAAAAATATTTTTAATACTACACCCGGAAAACCGGCTCCTGTTCCAACATCACAAACCAACATGTCTTTATTTAAATCAATCGCCAAACTTAAAGTTAAACTATCATAAAAGTGCTTCAAATAAACCTCTTCTTCGTTAGTAAGAGAAGTTAAGTTTATTTTTTCGTTCCAAAACATTAATATTTTATAATATTTTTCTAATTTTATTAATTGATCTGCGGTAGGAAATAGATTTATTTTATTTAATTCTTCTATAAATTTATCTTTATTCATTTTCAAAATACCTCTTCATATATACAGATAAAATAGATATGTCACTAGGATTAACTCCACTTATTCTCATTGCTTGACCTAAAGATTTAGGTTTTACTTTCTTTAATTTTTGTCTTGCCTCACTAGCTATATTCACTATTTTATCATAATCTATATCTTCGGGTATTTTCTTGTATTCTAATTTTAACATTCTTTCTACTTCTTTTTTTAATTTTTTTATGTACCCGTCGTATTTTATTGATGTTTCAACCTGTTCCTTTGCTTCTTTACTATATTTTTTTAATAACTCCAAATTAAATATAGTGTTTCCAGGTTTTTTTACGTATAAAAGCATATTTTCATTATTCTCTTTATTACTTTTTAAAATTTCTAATATTTCTTCTATTTCTTGCTTTTTTCTTAGATATCTACTATATCTTGCTTCATCTATCATACCCACATTATATGCATACTCTGTTAATCTTAAATCAGCATTGTCATGTCTTAACAATAATCTATACTCTGCTCTTGAAGTTAACAATCTATATGGCTCATTTGTTCCCTTTGTTACCAAGTCATCTATTAAAACTCCAATATATGCATCACTTCTTTTTAAAATTAAAGGATTTTTATTTTCTAATTTTAATGATGCGTTTATTCCAGCCATCAAACCTTGACATGCTGCTTCTTCATATCCACTAGTTCCATTTATTTGTCCTGCAGTGTATAGATTTTTTATTATTTTTGTTTCCAAAGAGGCTTCTATTTGTGTAGGATATATTGCATCATATTCTATTGCGTATGCATATTTTAATATTTCTGCATTTTCTAAACCAGGTAAACTATGAACCATTTTTTCTTGAATATCTTCGGGCATGCTAGTAGAAAATCCTTGCAAATATATATCATCATAATATTTACTTTCAGGCTCTAAAAACAACTGATGATGTGGCTTATCACTAAATCTAACCATTTTGTCCTCTATTGAAGGACAATACCTAGGACCTACACCCGTTATATCGTCTCTTCCGCCATATATGCTAGATTTTTTAATGTTTTCTGTTATTACCTTTTTTGTTTCATCAGTAGTATATATAAGATAACAAGGTTCTTGATTATTAACATCATAATATACCTCATTATCAAAACTAAACGTGTAAATCTCTTTATCTCCATTTTCTATTTGCGCTTTGCTAAAATCTATACTATCTCTCTTTATTCTAGGAGGTGTCCCTGTTTTTAATCTTAATATATCAAATCCATATTTTTTTAAATTATCGCTTAAATATTTTGAATTTTGTTGTCCACCAGGACCACTACTTTTTCTAGTGCTTCCAACCAAAATATCACTTTTTAAATAAGTCCCTGTGGTTAAAATTACTATATTACTAGTAATTTTTGTTTTGTCTGATAAAACAACACCTGTTACATTATTATTTTCAACAATTAAGTCTTCAACCATGCCTTCTTTAATTGTTAAATTTTGTTGTTCAAATAAATGTTTTTGCATTTCTTTTGGATAAGATACTTTATCTGCTTGACATCTTAAGGATTTTACTGCTGGACCTTTTGATTGATTTAACATTTTTTGTTGCAAAAGCGTTTTATCAGCACATTTACCCATATATCCGCCTAACGCGTCTATTTCTCTTACAACTATTCCTTTTGCAGATCCTCCTATAGACGGATTACATGGCATAGTTGCTATGTTTTCTGTTTTTCCCGTTATTAATAATGTTTTATGTCTTTTTGAAGAGGCTAAAGCTGCTTCACAACCAGCATGACCTCCACCAACTACAATTATTTCATATTCCATAATTTCACCCAACTTCAAATAGTAATTATAATGATTTTAGAAAAAATAACAACAAATTGTCGTTATTTATGTTTGTTTTAATGAATCATAACCTTCTGTTTCATATGAAGCACAGCTTAAGTATGCTTTTATCTTTGGACTTGTTAAATATGAAGTAACATAAACATAAGCATTGCAAACATTTTTATTATCAGATAAATCATATATTTCTTTTATATAACCATTTGATATCAAGGTGTTTTTAGAAATAGAAAGATTATCTATATTATCTTCAATATAATTATCATTTATATATTTTGTTGCTGCTTCTACTAACCTATTCTCTTGTTCTTTATATAATTTCTGTTTGTTTTCTATTATTGTATCATTTATCTTTGGTACTGCTATTAATATTATTAGCGCTATAACCGCCATAACTGCTATAAGTTCTATTAAAGTTAACCCTTTTTTATTCATATACTCTCCTTAAAATGTTTTTATTGGTAAAACCAACTGAATTAAATTATCATCTTCTACAGATTTTATTATTATTGGTTTTATTTCTCCATTTAATTTTATTTCTATATTTTCACATTTTAATGATCTTAATGCTTCTAACATATATTTTGAAGAATAAGCTATTTTCATTTCTGATTTTATTTTATTTTCTAATTTTATTCTTTCTTCTATCTTTCCTATTTCCTGAGATGTTGAACTTAATATAATTTCGTCTTCCATTATTTCCATTTTTATTAAATTTTTATCTTTTTCGCTAGTTAATAAAGAAACTCTATCAATAGCATTATAAATTTCCGTTAATTTCAATGTTAATGTTAATTCAAAATTCTCTGGTATTAATTTTGATGTATCTGGATAACTTCCGTTAAGCAATCTAGATTGAAAAAGCATTTCATCTGTTTTTATTAGAACACTATTAGATAATATGTGGATTTCTATGTTACCATCTTCTTCTGGTAAAATTTTTAATAACTCTAATAAATTTTTACCGGGTATAACTATATTTAAATTATTATCATTATTATTTAAATTAATTGTTTTTTTAGATAATCTATATGAATCTGTAGCAATACACTCTAAAATGGATTTTTCTATTTTAAAATTAACACCTGTTAATATAGGCCTAGATTCCTGTGTAGATGCTGCAAAACAAGTTTGATTAATTATATTTTTTAATATTAATTGATTTAATATGATTGGTTTATCAACAAGTTCAAATTTTATATTAGGAAATTCGTTTGCATCCATTCCGTTCAAAGTATATTCTCCTGTTTTAGTAGAAATTATTATCTTTAATCCATCTGTTTCTATTTCTATAAATTCATCTTCTATCTTTCTTATTATCTCTAATAGGTATCTTCCTGGAATAATTATAGATCCTTTTTCTTCTATTTTTTCTATATTTTTAATATCTATAAAAGTTTTTATAGTAATATCATCATTTGAAGCTAATAAGTTTAATCCTTCTTCATTTAATTCAAATATAATTCCACTTAATACTGGAATTATATTTTTACTAGATATAGCCTTTGCTACTATATTTAATTTGTCATTTAAAATATTTCTTTTTATAATTATTTTCATAAACCCTCCTATTATTTTATTTAATTTTATTATTATTCTTATTATTGCTGTTTATATTGTGGATAACTCTATTTATTTATTATATTACAAGTAAAATTTGATGTAATTAATTATTTAATTTTTTCTTTTAAGTTGTTAATAATTTCATTTAATCCACTATCTTTCTTAATTTCTTTATCAATCTTTTCACATGCGTGTATAATTGTAGAATGATCCTTTCCTCCAAACTCTAACCCAATTCTTGGAAAAGATTCATCTGTCATTAACCTAGATAAATACATAGCTATTTGTCTTGGAAAAGACACATTATTTGATCTTTTTTTAGATTTAATATCTTCTATTGTTATTTTATAATAATCTGCTACTATAGATTGAATTTTTTGAATATTGTTTTTCATATAATTATATGAATTTAAGTGACCCTTTAATGCCTCTGTTGCTACTTCTAAATTTATGTAGTTTTTATTAAACATTGTAGTATAAGCAAAAAGCCTATTTAATGCTCCTTCTAATTTTCTTACATCTGATGCACAATTATTAGCAATATATTCTAAAACCTCATTATCAACAGGTACAGCTAGTTGATAAATGCTTAATTTCTTTTTTAATATTTCCATTCTTAAATCATAATCTGGTGGATAAATATTTACTGTTAATCCCCAACTAAACCTCGTTCTTAATCTTTCTTCCAATAATTTTAAATCATCTGGAGATCTATCAGACGAAATAATAATTTGTTTTCCTTCTTGATGAAGTTCATTAAATGTATGAAAAAATTCTTGTTGACTTTGTGTGGCATTTGCTAAAAATTGTATATCATCAATAATCAGAACATCAATGTTTCTATATTTTTCTTTAAATACATCAATGTCATCAAAGTTGCTGCTTGTTTTTTTGTTAATTTTTATAAAATCAGAAATAAATTTTTCGCTAGTAACGTATAATACTTTTTTATTTCTTTCTTTTATTATATAGTTTCCTATAGCTTGCATTAAATGAGTTTTTCCTAACCCACTACTACTATATAAAAATAATGGATTGTAAGCTTTTCCGGGATTTTCAGCAACAGCTAGTGCTGCGGTAAAAGCAAACCTATTAGTAGTTCCTACTACATAGGTATCAAATGTATAATTTGGATTTAAATTAGATTGTTCAGGATTATAAAAAGGAACACCTTTTTGTTCAACTATAATAGGCTCTTTAGTAGTTGTTTCATCTTCTAGGATAAACTCAAAATCAAAGTTAGTCCCCGTTATTTCATTAAATGTTTCTATTATTGTTTGTAAATAATTTTCCCCTAAATTCTTTTTGTGTAATTGCATAGGTACAATGATTATTGCCTTGTTGTTTTCTATTCTATATATGTATGTGTCTTTAAACCATGTATCGTAAGCAATTGATGATACTTTTTCTTTAATTAAATCAAGAAATCTAACCCATATTTGTTTCTCATTCATATCAACACTCCCCGTACTCTGTCTAATTACATCTATATTTTAACTTATTTTTATAGAAATTTCCATAATATTTTTAATAAAACAAAGTTATAAACATGTTATCAACAACATAGTATACTTAAAAATTCAAAAAAAGCTACTAAAATCGTATTTATTCACACTATAAACATTTATATAATAAACATTTATATAACAAATAGTTATTTTGCTGTTGATAATGTGGATAACTGTCACAACCTTAATAATATCATCAAACAATCTTGTGCATAAATGTGTGTATTATATAACTTATAAGATAATATCTATAAATATTATATAATTATCAACAAATAAAATTGTGAATGTATAAAAATTATCCACATTATTCACATTTAATTGTAATGTGGATAAAAATATTAAATATAATTGACTTTTTAACTGCTAATAAATATAATGTATGTGTAAGAAATTGAGGTGAATTAAATGTTAAGAACTTATCAACCAAATAAAGAAAAGGCAAAAAAAGATCATGGTTTCTTTGCAAGAAAAAAAGCAGGAACTAAAATAGTTAATAAAAGAAGACAAAAAGGAAGAGAAAATTTAACTAAATAAAAGTTCCACATTAAGTGGTTTTTTATTATTGGGGTGAAACAATGAAAAAAATAAACATTGTTAGTAGTAATATAGAATTTAACGATATAATAAAATCTGGAAAGAGAAACACCAGCAAATTTTTCTATATTTATATTAAGGATAATAATTTTGTTTATAATAGATATGGAATAGCAATATCAAAAAAAATAGGAAATGCTGTAGTCAGAAATAAATTTAAAAGGCAAATAAAGGATATAATAGATGATTTAAATTTTAATAACGAAAGCAAAGATTTCATATTTATAGCAAAAACCATAATAAAAGGCAAAGAATATTCGGAAATGAAAGAAGATATTGTTAATTTTATGTTTAAATAGGAGAATATAATGAAAAATAAAAAAATCAAAGTTATAGTATTAATATTTTTGATTTTCATATTAAGTGGTTGTACAAAAATATTAAAAGACGACAAAAATAATGTAGTTAAATATGATTCTTCAATAATTTGTAATAGTTGTAACTCGGCTTGTAAATCAAAGCAAGAGCAGTATGATTCTTTGAAATTAATAGAAAAAAAGTCAAAAGAAGAGCTTGCAAATTATAAAAAATTAGAAGATGAATTAAAAACATGTAGTTCTGATTGTACTAAAAAATGTGATTTATCAAAAAAGAATGAAACAGAGCAGAGTTTAACACAAAACATATTATGTAAGCCAACAAATACAGATGTAATAGAAATCTATAAAAAATACAATGTTAATATAGATAAGTTACCTAGTTGTGATAACTTTAATCCTTTTTCTACATATGAAGGGTTATGGGCAACAGGATTTGTAAGACCTTTGACTTGGCTAATAATAAAAACGGGGGATGTGTTCAATAATTATGGGTTATCTTTAATTTTAATAAGTATACTTATTAGAGCTATTATGATTCCTTTAACAAAGAAAACATCTATGCAATCTGAAAATTTAAAGAAGGCTCAACCGGAGATAGACAAAATAAACAAAAAATATGAAGGAAAGACTGATCAAGAATCTAATACTAAAAAAAGCCAAGAAACGTTGGTTTTATATAAGAAGTATGACATAAACCCTTTATCAAGTTGTTTATTTGCAATTATTCAAATACCATTATTATTTGCATTTATAGAAGCAATAAATAGAACTCCAGCAATATTTGAAGGAAAATTCTTAGGATTAAGATTGGGACTAACTCCAACAGCTGCAATAAAAAGTGGTCAATGGTGGTATATAATATTAATAGTCATATTAGTCGCTGTAACTTACTTTTCGATGAACTTTAATCAGACGGCTAGTGTTGGTGGTTCAGATACAGAAAAGCAAATGAAAGTAATGAATAAAGTAATGATTGTATTTATTGCATTTGCTTCATTTGGATTGTCAACAGCAATATGCATATATTGGATAGCATCTAGTTCGGTTACTTTGATACAAAATTTATTAGTAAAGAAGGCGAAAAAATGAAACTATATGAATATGAAGGAAAAACATTAGTAGATGCAAAAGAAAAGGCTTTTAAAGAATTAAACGCATCCGAAGATGAGTTATATATTAAGGAAACTGAAGAAGCGGGCGGTTTTTTGAAATCTAAAAAATTTAAATTACAAGTTATAACTAAGGATGACGTTATAAAGTTTGCAAAAGAATTTTTAGTAGATGTTGCAAAAAGTATGAACGCATCAATTAATATAGAAGCAAAAAAAAGAGATCATGCAATTCAATTTAATATTTTTTCTGAAGATAGTGCTATATTGATAGGTAAGGGAGGAAAAACGATTGACTCCTTGCAAGTGTTAATAAAAAGTTCAATCTACAATAAAACAGGATTTAAAGTTAATATAATGATAGATGTGGAAGATTATAAAGAAAAAATAAATAAACATTTAGAATACGATGCCAAAAGAATTGCAAAAGAAGTAAGAAGTACGGGAATAGAAGCAAAATTAGACCCTATGAATTCTTATGAAAGAAGAATTGTTCACAATGCAGTAGGAGAAATAAGTGGCGTTTCTTCAATTAGTGAAGGTGAAGAGCCAAATAGGTTTGTAGTAATAAGAAAAGATGAAAGTTAATTCATCTTTTTTAATTTATATGGTAAAATAAATTGTAAAGAAAGGAGATATTAGTATGAATGATACAATAGCAGCAATATCAACACCATTAGGCGTTGGAGCAATATCAATAGTTAGGTTAAGTGGGGAAGAATCAATTAATATTGTAAATAAAATATTCAAGGGTAAAAATTTAGCTAATGTTCCTAGTCATTCAATAAATCACGGATATATTATAGATAATGGCGAAACTATAGATGAAGTTTTAGTATCAGTTATGAAATCTCCAAAAACTTTTACAATGGAGGATATGGTTGAAATTAACTGTCATGGAGGAATAGCAATTACAAATAAAATTTTGGAGTTAATATTATTGAATGGTGCCAGATTGGCTGAACCGGGTGAATTTACAAAAAGAGCATTTTTAAACGGAAAAATGGATTTAATAGAAGCTGGGGCAGTAATGGATATAATAAATTCTAAAACTGAAAAAGCAAGAATAGTTGCGGCAAATCAATTGAGTGGAAAAGTTTCTTCTATGATAAAAAAACTAAGGGCAAATATGTCATCTATAATATCTAATGTTGAAGTAAATATAGATTATCCTGAATATGAAGATATACTTGTTGTTACTAACGATATGATAAAAAAACATGTTTTTGAATTAGAGATTGAATTATCAAAAATATTAAAAGAAGCGGAAAATGGAAAATTAATAAAAGAAGGAATAAAAACAGTAATAATAGGTAGACCTAATGTTGGCAAAAGCAGTATTTTAAACAAATTATTAGATGAAGAAAAGGCAATAGTAACGGACGTTGCTGGAACAACTAGAGATATAGTTGAAGGCAGTTTTATTCTAAATGGAGTGCTGTTTAATGTTCTTGATACTGCAGGAATAAGAAATACTGAAGATAAAGTTGAAAAAATAGGTGTAGAGAAATCAAAATCACTAATATTAACAGCTGATTTGATTATTTTAGTTTTAAATAATAATGAAGAATTAACAAAAGAAGATATGGAACTTTTAGAATTAACAAAAAATCAAAAACGAATAATATTTGTAAATAAAGTTGATTTGGTTAAGAGACTTTTTTTAGATTCATCGTTAAATCCTATATATGGAAATACTCTTTCTGAAACTGGTGTGGATTTATTAAAGAAAAAAATAATAGAAATGTTTAATTTAGAGACATTTGAAAAAGCGGATTTAACATATTTATCAAATTCATACCAAATCTCAATAATAAAAGAAAGCTTAGGCATAGTCGATGATGTGAAACTTGCATTAAAAGAAAATGTGCCCATAGATATGATTGAAATAGATATTAGAAGAATATGGGAAGTTTTGGGAAAATTAACGGGTGAAAATTTAGAAGAAGAGCTTATAAATGATTTATTTAGTAAGTTTTGTGTTGGAAAATAAATATGAAAATAAATAGTATAAATATTTATAATTTTAGGAACTACGAAAACTTATTTGTTAATTTTGATGAAAACATAAATATATTTATTGGAAAAAATGGCTCAGGAAAAACAAATTTATTAGAAAGCATATATTTTCTAGCGGTAACCAAGTCTCATAGAGCTTATGTTGAGAAGAGTTTAATAAATAATAATAAAGATGTAATGAAGATAATGGGAAAAATAACTTCACTTGGGAAAACAAAGAAATTAGAAATATTAATGAATCAAAAGGGGAAAATTGTAAGTATAAATGATTCTCCAATTAGGAAAGTAAGTGAATATATATCAAATTTTAATGTATTGTTGTTTTGTCCTGATGATTTGGAATTAGTAAAAGGAAGTCCGAGCGAAAGAAGAACATTCTTGAATCTCGAAATAGGACAACTTGATAACAAATATTTAGTTTATTTAAACGAATATAACAAATTGATAAAGAATCGAAATGATTATTTAAAAAAAATAAAACCCGATAAATATGATAACAAATATTTAGAGGTATTGAACAATCAAATTGTTAAAAATGCTACAGAAATATATAAATACAGATTTTTATTTTTAGAAGCACTGAAAGCAAATTTAAAGACTTTATATTATGATATTACAAAAAAAAATATAGAAATAAAATATAAAAATTCTTGTGATTTAAGGGAATTTAACTCAGATTCTGTAAAAGATATATTACTAAACAAATTAAGTAATAATATAAAAAAAGAAATATTTCAAGGAAATACTTTATATGGGCCTCACAAAGATGATTTTGAGCTTTATATTGACGATATAAACATAAGAGAGTATGGATCACAAGGACAACAAAGATTGTCAATTCTTTGCCTTAAATTGAGTGAATTAGAGGTTTTTAAATCAATAAAGGGAGAATATCCAATTCTTTTACTTGATGATGTATTTAGTGAATTAGATATAGAAAAAAGAAATAAAATAGTTAAAATTTTAAACAAAGAAGTACAAGTGTTTATAACCTCTACAGACATCAAAAATATAAGTAGAAAAATAATAAAAGATGCAAAAATTTATAAGATAGAAAATGGAGATGTTTTATAGCATCTTTTTTTATAAAAACTCATAAAAATATATAAAAACTACGAAAATGTGATATAATTATTATGTAGGTATGGGAGTACATAAAGAAAGAAAAATTAAAAATTAGTCAAAAAATTGGCAAATTTTTATTTTTATAGAGGTGAATTTATGAAAGAACATTATGATGATAACGATATTCAAGTTTTGGAAGGTTTGGAAGCGGTAAGAAAAAGACCTGGTATGTACATTGGTAGTACAGGAGAAAGGGGCCTTCATAATTTGGTGTGGGAAATTGTTGATAACGCCGTAGATGAAGCATTAGCGGGATATTGTGACGATATAGAAGTAACAATTGAAAAAAATAATATAATATGTGTTAAAGATGATGGAAGAGGTATTCCAACAGGAATAAATTCGAAGACAGGTCTATCCACAATCGAAACGGTTTTTACTATTCTTCATGCTGGAGGAAAATTCGGCCAGGGGGGATATAAAGTCTCAGGAGGATTGCATGGAGTAGGCGCATCGGTGGTAAATGCTTTATCTTCATGGCTGGAAGTAACAGTTTATCATGACAAAAAAATATTTTTTCAAAGATTTGAAAATGGTGGACATTCTAAAGAACCGTTGAAAGTTATAGGGGAATGTGAAAAAAATAGAACAGGTTCAACAGTTAGATTTAAAGCTGATCCTGAAATATTCTCAGAAACTACAACTTATGATTATGATACTTTATTCAATAGATTAAGAGAAATTGCCTTTTTAAATAAAGGCTTAAGAATTATATTGGTTGATGATAGAGAAGACGGAAAAAAAGCGGAGTTTATTTATAATGGAGGAATAGTAGAATATGTTCAACTTTTAAATAAAACAAAACATCCTATTCATGAAGAAATAATATATGTTGAGGGAACAAGAGAAGATATAACCATGGAAGTAGCAATGCAATATAATGATTCTTATAACCCCGCAATATATTCTTTTACAAATAATATCAATACTTACGAGGGTGGATCTCATGAAGATGGCGTTAAAAGAGCTTTAACAAGAGTAATAAATAATTATGCAAAAAATGCAAAAATGTTAAAAGATAATGATGATCCTCTTACTGGAGAAGATGTTAGAGAAGGTCTAACTATGATTATTTCTTG
>JACCEE010174736.1_pt1 | contig 14590 bp, 12 predicted proteins | sample 7449931 | NCBI WGS metagenome assembly JACCEE01 (sample SAMN15323457, study PRJNA562643) | freshwater metagenome | isolation source: river surface water | place: USA:Blue River Watershed | collected 2017-08-19 | reverse complement strand
TACAACAGTCACTTGCTAATAAATCAAATGTTGGACACGGTCATAGCTCAAGTGACATAACCGATTTTAGCAGTGCTGTGAGTGCACTTGCTGCAGTGAAGAGTGTCAATACTCGTGTTGGTGATATCATATTAACTAAGAGCGATGTTGGCTTAGGCAATGTTGATAATACAAGCGATGCTGATAAACCAATTAGTACTGCAACACAAACTGCATTAAATGCTAAGGTTGATGTCATTGTTGGTAAAGGTCTCTCTGATGAAAATTATACATCTGCAGAAAAATCAAAGTTATCTGGCATTGCAGCTGGTGCAGAGGTAAATGTCAATGCAGATTGGACTGCTACAAGCGGTGATGCGCAGATCTTAAACAAGCCTAGTACAGTTGCAGGTTATAATATAACCGATGCTGTAGCAACTAGTGGAGCACAACATATTGATGGTGTTAAAACATTCGGGAGTTCACCACTCGTACCAAACTTAACTGTTGATTCTTCAAGTTCAGCTGCAGTAAATAAAGCATATGTTGATAATGCTGCAGCCGGCATTCATGTTCATGGTGAAGTTCATGTTATACTTAAAAATAGTACACTAGCAGCGGCAAGCGGAGGCACTGTTGCATATACAAATGGTACGGATGGAGTAGGTGCAAAATTAGCAATCACTGGCGGACTTACAGTTGTTGATGCATTAAATGCTGCGGCAGGACCAGATCCTGACTTGTCAATTGGTGAACGAGTGCTTATAGCAGGTGAAACAAATGCAGCATGGAACGGTATATATGTCATAACTGCAGCGCGCGAATTAACACGTGCAACAGATGCTGATACACCAGCCAAAATGAATGGTGGTGACTTTGTATTTGTTACTCATGGCACAATACATGCTGACACTGGTTGGATATGCAGTGAACCGGTGACAAGTGTAGGGGTTAGTCCTGTTATTTTTGTACAATTTAGCGGTAGTGGAGCATATGATGCTGGTGTTGGTTTACAACGTGACGGTACACTCTTTAGTGTTAAGACACCGGTTGGCGGAGCAATTGTTGCAGACAGTAATGGCATAAATCTCGGAGCTAGTGGTGTAACACCCAACACATATGGCAGCTCAACACAAAGTGCGGTAGTAACAGTAAATGATAAAGGACTTGTTACAAGTGCAAGCAGTTCAACAGTGACTCCTGCGGTTGGCAGCATTACAGGTCTTGGATCTGGTGTTGCAACTTTCCTAGCATCTCCAACGAGTGCAAATCTTGCAGCTGCTGTCGTAACAGATAAAACTGGAAGTGGAGCATTAGTCTTTGGCACAAGCCCAACGTTAAGCAGTCCTACTATCAACTCTGCGCTCACTCTTAATGCTACAACTTATAGTTATGGCACAGGTGCTGCAGCTGCGCATAGAACAGCATTAAGTATTAATAATGTTGATAATACAAGTGATCTTAACAAACCGATTAGCACTGCAACACAAACTGCATTAGATGCTAAAGCAGATCTCGTAGATCCAGTAAGAACTACACTCACTGGTAATGGATCAACAAGCGTATATGCTATTAGTGGAGCAAGTGGATTAGTAAATCCTTCGGCACTTATTGTAGCTATTGATGGTATCTTACAAGAGCCTGTTGTTGACTATACTGTAGGTGGTGGAAATATCACATTCACAAGCCCATTACCTAGTGGCAGTAAAGCAGTTGTAATATCACCAACGAATAGTTTACAAGTATCCAATATGATACCATCTGATGGTAGTGTAACAAATGCTAAGTTAGATACTAATTTATCAATTAATGGAAACTTATCTATACCAAACCAATCAACAAATAATTTAACTGGGGCGTTAAACCAAAAAACTCTATTACAGAGTGGAAATAAGTATAGAATAATAACGCGCGTAGGAGCACAAAATAACGGCACAGGTTCTTCTAGCGATGCTTACTTAACACTTGGAATGGGTTGTCAAATATCAAATACTAACGGATCTACAGCCTCTTCTTACACATATGACAGTATCGCTAGTCACGCTGGGTATAGTGGCGCAACAATGAAAAATAATATGGATCTTGAAGCTTATTTTCATGGTGTTATGTTTAGAGTCGAAGCTAATGAAAATTGGGTCATGAGAATTAATTTCGGTGTGGGTGCTGCGACTCGCGTACCTCCATTAGCTGGTGTTGTTGCAGCAACAGCGAGACAATGGGGTGTGGAGATTTATTATGATACCCCTAACAATGACTATAAACTTAGAATGTATTGGTATGATACTAGCATAAATTATGGAATGCCAGTTGCAATTCCGATATTGACAGCGGCAAATTGGGTTGGGATGGTTTATTCTATTCGAATGAGACAAACATCAACAGGATTACTTGAGTTTTATATTAGCACCCCCAATGCTCTCTCGGAAGGGGCAGGAGATATTCCTTCAACACCACTTACATCCATGCAAGCAACATGGACTAACACTTCTTATGGCGGTAGACATATTAATTTCGAAGTTGCAGCAGCAACTGCTGCGGCTCCAACCACTCAGATTAGAATACATGCAGCAACAATGCACTGCGCTTATAAGTAAAATAATTTAACAACATGGCAATAACACAAGCAACATCATCAGTCCTAGCATCTAATGCAGCACTCAATAATCTGAATGCTGGTACTAGTATCGCATTTACTAAATCTGTAAGTGTATCAGGCAATTTAACAGTTGATACAAATACATTGGTTGTCGATAGTGTCAATAATAGAGTTGGTGTAGGAACAGCGAGTCCACAATATATTTTGGATATTGGTGCTGGCGATGTAAATGTTGGAAATGGAGCAGTATTGCGTTGGGGAGGAACTTTTGGTATTCAAGCAACTTCAGGAGCAATGCGAATTGATGGTGGAGCTCAACATATTAGATTAACTTCGACTGGTGATGTTAGTCGATTATATGTAAACTGTTCTAATGGTAATGTTGGTATTGGAACAACATTACCAGCTTCCAAATTACATGTATCTGATGGAAGTTCAATAAATAGTAATTTTTCTACATTTTGGACATCAAATGATATTATCTTATCAGCTGATACCTCATCTGCTAATGCGATGAGATTAGTTAGAGCCAGTAATACACCAACTACAAGATCATCACTAAATTTCATTAAGTCAAGGGGAACTCTCACAAGCCCTACTGCGTTACAAGAAAATGATCTTATAGGTGATTTACTTTTTGGAGGATATGGTGTTGGTGGTATTGGTTACGGCGGAGGTTTATTTGTTTATGCCGATGGCAATGCTGGTCCTGGAGCAGATTGTCCTATACGACTATCATTCGTGGCAGGATCAAATTCACAAGATAGACAGGAAAGACTTACTGTTAAATCAAATGGAAATATTGGTATTGGTACAACAAGTCCATCTGAGCGACTAACAGTATCAGGAAACATTAGTGCATCAGGAACTATCATTGCTAGCAACTATAACCCAGCATCAAATGTAGCGACTTTCTTAGCAACACCTACTAGTGCAAACTTAGCAGCTGCTGTAACTGATGAGACTGGAACTGGTGCATTAGTGTTTGCGAATAGTCCTACAATAAGTAGTCCTACAATATCTACAGCTATAACGCTTAATGCCACGACATATACATATGGCACAGGCGCAGCAGATGCTCATCGCACCGCTCTTAGTATTAACAATGTTGATAATACAAGTGATCTTAACAAACCAATTAGCACTGCAACACAAACTGCATTAGATTTAAAATCAGATATAAGCAATCCAGTACGCACTACGTTAACTGGAGATGGTAGCACTAGTGTATTTGCAATTAGCGGTGCTGGTAGCTTAACTAATCCAAGTGCGCTTATTGTTGCTATTGATGGCGCATTACAAGAACCAAGTGTTGACTATACCGTAAGCGGAGGAAATATTACATTTACCGATCCACTTGCAAGTGGTGCAAAAGCCGTAGTGGTATCTCCTACAAATACACTACAAGTTGGAGAGTTAACACCAAGCGATGGTAGTGTTACAAGTGCTAAGTTAGCGCCAAATATTTCCATTACAAATCCTATAATATTAGGCAGTATAGTTGGTCCTCTTTCTTTAACTAATCAAAATGTATCTAGTAGCGATTATGTAATAAACAGAGGATTGGCTGATGCGAGATATTCTACGCATAACCGCCGTATTATAACCGATACGCTTGGTGATCAAACGGTATTTGAGCAATTTATTGATTTTGAAGATCAATATGATGCTGACTTACTTATTGCAAATGCGTTTGGATCTTCATCATGGAGTGTTTCTCCTGCGGTATTTGCTGATAGTTGGAATACTACAAATGCAGGTGTGGCTGCATTTCAAGGGCAAGATTTTTATGCACATAATGGTATCTTTTTATTACGAGGTCAGACGAATAGTAATAGTTGTCTATATATCGGCATGAGAAGAACTACTAGTCCATTTCCTCTTACTAATCCAACACGAGAGTTTACTTGCAGAGTTTTTATTCCATCAAATACAGAGTTTACAACTCAAGGATATTTTAAAATTGGACCAATTCAAAAAGGTGGATCTGGTGGTGGTGAAGCGTCTTTAGGTGGTGGTTTAATGTTTAATCCATATATACATCCTACAAATTTAGTAATCGCGGCAAATAAAACAGGTGTAGTCTCTCCGTTTACATTTACAACAAACTCTGCCAACGTTGATTTTGTTGATACTGGTATCAATTTTATTGATTTATTAAGCAAGTGGATTAATATAACATATATAATTGATGGTACCACTACACCTGGTTCACCTAGACTAAAAATAAGAATTGTCAGAGAAGGTGTGACGCTTGCATCTTTAGATTATAATATAATTGTTGATTTAGCATCAATTACTCGATATTTTAGTTTATATGCTTCTGGAGCAAGTACTGAACTTGGTATACAATATGGAAAGTTTACATATACAAGTCGCAGTGAAATTTTCATCGATTATCTCTATAGTAAATTTTCTGGAACATCTGCTGCCCCATCAAACTGGAACTCATTACGCTTTTAATTTTTATGCCTAAGACACAAATCACAAATAACTCATTAGCAGCAGGAGTAGCACTTAGTAATCTAAATGCTGGCGCTAATATTACATTTACAAAACAGGTAATCGTACCTAGCTTTGGAGCTAGTGCCGCTTTTGGTACTGGTGTAATTACAGCATTAGCAACTACAACAAATTCAGGTGGTGGATTTGTTACAGCTAATGGTACTGCCACACTGACAAATAAGACTCTTACAAGTCCAGTCATTAATGATATTGCAAATAGTTCGACTGCATTTTCTTTAACAATTACGACTAATGCTACTACTGATGTTGGTGTTCTAAGATTACGTAATAATAATAGTGGGGCAAATAGTACATTACATTTTATTGACTCAACGAACAATGCTAGACAAATGACAATCGGATATGGTAATACTTCTAGTACATCCTATGCTTCTTCTTGTTATATACTTACCCAAGATCGTGACCTTTATTTATCAACAGCAAATGCTACAGTAAATGCTACAAACCATGTTGTAGTTAAAGCAACAACTGGTCTTGTAGGTATTGGAACATCAAGTCCAACAGAAAGATTAACAGTATCAGGAAATATAAGTGCAACAGGAACTATCATAGCAAGCAACTATAACCCCGCATCTAATGTTGCAACATTTCTTGCGACTCCTACTAGTGCGAATCTTGCGGCAGCAGTGTCTGATGAGACTGGAAGTGGTGCATTGGTATTTGCAAATGGTCCAACTCTTGGTGATCTAACACTAAATGGAACAACTTATACATATGGTACAGGTGCTGCTTCTGCACACAGAACAGCATTAGAGCTTGACAGATATTATAATAGTCGTGATATTAATTTACAATCATCTACCACAATATATGATTTTGATAATTCATATATGCCAGCTACTCTCGGACTATCTAATAACATTCCAAGTGGTGGTCAAGCTCAAATTGCTAATGTTGGTGGTACACATTGGACATCAAAAGTTAAAGGATGGTTAAGGGCTGGTAATCCCACTACTAATAATGCAGTAACTGAAGTTATATTTGGTAATGTGGTTATGCCATATCAGGGAGGCTCTGGATCACCAACTGCATCCAATAACTACACTCTTGTATATGTATTTGCGTGTCCAGTTTTAACAAATGTTGATATTAGATTTGGACTTAGAATTGGTAATGTTGCTAGATTAGCTCAGATATTTCAAGATGATACAGCGAGTCCTGGCTCAAGCCCTGTATTTAATTTCTTTACAAATAACGGCACATATACAACTACCTCAACAGCAAACGGAGCTATAGCTGGAGCACCAACACCTCAAGCGGGATCTTATACAACTGCTGTTGGAACTCGCTATGCATTTGTCTTTGATACATATCAAAGAGCAGGTGGTACAGATACTACAGTAGTTCTTAAAATCTATAGTGGAAATATAACTGGAGACTTGACTCTAGCAGGAACTTATGACTTGACCAGTTGGAATCCTATGAATGCTGGAGCTACTCCATATGTTGCTGTTAGAAATCTTAATAGTTCTGCGGCATTATCAACGTTCTTACAATTAGATACTATGATATTTAAAGCGTGGAACAATACGAGCAATATTCTACCAACTGAAATTTTAGATATATTCAAAACAACATGAACCTAACAACAAAAACACAAAAACAATTGGCAGCAGTAGAAGCTCATGGTGACACATGTCTCTTCTCGCTGATTTCATTCGCAGAATGCCTTAACCGCGCTCATAAAGATTTCTGGACTAAACCAGATGATGAGCTACAAACATTCCTGCAAGCCTTGTTGGATGATGGCAATCTAGAAACTCTGTTCAATGATCATGAGTTCTATGCCACCACTACCAACTCAATGCTGCAACGCTATGGCTTTAATCCAATTTGCACAAAAGGCGTATTAAAACCATTTACAATTGAAGACGGAGTGATCGTAATATCTCGGCCTATAGTAGTCGAGCCTGAACCAACTCCTGAGCCAGAAGTTATTGTAGATCCAGAGCCTATTATCGAGCCTCCGTTGCCAGATATGTCTGAACCAACATAATTGTATAATTTATAAATTATACATATGAAGAGATGTGCAAAAATAATAGGATGTGGACTTTCGGGTATTACAGCAGCGGTACTTTTAAAAGAAAAAGGTTATGATGTAGAAGTCTTTGAGACACGTCCACATATTGGTGGTAATTGTGCAGATGCACTCGTTTGTAATACACTGGTACATCAATATGGTCCTCATATATTTCATACGGATGATGAAGAAGTATATGAGTTTCTTAGTCGTTATACAGAGTGGACACCGTTTGAATTACGACCACAAGGCAATACACGTTTAGGCGTCATCTCCTTGCCTTATAGTCAAAAGACAATTAAACAATTACGCCGTGAGCTAACACAAGAAGAGATTGTAGAATATATCTTTAAAGACTATAGCGAAAAGCAATGGGGTGTGCAATTTGAAGAGATACCAAAGACTATCACAAATCGTATACCAAAGACTGCAGATTGTGAAGATCCTACTTGGTTTGAAGGTCAAAAGTATCAATGTGTACCGAGTGATGGCTACTCTGCAATGTTCTCACGTATGCTTAAAGATATTAATGTACATCTCAATTCACCTGAGGATGCATGGCGCGAGTCACTATCAGATGATGACTTGATAATCTATACTGGTAAGGTTGACAGCTATTATGGTTATGAATATGGTAAGCTACCATATCGCTCTCTTGAGTTTCATCATCGTGTATTATGTGAACGTCAAGATACATTTATAATTAATCAAAATAATAAAGACGTCGAATATACACGAGTATATGATCATAGCTATTTTAATCCTTCACATGTCGGACCTACTGTAATTACCGAAGAATATCCTAAAGCATGTGGAGAGAATGATATACCATTTTATCCTATACCTTGGGGTGAAGGACAGGAGATCTATCGCAAATATGAAGAGAGGGCAAAAGCAGAAAAGAATATCATATTCTTAGGTCGACTTGCAACATATAAATATTTAGACATGTGGATGGCAGTGAAGCATGTTATGAATAAATTAAGAAATATTTAAACATAAATAACATTATGCCAAAAGTTACACAAAATATTGATAATCTGATGATTTCATCTAGCGTTGAAGAATCAACTGCTGCATTAAACGCTCTTGGTGCTTATACTATTGATTATAGTCCTCTTGCATATCCAATTGTTTTTTTCTTATCAGTAACAACTACGTCTGCTATGCAATCGATTGTTACTCTTAATTTTCCAACTCTTGCTGTTATAGGCATTTTAAATGCAACCGCTGGTTTAGATGGTGGACCAGCACTTGAATTTTATCAATTAATTTTAGAATCAGAATTAGATATAAGTGATCCTTATAATATTCCTGTTCACGTTATACCAAATGATTATGCTAATAATGGCAATCGCATCTGGAAAAAAATTGAGTTAGCTTATTGATAATCAGCTAACTCTTCTCTTAACATATGAAAGCGGCCTGACCCAGCTTTAAAATATAGTTTGTCACCGTCTTCATTATAAATTTCGATATATTCAACTAGTCCGCAACCTAGTTTAAAAAAGAGTTGTTTGTAATTGTCATTGATAGATATACGTTTCATAAGCTTAATATTGTTATTTTTATAAATAGTATTTATGGAAGATATTAAAGCTTTGGTCAAAGAATTTGCTGAGCGCGGTTGGATAATCGCATTGATTGGTGCGGCAGCTATGGCTGCTCGTCTTATGAGCAGTACAGTTAAGCTTAGCTTATTTGAGCAGCTTAAACGTGTGTTTAGCGCTAGTATTAGTTCGAGCATTGCATGGACTATATTAGAGCATACTGATCTTAGTAGTTTTTATAAAGCTTTGATTTATGGCATTATTGGTGTTATAACACCTGAAATTATTGCAGGCATTGTTAAGCTTGGCAAGATGTTTCAAAAAGATCCAGAAAAATTTATTAAGTAAGACATAAATAGTCTTATGGCAAGACCTAGTACAAGACAAGAACTGGCCGACTATTGTTTGCGCGCCCTTGGTGCTCCAGTCATGGAGATTAATGTTGATGATGATCAGCTAGAAGATCGTATTGACGAAGCAATACAATTTTGGCAAGAATATCATAGTGATGCAGTTGTACGCACACTACTTAAACATCAGATTACACAGTCAGATCTTGATAATAATAAGATTAGCAATCTGCCAGAAAATATATTAAGTGTTATAAGAATACTTAGTTTTAATGACACAAGCAGCGCAAGTATGTTTAGCGCTAAATATCAAATGTTTCTTAATGACGTTTATGGTCTACGAAATCCAGGTGGTATTATTAACTATGAGATGACAAGTCAATATATCAGTCTTGTTCAAAATATTATTACAGGTCATACTGCTCAGTTAAGCTATGCTCGTCATATGGATGCTATTCAATTTCATGGCTTATTGAGGGATAAAACAAAGGTCGGTGATTTTATTATTGTTGAATGCTATACGAGTGTTGATCCAACTGGCTATCCTGATGTTTATAATGATATGGCACTCAAAGAACTATTAACACTTCTTATTAAGAAACAATGGGGTCAGAATCTTAGTAAGTTCGAAGGCATGCAATTGCCAGGTGGTGTGACTATTAATGGTCGACAAATTTATGAAGAGGCAGTGAATGATCTTAAAGAACTTAAAGATAAGTTTGATAGTTTCTACTCCAATCCCGTTGACTTTTTCATTGGATAATTTATGCCTACTAATCAATATTTTCAAAATGGTCAAAGATCAGAAAAAGAGCTTTATGAAAATCTAATCATTGAAGCTATTAAGATCTATGGCACAGACGTCTATTATATACCAAGACATATTGTAACAAAAGACAATATCTTAAACGAAGATCTATTAAGTAACTTTAGTCATAGCTTTAAGATCGAGATGTATGTTGAAAGTATTGATGGTTATGAAGGTGATGGTAAATTACTTAGCAAGTTTGGTCTTGAAATACGAGATCAATTGAATCTTGTTGTTAGTAAACGTCGTTGGATTCAAGGTGTTGGTCGATATGGCTTGGCTGTTAATAATAATCGTCCGACTGAAGGTGATCTGATATTCTTTCCATTAAGTCCAATTAAAAAATTGTTTGAAATCAAATATGTTGCAAATGAAAAGCCATTTTTACAATTAAAAGATGCACCAATTTGGACATTAACATGTGAACTTTTCGAATATGAAAGTCAAAATATAAACACAGGTGTGCACGAGATTGATAGCATTGAATATAACAATAGTGATAGCAATATTTTTGAATATGATCCAGAAGCAGCTACAACAACAGGTGAGTTTCTTGTTGGTGAAAGTTTGACATTTAGTTATGGTGATACAAGTGGTCTTGTTAAATTCTACAAATATAAACTTGATGAGAATAAAAATCAAATCATTGTTGGTGTGCCAACGTTTATGACAGGTGCACCTACACAATTGGGTGTTGGTACAATTTTCACGGGATCAAAATCAGGTGCATCACTAACAGTTATAGATAGTTATGCTATTGGTGATAATAACGATTTACTATTCAATAATGATCGTATGAGTCAAAATAGTAAATTTAAACAAGCAGCAATTGAAGATGATTTTATTGATTTTTCAGAAGATAATCCATTTGGGGAGCCTAGTTAAGCTATGATGAATCGCGAATATTATTATAACAAAACTATTAAAAAGACCGTCGCTATTTTTGGCACGCTTTTTAATGATATAAAAATTGTACGTCCCGCTGAAAATGGCAGTGGGGTTGGTACCGTTCGTGTGCCATTAACCTATGCACCGATTGAACGTTATCTTTCTCGAATTAATGCAAAAGGACCTAATGATGCTATTAGTATCAAATTGCCTCGTATGAGTTTTGAAATAACAAACATGAGTCTTGATACAGAGTCAAAGCTTAATCGCATGAATCGTACTGTGCAGCAAGATGCCGATGGCAATGCATATAAAATATGGCAAGCAGTGCCTTATATTCTCAATTTTAGTCTTAGCATTATTAGTCGAGGCCATGATGAGGCAATGCAGATTGTTGAACAAATTCTCCCTTATTTTAATCCAACATATAGTTTAACTGCAAAGGGTTTAGAAGGACCTGATAGTTTGACCGATATACCAATTAGTTTAACCTCTGTTAATAAAGAAGATAGCTATGAAGGTGATTATGAAAATAGCCGACGAACTGTCATTTATACACTTGACTTTGATGTGCGTGTTAAATTTATTAGTGCTCCTATTAATTTAAGTGAAAGCGGAGGATTGATAACCGCAGTTGATGTTAGTTATTTTGATAACGATAATGACACTATACCATTTGTAGCATCTCGTACACAAGCAGTATATGAAGATCAAACATCTCTTGATGAAGGCTTTGAGATTGAATATTTTGAGGAACAATTTCCACCTATACCAGTGATTTATGAAAACAGACCAATCACATAAAAATGATTTGATGAAAAATTTGACGGATCAGCTTGAGATTATGATGCCGACTCCGCCACCTCCAAAGATTTTAACACCTGAGCCAAGCAATGAAGCTCTTATTGCAGATGCTCAAGATGATTTTGAATATGCTCGTATGCGTATGAAAAAATTACTTGACACGAGTGATGAAGTTATTAGTAATTTGCATGCACTTGCTACAGATGCCGAACATCCACGGGCATATGAAGTACTTGGCAATATGATTAAACAAAGTGCCGAAATGAATCAACAATTACTCGATTTACAAAAGCAGAGAAAGGCATTAATTAAAGGTGATAAATCTAATATGGCCAATAGTACAACAAACAATGCAATTTTTGTTGGTACAACTACTGAACTTCAAAAATTCTTGAAAGATCAAGCATCAACAAGTTGATTGCTACCCGCTTCATTATATTCAGCGGGAGGTGCATGGCACCTATTATATCAAATAAATAATATTTGTAAACCAAATAATGCAAAATAATTCATATAATGGTAACCCTAAAATAAAGGCTGATGGGGTACAGCAAAATTTTACGGCACATGAAGTAAGTGAATATATTCGCTGTCGTGATGATGTTGAATATTTTTGTAAGAATTATGTAAAGGTTATTAGTCTTGATCATGGTCTTGTACCATTCGAATTGCGTGGCTATCAAAGTAATCTTGTAAAACATTATAGTGATAATCGTTTTAGTATTGTTTTGGCACCGCGCCAGTCAGGTAAGAGTGTGACTAGTGTTGCATGGCTATTACATTATATTGTTTTTAATGCAGACAAAAAGGTTGCAGTTCTCGCAAACAAAGGAGCAACTGCCCGAGAGATGTTAAGTCGTTTTACTCTTATGCTTGAAAATCTGCCATTCTTTTTGCAGCCAGGTGTAAGAGTACTCAACAAAGGTAATATTGTATTTGCTCATAATAGTGAAATTATTGCAGCAGCAACAAGCAGTAGCAGTATTCGAGGCATATCAGCGAACATTATTTTTCTTGATGAGTTTGCCTTTGTACATAAAGCCGAAGAATTTTATACGAGTACATATCCTGTAATTAGTTCTGGTAGTGATACAAAAGTTATTATTACAAGTACACCAAATGGTGTCGGTAATATGTTTTATAAACTATGGCAAGGTGCAATTAGTAATAGCAATGAATTTAGACCCTTTACTATTCATTGGAGAGATGTGCCTGGTCGAGATGATGAATGGCGAGCTAAGACAATTGCAAATACAAGTGAAGCACAATTCCGACAAGAATTTTCATGTGAATTTGTTGGTAGTGCTGATACACTAATAAACAGTACATGTTTACTTGGTCTGCAAGCCCAAAGCCCAATAAATGTACAACATGATATTGTTTATTATGAATCACCACAAGAGGCTCATAATTATATACTTGTAGCTGATGTTAGTAAAGGCCGAGGTCAAGACTATAGTACGTTTAGTATAATTGATATTAGTAGTCGACCATTCAAACAAGTTTGTACATATAGAAATAATACTATTTCGCCATTGTTATTTCCAAATTTAATCTTTAGAGCTGCAATGCAATATAATCAGGCTCTCGTGATTGTTGAAAATAATGATGTTGGTCAAGTTGTATGCAATTCTCTTTATTATGATTATGAATATGAAAATATGTTTACAACAAGTGCTGTTAAGAGCAATGGCATTGGTGTTGTAATGACCAAAAAAGTAAAGCGTATTGGTTGTAGTAATTTGAAAGATTTGCTTGAGGGCGATAAACTACATATTGTTGATCCATATACCATTGCCGAGTTTGCAAATTTTGTACCAAAGGGTGATAGCTTTGCTGCAGCTGAAGGCTCTCATGATGATAGTGTTATGAATTTTGTATTATTTTCATGGTTTGTTAGTACTGATATATTTAATGGTATGAGTAATACTGATTTACGAGAATTACTTTATAGCGAAAAGATGCTTGAGATGGAAGAAGATTTACCACCATTTGGATTTGTATCATCATCCTCATCGGTTGTCAGTGACGCATATAATGATCTTATAAATAATGCTAAAGAATGGCATAGCCTTTGAAAGTGAATAATTTATAAATAAGATTGTGAGTCATAAACTTAGTATGCACATAACTTATTAACAAAATGAAAGGAAAACAAATATGGGATTTTTAATATCACCTGGAGTAGAAATCAAAGAAACTGATTTAACTAATATCATACCCGCACTAGCAACAAGCGTTGGTGGTTTTGCAGGGTTTTTTAGATGGGGACCTGTTAACACACCAGTTAACGTTAGTTCTGAAACCGACCTAGCTCGTTTATTCGGAGCACCAACAGTAAAGATTGATGATCTTGAAAGAAGCTTCTTAACCGCTGCAAGCTATTTGAAATATAGCAATACATTGCGTGTTGTTCGTGCATCAGATGGAGGCTCAAACGCTCATAGCGGAAATGACTTTACAACTGGTTATGGTTATGGTTATAATGCAGATGGTACTGGTATTTCTTCTCTAAATATTAACAATATTGGTGACCTTTCACTTCAAACTGCTAATTTAGAAGCTGCAAATGTTAGATTTGTTGCTCGCTATACTGGCGCAATTGGTAATTCTATTGGTGTTGTTGCGATTGATTCTACTACACCAACGGATGAAATACCAGTGGCTGTTAGAACAGCAAAAACTTACAATCCAACAGCTACTGATTGGAGCAGTTCACAAGCAAGTTTGTTAGATGAATCAGTAATAAATGACGAACTAACAATTGTTGTTTATGATCGTCTTGGCCTACTTACTGGTTCTGCTGGAGAAATTCTTGAAGTTTATCAAGGTCTATCTTATTTTACTGGTGCAAAAAATTCATCAGGTCAATCAATCTATTGGGTCGATGTTCTTAACAATAGCTCAAGCTATGTTTGGGGTGTACTCTTTAATGGCGATACGAGTGGATTAACCAATGAACAATATGCAGATTATTGGACCACTGAATTGTTTGGTGGAGCATATCAATTTGAAGCTGGAACAGATGCAACTGATTTTACTGCAACTGCGATTACTGATGCTCTT
>JACCEE011275704.1_pt1 | contig 14591 bp, 14 predicted proteins | sample 7449931 | NCBI WGS metagenome assembly JACCEE01 (sample SAMN15323457, study PRJNA562643) | freshwater metagenome | isolation source: river surface water | place: USA:Blue River Watershed | collected 2017-08-19 | reverse complement strand
AGCCCATCTCGATCGCGATGGCCTCGAGGAGCGGCCGGGGGTCATGGAGCTCCATGCTCACGATGGTCTCCGGCGAGGCGAAGAGGTGCGGCTTGGCGGCTCCGGCGGGCGGGTTGGTCTCGACCAGGAGCGCCCGCACCGGCCAGAACGCGCGGAGCACCTCGTCGGTCGGGAAGGACAGGAAGGGCAGCGAGGGGGTGATGGGTTTCATATGCACCCTTAGCCTCCCCGCCCCCGCCTAAACCCCGAGGGCACTTGTCGCACGAAACAGGCTACCAGCCATTATGCCAAGCTGGGCAACCGAGTCGGCTTGTTCGCACCTGATGGGACTACCCTGCCGACTTAGGCCTGTAGGTGCCTTAGCAGTCTGCTGAATACGACACCCCGTTTGCCATCCGGGCCATTGACCTTGGCGTACTGAAGGGTGAGCCCATGCCGCATGTGCTTACGGCACACCGTCAGTTCGCGATCCACCTTCACTGGCAGGCCCTTGAAGACGGTCATGTGAGGCTTACGCATGAGTGAATAGCTGGCATCGACTTCGCTCAGCAACTGCCGGACGACCTCCTTGTTGATGCTGGTCGCCAGGAATGCGAGGATATCGGACTCTCCGTCAGCTGAAGGTGCCACCGGACAGTCTTCGCCGATGGCGAACTCCAGTCCGATAGACAGCAGGTCGTGCCTCGGACCCTTGGTGGAAGGCTCGGAAAGCGGAATGGCCGGATCATGGTCGACGGGATAGGTGAACTGTTCGGAGAAATAAACCTCCGGGATGTCCCCGGAAGTCCAGGAAGCCTTGAGGTTTTCCAGGGTCTCAAATCGGCTATCGTGCGCGGCTTTTGCCTCCGCGGTAGCCGTTCGAAGAAGGTCGATTTCTGCGCCTAGCAGACCAGCGTTTCCAAAATCTTGAGACCAGCGTTTCTCCAACGTCTCCTGCATGAGGGAGGACGTATCGGCAAGCGACTCCTGATGAATGAGTCGGCTTACCGATGGCGGCAGCGGCTCCCCAGACTGTAAATGAAGGACTGTTTGGGCGTCCGTCTTGGGCTCGAAGATGATGATTCGATCGCCTGGTCGAATCATCGAGTCGGAGATCCTGGCTCTCTTCGCACAGTTGGCCGGGGCCAAGAATTCCAAGTTGGTGCTGTGGATATAATCGGCGATCTCGCTGACGCACGATTCCATGCCGGGCTTGTCTGGGTCGATGACTTGGAGCACGGAAGTTCGCGTAAAGCCATGGCTCTCGGGCGGAATACTGGCGATATTGGCGAAGACGTCTGATAGCTCGGCCTTGGGAGCGAGCCCCTCGATATGTGCCGCATTAAAAGCGCTAACCAGTCGGATGGCTTCGGTAAGGGCTTCCCCGTCCGCCTGCATGATGATCCAAGGCCCTCGATGGAGGAATCCAGGGATGCCATGGTCATAAGTGACCAGGATGTTGCCTTTGCCTGGCGTCCAACGAATCAACTGCGGTAGCACCCCGCGCGTACCATAGGCGACCCAGTGGTGTCCGGGAACCCCCGTCTCGCCTTCGCCGTCGGCCAAGAGCTCGGCGTCATAGCCGAACTCCTTGGCGACGATATCAAGGAAGTCCGACTTCTGGTTGATGGAGGCGAAGTCACTTACGAGGTCCCACTCAGGGGTCGCATGGGTGATCGAGAATCCCCGGACCGGCCGGAATTTATCCCAGACGAGTTGGGTCGGAAAGGCGAGAATGGGGAGCATGCGAATATAAATTGTTGTTATCGTGAGGAGTTAATACGGCAGCATTTCTAAAGCTATAGTGTTCTGGTAGAATATGCCTTGGCAGATAGAAGCCGAGAAATAGATTAAAACAATGAATGTCGATGAAGGGAGTGGTGTCGCCGAATTTGGGGGTCTCGCGTGCAAGATATGTTGCCATGCAAATCTGTTCCTGCCTTCAACAGAAATAGTGCCTCAGTTCTGCCAAGGAAATCGGTTGGTGTGGCGATGAAAAGACCGGGAAACATTTATACGCAGGCAAGCCAATCTAAGGACGTAAGGGCGGTCATAGATGTATTCAGAGCATTCACGACGGCCTGCCATGTGATGGATTTCAGCCCATGCGCCTATTATATGACTTCATCCGGATCAACGGTGTCTAGGTTGCAGAAGGAAAACCCCGGCGCGATCTTGGTGGGCAAGCCTGACATCGGGGAGGAATGTGCATATGATGCGCCGAATTCACCAACCTTGGTCGGAAGATTGGCCATAAGTGGCAAGGTCGTCATACATCGGACGAAATCTGGCGCGCACGGAGCGGTCATGTTTTCTCAATCGGGTCCTGCTATCGGGGTCTGCTTTTCAAATCTCAGCGCCTCTGCTCGCTGGCTGAAGGCGACAGGAGGCGGCGTGCAAATAATACCGATGGGATTGGGCATGCATCTGCCAACGCCGGAAGACGAACTATGCAAGAACGAGTTGGAGAAAGCATTGAGCGGTCAATGTCCGACAGTTGCCGGTCACAAGGAAGGACTAAGACTCACCACAGGCCGTTGTTTTTTCGAGTGGCGCCAGGATGAATACCCGGCATCAGACTTCGAGCATTGCCTTAGGCTTGATCGGCATGACTTTGCGTTGGTCATCAGTAGCCTCGGAGATCATGCCTTGATCACACGCGGCTGACAAGCATCGCTGAATGTCACGAAGGAGCGCGTGCGCCGCAGAAGTTCTTCGATCAGGTTTCTGATGCCGCGTTGTTTAAACGCCAGAGAGTCAAGGTCGCCTGCGCTGAGTTCGTTCCATTGTTTCCGGGAAAGAGAGTCTTTGATTCTTCTCATGTACGTGAAATTCGGAGTATTGAGGCAGAAATGCATCGGGTGAATAACCAGGATTCTGGCGCAAGTGACTGGTTGGGGCGCGAGGAGCAGGCTGAGGTCGCCCAGAGGGTGGCCACGCTTGAGATATCCGCCGTCTTCGAAGAAAACTGGAACCTCGAGGAGTCCGTTTCGCTCCAAGAACGGCGGTATGACCGACAGGTCCGTGCATATGTTGGAGGAAGCCAGCATGCCGGCTTCGGCCATCGCTTCTTGGGATTCGTTCGAGTGGGCGAAACGATGGCAACGGAACGCAGCGATGTTGTGAGGGAGTCCACGAACGTGTCTAACAACTGAGGCCACGTCGTCGCCATGGTCTGAGTTATTGCCGAAGAATGGATGTAAGCCGATTTCATGGCGGCTTAGCGAGCTGCGCACGGCATCGGAATCATGGGTATTGAAAATGGTCAAGGGGATGCCGTGAGACTCGAAGTGATCGATGGTAAGCCGCAAGGCAGCTTCGGAAGCCCAGTCCGTATCTATGGTCACGCAGAGGCGAGTCATGTTCGCAGGGTATGATACTTTGCGAAAAGGTCAGCCCGGATGCCGTTTTCCGACAGTAAGGTGGGCATGTCCGGATAGCTCCGTAGGTCTTGAGTCCTTCGGCTGGTCTTCCAGCTGTCTCCATCCGACATGTATTGCGCGATGCCGTAGGACAGTATGTTGAAAAGCGATTCATGCATCTCCTTGTTATCCTTGAAGTGAAGATCGATACCTTTATCGCCTAAGGCGGCTTCCGCATGATTTACAAAAGCGGCGAACTCGGAATTGGAAACCGCATGAGCCTGGTCGCGAAGGGTGTCATCATAAGACATATACTGGTAGAACTTCCACTTAACCGGCCTGATGCCATGGGCCGTCAGGTCGGTTAGTATGTCCGGGAGCTGACGGGCCAGGAAGGGGAGATTCCGGCGCGAGACGACGCTGTGGATCTTCAGTTCGATGCCTCTCTTGGCTAGAAGTGAGCCTGCTTTCATGGCGGATTCATAATAGTCATTAAAGCGTCCCTGGCTTCGTCCTATGTCTCTGAGGAACTGAGGGTCATTGCCGTCGAAGGTGATGGCTACCTGGTCCACGACGCCGACCATGGCTTCTGCGCATCGTTCATCGATGAAAGCCCCATTGGTATAGATTTCCACCTCAAGATGGCCTTCTTGGCCAGGCATGCGGTATCGGCGGGCATGATTCAGCAATGTGATGAAATCTGTAGGCGGATTACGACCGATAAGACTGATCTCGCCGCCTGATAGGGTCAGTCTTCGGAAGCCGAGTCTGAGGTGCAAATGGTCGAGCAACGCTATCTTGTCGGCGATGGGCAGTTCCCTCCGAAGTTGCTCTGGCGTGTCTTCGAGCACGCAGTAGCTGCAGTCGAGATTGCAGCGGTTTGTCACCATCCAGTAACCTTTGTAGAATGGCATTTGGGATAAGAGTCAGGGAGATAGGTGCGGGGCGACCATGTTTCGCGGAAAGCGTACGCCGTCGAAAAACATCAGGGATGGCAGGTCGCTTGGGCCGTCCCCCCACGCTGAGACTCTGCCTTTCCAGCCAATCATGTCGATAAGCCTGAGCGCACCTATGAGTTTCGAGGCCATCTGCGGGCAGAGATAGGTTCCTTCAGCGTATGTCTCCGCCCTCAGTCCGGCAGGCGCGGTCATTGGATGGGTGAGCGCCTGGATGGGTTGATTTCCAGATTTTATAATACGCGCCTCGGGCGAAACGGAGGATATAAGCTCCAATTCTTCTGGGGTGAAGCATTCGCGGTGAAGCATGCCTTTGCGGACGCACTCAATTTCAGCTCCGCTAGCGCCGATAAGCCAATTGGCTTTCAGCGAAAGGCCATTGAGCAGCTTCTTGAGATCCTCCGTGTTCCTTGCGCTACATATGGCAAGGGCGGGGAAAGCCTGTGCCGATTTGATGGCCATTCTCGTGAGTTCAGGGTCATGCTTATGGAACAATGTGCCGTCGAAATCCGTGATCAGAAGTTGTGGCAAGTTCCGCAGTTCAGCATGCAGCAGTCCGTCTAGCCGCTCTCCGTCAAAGATGAAGCCGATCTCCAGCGCGGCCTTGGAACGCTGTTCGTAACCATCAAGTAGGCAGGAAAGCCCCTCGAGTAGGCTGGCTTCATCGTCATAGAATCTGCAATATGGCTTATCTTGAAGGTGCTCGGCTGCGGCGCAGGCCCGATGACCTGGTAGCAGGTTTGGAATCCCAATTGCCAGCGTTTCGAAGATGGTACGGCCGAAAGTCTCGCAACGCGTATCAGAAAGGTGAATGTGGCAATCGGCCAGCGCCCCGCAGATTTCTTCGGGTGTAACGTACCCCGTATAAGACACCGAATCTCCAAGGTTCAGCTTGGAAGATTCTTCGAGGACTTCTTTGAAGTAGCCAGCGTCTTGAATGGGGCCGACCAGGAGTAGATGGGAACCGGGATGACGCTCTGAGATGGTCGCGAATCTCCGGATTACCGACAGGGTATTCTTCTGGGGTTTAATGCTGCCGACGCTACAGAAATTCAGCCGCCCGCTTAGTTTGCGCGCCGTACCGATACCTGGAATCTGTTTTACGCCGCGAGGGATGACCTTTATTTTATTCGCATCGACTTCGTAGTGGCTTACGAGCTGCGTTTTCTCGAAGTGGCTGGGCGTGATGATTCGATGAGCCAGCCGAAGGCATCTTTTTTCGGCCTCCAAGTATTCCGCAGGCGGATCTTCCCCGGCCAAGCGATAGGATGTGCCCAGGAACATCGGCATGAGCCAGATTTTCTTCCCCGCCAGCATCTCGCCGGTCATGCCGAAGAGCATGGATGCATGCACAAATATCACATCTGTGCAGCCATTTGCCGCAGCCGAAACCTGGCTGGCGATCCACTCGGCGTTAAGCAGGCGACGCCGAAACCGGTTCGTATGCTCGAAGGGATACGCCATCCGCCGTAATTCTACCCGTCCGTCGGTATCCCCGAACTGGATGATGTCAGCGTCTTCGCCCAGTATGTTTAGCAGGGAGGATATGACTCGCGCCCCGCCGTCGCGAAGATGGGCGGAGGCCTCGTGCTTTTCGGTGACGATGAGGAACTTAGAACGCATCTTGCCAGCGGCGTTTGTAGGATGAAAAAACCTGATGCCAGTTGAAATCATCAGTGGGACGAGGGGCATGGGGACCGTCCTTGATGATTTGCCCAATAAGATCGGATAACTGTTCTGGCCGAGCGCGGGCGGGCAGCAGGCGTCCGCGAGACGGTGTCACGATTTCGCTTAGTGCGCCTGTATCAAGTGCGATGACAAAGACGCCCGCGGCAATCGCCTCCAGGATTGACCGCCCCATGCCTTCGGCGTGTAGGTAGGATCCTCCCGGAACATCGACGCGAAGTTCGGTGGAAAATTGGAGGTAATAATCCGCCTCCCCAATCTCCTGCATGACTCTCTCGTTGGGGATTTTACCCAAGAAAACGATCTCTCCGCGGGTTGAGTAAGGGCTGGCCTCCCGCTTCATTTCCTCGATCAGTGGCCCGTCTCCTGCCATCCGCAACTCGACACGGTGTCCGGCAGCCAGCAGCAGCTTCATGACTGCTATCAGCGTTGCATGGTTTTTATACGGCACGAAACGTGCTGCGCAGAATAGCCGGATAGCTCCGCCCGGCAACTTGGTGGCGCGTGGCCTGGTAGGACCTACGCCGCCTACGACGCGAAGGAATTCACAACTAACCCCCTGAGATTTGAGCCTACTCTCTGTGAATGACGAGTTTGTGATCAGCAGGTTGATGTGAACATTGATCTCGCGTGCCCATATAAGCTGTCGTTCCCGATGGCAGGCTGGCATCGATGCGGCAAGGCTAGCCTTCGCGATTTCATTGCCCCCAGTTCGATAGACGTGGAAAGCATTTTTGAAGCGTTGTCTGAGTCTTCCGAAAGATTCAATCCACCGTCCGCTGTTATGAAAGACGATCTGGACCCGGTTAAGGTCATCCGATCCCAGGTCGAGCCGGGCAGTTCGGCCATTGCGAACCAGCAAGTCGCTGCCATCAGCCGCCTTGGTCACGACTCCAAGCAAGGGATAATCTTCGCAGTTGTCGAAATAGCTTATGAATTGGTCGGCATGCGTCTCCATTCCGCCGACCTCTGGCCAGCGCTTGTCTGCGAAAAACAGGATTGGCTTAGCCATGTCGGGAGGCGCCGCGATTTTCTTAGATTTCTTGACGTACATTCAAATTAAAAGCCTGAACTATCGTAATAGAACCAAAGACATGTGGGCTCAGTGCGAGCGTTCGGCGGTGGGAAGGTGGGCTCCGATCTGACCGATGACGATGGGGTCTCCGAAGGCTCGCGGCTGGACGACGTAGATGCGGAGGCATTCGTCCGCCGAGCCGTTCCCTTGGCGAATATGAGCCTGGATGCACCGCATCTCACCCCGGTAGTTGATGTGATAATCACCGAAATAGCGTTCAATCGTGTAGCTCGAGGTGTTCGGCACGAAGTCATGGGAGCCCAGCTGCCCCAGGAAGTCCGCCCAGGGCATGCCCAGTCCTTTGTTATCGCTGCTGTGCCGGGCCGCATGGGCCAGATCGATGAGAGCCTGGTAGACATAGTCGGGGTCGAGATAATGCGATTCGCGCGCGGTCTTGATGGCCCGTTCATGGAGAACGAGCCAAGGACCGGCGGCTTCGGCCGCCGCGACCGCCGCGTCGAGGACGGTATCGAATCGTGCCGGCGGACGATCGCTGAGAGATTCTTCTCTGCGTTCTTTGCGCTTGGCCTTGGCTGCGTCAGAGACAGGCCGGCCCATCTCATGTGCGTGTCGGATGTTCTTGCGCACGAATACTTCCACCTGCCCGGTCGGCTGGCCTTGGCCGATCAACTTGGCTTTGCGGAGGAACTCCGTGACGGCTTTCTCGATTTCGGCGCAGGCCTCAGCGCAGGCGATGATGAGGGAGTTATCCCTCACGCTGAGGGTGCACCCCGAGATGTTGTCTGCGGAGAGAAGCGGCGGGTGGGTGGCGGCTATCAGCCTTACTTCGCCGTTCGGGCGGTATTCGGCCAAGATTCCAAATCGGGCTCGATGGATTCGCACCCAGCGCTGAATCTTCGATGTCAGTTCTTGGGCTGGCTTGAGGATGGGATAGATCATGGGTGAATTTCTTTTTGTATGAGGTAGGCGCTTGTGAATTGATTATCCGTGGGTTGTCGGGGGCGCGACGTGACCGAAGACCCGGTCGCCCGTGTCCGTGTGTCCTTTGCCGACATACTGGTTTTCAGAAAGGCGGAGGTATTCGAAGGTCACGGCCGGGAAATCGCCGGCTAGCTTCTCGGCGGTAGACGTAGGTGCGACCGCCGCCAGGACATGGAGACGCGCGCCAGAGTTTGCGGCCAGTTGCGCCAGGACGGGCCGCAGGGACTCGCCGGTATTCACGACGGCATCCACGACCACGATGGTGTGCGGAGAAGCATTGAGGATCATGCGCGTATCCTTCTCCGTCAGGCCTGACGAGCGGCACGGCGTGACCGGAAAGATCGGCGCCTGTCGGAGGACGTCACGGAGACCGTCGGCCAGATATTGCCCCGAGCGCATCAGGCAGACGACCGACACGCGGTGTTCGTCTTTGATCCGGACGCCTTCGCGCGGTCCTTGGCAGTGTTGGATCGTGTAGCTTTCCAGCTCGAGGACCTCGGTTAGCCCATATGCGAGGAAGCGGCCGATCTCGTGATGGGCTTCGCTCAACGATCGGGCGTCGATATCGGCCCTGCGCGACTGGTTCGCGAGGAGCTGGGCGGCGGGTCGGGCTGAATGGTGCTTAAGCGGCATGGCGGTGTTGGTGTTTGGTTTCAAGGTGGGTAAATAGGTCCTCCCATGCCGAGAACGGCAGGTCGGCGTGGCGTTGGTCGTCGTGCGACGTGCACCATAGCTGGGGGTGGTGCCGGACCGCTTGGATGAGACGCGGATTCAGCTGCTGCGATTTCTTGCACAGCCTCGCGACGACGACCGCATGCTCGCAGTTGAGCATCATGTCTGTTTCGATCTCCGAATCGCCGATGGCCACGGACCATGAAGCGAAGGGCGCCAAGGCAGCGGCAAAAGCTCCCTTGCCAGCGCTCGTAAAGAGGAGGCTGGGTGCGGCTTCGACGGTGCCGTAGACGGGTATTTCCGGGAATCCGGCTTCCGTCAGGACGCGGCTCCAGACCGGGGAAAGCCCTCCGGTAAGGACGACGACATGAGCCTTCCTGGTGGCTTCCGCGAGGAAGCGCTTCACAGCGTGGGAGAGCTTGATGGCTTTGGCCGCCGTCGCGCAGCGTTGTTCGAAGTCCCGGCTTTCCGGCCAATGGATGCGGCGGTGGATTTCGAACGACCGAGGTTCGTATCCATAACGATCAAAGTTCGCGATCATGACCTGGTTCGACCAGCCCGCCTCCTTGAAGAAGGTCTTGCTGGCGTCCACGGGCGCCAAGGTGTGGTCGGCGTCCAGCAGGACCAGGGGGCGGCCTTGCAGGCGTGCGATATGGCTGATGGCCAGTTCGCGGATTTTACCCAAATTAGAGGTGTGGCTGATTCTCATGGTAGGCTTATTTGGCATAGAGAGTGGCGAGAAGGCCGTTTAGGTCGTCGGCTCCAAGCGTCGTCAGCTTGCAGCCGCTACGTAGGCATGCCTTCCGGGCGGCCTGATGTTCGGCGAAGATTTCAGCTTCGATGGCCTGCAAGGTCAGGGGGCGCGGCTTAACTTGGTCTCGTTGGCGCCGGCGGAGCACTTCATCGGCAGGGGCGATCAATTCGATGATCTCCGTGAACAGGGCATCATCGGCCTCGGTGAAGACTTCTTCGGCGGTCCCCGTACGGTCCGAATAAAGGGCGCAGTGGCCTTCGCAAAGCAGCCCCGTCTTACCGGCCAGATCCTGCTTAAGCATGACGGCGGCCGCGAGATGACGGTAGTCCCGTCGCTGCTGAGGATCCAAAGCGGCCATGGTCTGGCCTTCTGGTAGCAGCGAGCTTAGGATTTCGGATCCGATGAGATGGACCCAACCGTCGAGCCTCGGAAGGGCAGCCTTGACCAGGCTGGATTTGCCGACTCCCCGGGCGCCGATGATGCAGACGCGCCGAGGTCGGGATGTTTTGGTGGGCATGGGTGTTTCCATGCCTCGAAAATGACCCCCTTATGGAGGGCTCCAATGACCCCTCAGGGCCCCCTAAGGACTATCAGCTCCCCCCTTAGGGCAGGCCCCCTATAACCACGAATAGAGGCCCTAAAAGCCCTTTAAAGGGACTTTTGGGTTAGGGGCGATCGGCCTACCCTAAATCCGCGCAGCCCAGCTTCAGGCCCTTTTCCAGCCGTCCGGCTTCTTCCTCTTGGTTGAAGTACACGCCGAACTGCATTTCGCCGACCATGTCCAAGGCTTTCTGGATACGCTCCAGTTCGCTGATCTTCGATTTCTTTTCGTTACCTTTCTCGATCACGGTCTTCTTCAGCAGCTCGACGGCGTAGCGCATCTCCGGAATGGCCCAGGCGGCGACTTCGCCATCCATCATGTTGTCCGAATGTTCCGTGGCGCTGATGGACTTAAGCGTGTCAGCATAAGTGGCCAAGGCGGCGTGCAGCGCTTCGGCGAAGCCAGCTTCCTTCTCCAAAGCGAAGGCTCGGTGAAGCTCGAGGCGAGCTTTCATCATTGAAATCAGCCCGCCCGGCAGGCCGGCCTTGGACATCTCTTCAACATAGCCCTTGGCTTTGCTGTGATGATCGAGCCTTAGGGTCAGAGGCCGAACGAAGCGCGGATTCGTCAGAAATCCTGCGACATATCGGAGCGCTAAATGACGGTACTCGGGTTTCTCCGCGTGGCAGTAGACTTGGTGGAGGAGATTCTCCAACAGGACGCCTGCCTTATCTTGTGCGGCTTTAAACACAGGCTTGCTAGTCCTATTATCATCGACGCGACCCAGCAGGAGGTATCGCGACCAAAGGTAAGCCCAGCCGAAGGCGCGGATGCAGGCCTCGTCGGACAGTTTCATATTTTTCGCTGTCTCTGCTTGCAGGCCGTTAAAGAATTCGGTCGCGGCCGCGAGCGCCTTGATCGTCTCATTGGCGACTTGTTCACGCTCATCGGACATCGCGTAGGAATAGCGTAATAGGCCGAACCGGGCGCGGGCGCAGAAGACGATGGGTCGGGGCGGAGCGGCTCCGAGCTTGTCTTGCAGGTCGGTCGTAACGCGGGAGACCAGCAGTTCGTCGATGGAAAGATCGCCCGAAGCGATGAGGCTCAGTTCGTTCCAGAGGGCGCTGCCCGTCGGGTTGACCTCGTGCTCGAGCGTGAGACGCTTGATTTCCGCGAACAGGCCTCCTGCGTCATCGAGGTTCTTTCGCGCAAAATGCAGTATCGCGTTCAGCAACCTAGTCCAGCGTTCCGTCGCTATACTCTCTTCCTCGGACATCACCCCAGGCGCTGGCTTGGCTATCTCATGGCCGGTGCGTAGCCGATCTATGCCGGTATCGGTCTTCAGGAGAAAATTGAACGCCGCCGGGGCGCTCCGTCGCAGGAAAGTCAGGTTATGTGCGATGGCCGGTACGAGGATGCGCCGAGCGGAGGCGCGCAGGATTACGTCAAACTTCGTATCGGGGTACATCGAGTGCACGCGGATGCTGACGGCGATCAAGTGATTCAGGGCCGAGCGATAGCCGACTGGCCCCGGCCAGCGACCGCTGGGGTTCACGGATAAATCTGGGGCGATCAGGCGGAGCAGCTCCTCTTCGTTGTCGATGGCTAGGGTGACCTGACTGGCGTCGGCCAGCACGGTTGATTCTTTCCCCAAAACTTCGCCCTTGAGACGTCGGATGATGATGCGAACCGAATCCCGTAGGAACTTCTTGGCATCCGAGATATTTGCTCCGTCCCCGCTTTTCTTCATTGCCTCGAATGTCTTCTTGGCAGCGTGGCAGGTCGTCGGATCCTTCTCCCAAGCCTTCTCGATATAAAGCCTGAGCTCCTTAAGGTAGTGAGGAAGGGACATCTCCCTCCAGAGAGGGTCAAGGGCCGGACTGGGGGTATGGTGCGTCACGGGTCTAATCCTGCCGACTGAGCAGGATGCGTAAAGTCATTACACTAAAAAACCCTGAAAGTCACCATCGATACGGGCCCCTAAGCTGCCGCTCGGATTAAGTACGGATAAATTGGGGCAGGCCGGGAAAGTTGAGGGTGTCCCCTAAGTCTGGAAGAAATAATCAGTGGAGGTTTCCCGAGGCGAGTTGATGTCAAGCTCGGTACGGCCAAGGTGAGCACATGCAAAATCAAGGCGAACTAGTGACGGGCAAAGTCATTCTCGATAACTTGGTTCGATATGAACGAGCGGCCTGAAGGTCGGAAAAAAGTCTTCTACTGTAAAATCAATGGCTTACCATGTAACGATCATGCCCCGAATAGCCATCATCGGCCACGGTGTCGTCGGTCAGGCGGTTGGAGAGGTGCTGGCCGATAAAATAAAAGGCGTTTGCGTGACGGCATATGACCCCGTGAAAGCACCGAAGTCACTTGGTCGTGTGCGCCTCGCAGATTCGTTGGCTGCAGCCGTCAAGGGCGCCTCGCATATCTTCATCTGCGTGCCCAGTTATCTGAATGGCAAAGGAGTCGAGGGTTCAGCCTGGCGACGACTGGCAAAAGCGTTGGCCCGCTGCTCGACTTTGGACGCAATCATCGTCATCAAGTCCACACTAGTGCCTGGAGATATTGTAAGGCTCGAAGCCATGACTAGGCGTCGGGTTGTAGTGTGCCCCGAGTTCATGTCCGAGGGGACGGCCGAAAGGGATATCCTCAAGCCGCACCGGGTCTTGGTCGGGGGTAGGGATAAAGATGCCGTCGAAGCCGTAGTTGGCCTTTATCGGTGCTGGGTTCCTGCCTCCCGCATCATCCGAATGGACGCCTGGTCGGCCCAGTTGACCAAACTCCTCGCGAACGCGATGCTCGCTCAGCGCGTAAGTTCTATCAACTCGGTAACGGGTCTCTGCGAGCTGGGGGGTGGCGACGTCCGTGAGGTTTCCCGAGCCGTGGGGCGCGATCCACGCATAGGCCCCCTATACCTCAACGCTTCGCCGGGATTTGGCGGGTCGTGCCTGGAGAAAGATCTTTGGCTTCTGTGCGCATTAGCCAAATGCATGGGACGCCCCGAGGTCGCCAGGTATTGGAAGTCGGTGATCGGTCAGAATGACGCCCACATCCGGCGTGTTGCCAAGTGCATCAGCCAAGCTGCTGGTCGCGGAGGGAAGATTGCGGTGATAGGGCTGGGCTTCAAGGGAGGCGTCAGCGACGTGCGCAACTCGCCGTCGATGCGCATCATCGAGGGGCTGCTCGCCGCGCGTCATCCAGTCGTGGCATACGATCCCTTGGTCAAAAGACTCAGGGGAATCGATGTTAAGACGCGGATTCAGGAAGCCATCGTCGGAGCCAAGGTCATCGCCATCCTGACCAACGACAGCTCTTTCGGTAAGATTGACTGGGATAGCCTCTGCCCAGCGGGCGTGAAACTCTACGACGGCCATGGGATGCTCTCCGCCTTACGAGGGAAGCACTTGGACGTCATCAAACTAGGGAGGTCTGCTCGATGAGAATCCTCGTCACAGGCGGAGCCGGCTTCATCGGCGCCCATCTGGTGCGCCGGCTCTTGTCCGCGGGTCATCAGGTCGTCGTGCTGGATAACTTTTCGTCCGGGTTGAGAAGTAATCTGGCAGGTCTGTCCATAGAACTGGTCGAAGGGGATGTCGCCAGTCCGTTCGATATTCCGTGCGACCAGATCTATCACCTCGCTTGTCCGGCTTCGCCGGTCTTTTACCAGCGCGATGGCGTCAGCACCTTGCTGGCCGCGTTCAACGGCACCCATCACGCCTTGCTCAACGCAGAGCGCCATAATGCTCGTATCCTGATTGCCTCGACCTCTGAGGTTTACGGCGACCCGGAGGTCTCCCCTCAGCCGGAGAGCTATCACGGCAACGTGAATACCTGGGGCCCCCGCGCATGCTATGATGAAGGCAAGCGCGCGGCCGAGGCTCTCTGCTACGAATTCCAATCCCAAGGCCGTGCCGAGGTTCGCGTCGCCCGTATCTTCAACATCTACGGTCCGGGTATGCGCCTCGATGACGGTCGTGTCATGACCGAGTTCATCACTGCTGCTCTGGCTGGTCGGCCCATACGCCTCGATGCTGCCGGCGAGCAGACTCGCACGTTCTGTTACATCGACGACCTAATCGGCGGGCTTAGTGCTCTCATGGGTCATCCCCAATCGCTCGGACCAGTCAACTTGGGCGGGAACGAGGAGGTTAAGCTAGTGGATCTGGCCAGGCTTATCCTGGAAGTAACAGGCTCGTCCTCCGCCTTGGAGCAACGACTCCGTCGACCTGACGACCCCATGCAACGCAAGCCGGACCTCGCCGTGGCAACGACGAATCTAGGATGGCAGCCGCACGTCAGGTTGGCGGAAGGCCTCCTGCGCTTGGTCCACTCAATTCAGCAATTAACCCAGCAATGAACTGCCTCATCATCCCTTGTTATCTCCGGACCGAGTGGGACCTGGCCTGTCTCCGCCGTCTTTTGGATAGCGTAGCCGCCCAGACCACCCAGATCGACCACGTTTACGTCGTGGATGATGCCAGTCCCCTGAAGTACGATCTGCGAGACAGGAAGGTCGAACACATCGTACTGGAGAAAAACGGGGGGCCGGCTCGCGCCCGGAATGTCGCTATCAACAAGGCATTGGCCGCGGGCTACCGAAACCTTCTTTTCACCGACCATGATT
>JACCEE010860331.1_pt1 | contig 14591 bp, 13 predicted proteins | sample 7449931 | NCBI WGS metagenome assembly JACCEE01 (sample SAMN15323457, study PRJNA562643) | freshwater metagenome | isolation source: river surface water | place: USA:Blue River Watershed | collected 2017-08-19 | reverse complement strand
GTGATGGAGTAAAAGAGCGCGGGGTTCGCCGTTTTAAGTAGGGCGGTCTCGATGCCGGTTTCCTTTGCGAGCACGTTGATGTCGACGGCGCGCCTGACCGGGATCGTCACGAGCTCGGGATGCTCGTCCTCGAAGCCCCATTCGATGCCGTACTCCTAGCTGCGCGAGAGAATCTCCGCGATCGCGAGGAATTTGGGGACGTAATGGACCGTTTCCGGCTTAAAGTAGCCCTTTTCGCACAGGTACCAATAGTCCCGCGAGCCGCTTTTCTTAATCGCCTTGCGGACGGCGCCGAGGCCGCAGTTATAGGCGGCGAGCGCGAGGTTCCAGTCCTTAAGCTCCCGGTAATTGTCCTTGAGCTTTTTGACGGCGGCGGCCGTGGCGAGCCAGGGGTCGCGCCGTTCGTCCATCCATTCGTTTATCCTGATGCCGTAGCCGCCGACGCTGTTGCGCATGAACTGCCATATGCCCGTGGCGCCCGAGCGCGAGATGGCGCCGACGGAGAACCCGGACTCGATGACGGGAAGGTACAAAAGGCATTCGGGCGCGTCCTGCCGCCTGATTTCCTCGACGATAAAGTCCCGATAGGGGCCGGACCGGCGCATGACCGACGACAGGTACTTGATGCCGTCGGCCGTGGTGTATTGCTTGCGGTATTTGCGGATCAGCGCGTTATCGGGGATCTCGAGGCCGAGCAGGGGATACCTGCCTTCCGGAATCGCCTCGATCTGGCTCGCGGTAACCTGACCCGAGGGCGGTTCCGCCGACGCGAAAAGGCCGGCGGGCGCCAGCGAGGAGACGAAGCCTATCGCGGTCGCGAGGGCGATCGTTCGGGTGATTTTCATGCGTTAGAGTTTCTCCCCATAATAAATGCCGGCCCATTCCCAGCGGCCGTGGATTTCCGGGTCGGCGGGAAAGTCGACTTTGCGAAAATAGAGGTACCAGACGCTGACGTACTGGTTCCAGCCCGAGGTGCGCAGGTAGGCTTCGTTCGGGTTCGAAGAGGCGTCGAGCGCCTCGTTGTACTTGATGCGGTTGCCGCCCATGAAGTCGCGCATGTCGAAGTCCGCCTGCGAGTTATTGTCGCTCGATTCCTGCTTCCAGGACATCGCGAAGAAATTGACCTTCGCCCGATACTTATCGAGCCTGTTGTAGTCGTAGCCGTCGATCGCCTTTTTGATCGCGAGGACGAGCTCGTCCAGGCTCTCGAAGGTCCAGTCCTTGGACGAGGTGTCGTAGTCGACGATGCGCTTGGCGTATTCGTAGGAGTCGGGGATGCCCGGGATTAGGATGTCGTAGCGGCCGTAGGCCAGGAATTGCGCGTAGGTTTGGATGGCGAGGTCCCACTCGCCGAGCTGTTCGTAGGAGCGGGCCAGCATGAAGTACGAGTAGCCAAGGTCAATGTCGCGCGCGAAGCGTGTTATAAGATTGCTGTAATACCGGATCTGAAGCTCCGGGGAATCGGTGATCTTGATGAGGTTCAGGAGGCACGCGAGGTGGATGGACTTTCCCTTGATCTCCAGGTCCGGGCAGTTTTCCACGACGCGCGCGAAGTAGATCTCGGCGATCGGGGCGGAACCCATTTGCAGGTAGGTGTTGGCGACGGTAAGGAGCCAGTAGGCGTTATACGGGTCGTCGGGGTTGGCCGATACGGATTCGGTGAGGAAGAGGATGAGACTCTCGTTTTTTCCCGCCGCGAGCAGGTTTTCGCAGATTCGGTTCATCAGCGCGAATCTCGTCTCGTTGTCGCACTTTCCGCGGGAAAGCATCTCAACCAGCTGTTTTTGCTCGTTTTTCCTGTTTCCGAGGTCGCCGAACAGGTACGCCCGCGATCCCGCGGAGCATCCCGTTGCCCCAATCGCGAACGCGAGGGCGATAACGGCGCAAACGCTGTTTTTTTGCATGGTATGGATACTAGCACGCGCCGATTTGTATTGGCAAGCCGGGCATGTTTACGATAAAATGCAAGAAGAGAGGGGATAACCGCGTGAGTCTTAAAAGCCTGCTTAAGAAAATCATCCTCAGAGTTTCTGACATTCTGCTTCCGGTTAGCATCGGCTTCGTCGCCGTGGCGGTCACGCTGCTCATGCTCGGCGACCTCAGGCTCCCCAAGTTCATTCTGCCGTTGATATCGTTCCTCTCGGCCGGCGTCTTGCTTTCGGCCGGCATCCTCCTTCGAACCCATTCGCGCTTCAGCTTCGCGGCGACCTTTTTGCTATTAACCGGGGGTCTGATGCTTTTCGTCGATCTCGGCGTCGTCGCCCTGTCGCTTCGCGTGTTGTGGCCCGTCATGACGCTGTTCGTCGGCGTTTCGTTCCTTTCCTCCGGGTTCATGCGCTTTCGCCGGCCCCGCGCCGTCTTCGTGACCCCCGCCGTCGTGTTTTTGTTTTTGGGCATCGTGTTTTTGCTCTTTTCCACGCGCCAACTGCGCTTTTCCATCCTTTCCGAGTACGTCTGGTGGTATCCCGTCGTGTTCCTCCCGGTGATCGCGTTCGTCGTCTGGTATATCCGCCGGAACGCGTATGGGAAGGGCCATGACTAAAAAAGCCCGCGCGCGGCTTTTTATCGCTTCCTCTCTCTGTCTGTCGCTGGTCGGTTGCGCAAGCACTCCCGCGCCGCTCGACGCGGCGGCTCCCGTTTCCGGCGAGGTTACGCTCACCGCGAAGGTCTCCGGGGAGGGCGTGGCCCTCGCGGTGCCCTCGCGCGATCAACTGCTCAAGAATTCCACGGACAGCGCCTCGCTCGCCGCCCTCGAAATCGGCTCCCCGGACGCGATTAAGCTCGCCGTCGAGCGGATAAACGCCGATCCCCACGGCATGACCGACCAAAACCGGGCCATGCTCGCGGTCGCGGCCGAGCTTATGCGAATCCTCTATCCTTTGGAGCCGGTTACCTGGGCGATGCCCGCGGTCCCCGAGTCGAGCCCCTACGTCGGCGCGATCAAGTCCGCGCGCATGGGCGTGTACGACTTTAACACCGGTAACGCCGATTTTCTCTCCATCGTTCTTCCCTCGCTCGTGCTCGCCATTTCCGAGACGCCCGGCGAATACTACGCCGACGCGGAGTCAGCCCTTCAAAAAGCCTCATCGCGAAACCCAAAATCAGTCCTGCCGCCGTATTTTATGGCGCTGCTCACGCGCCGCCAGGGCAAAAAGGACGCTTCCGGGGCTTGGTTCGAGAAAGCCTGGAAACTCGATGGCTCATGCTATCCCGCCGGCGTTGGCTACGCGCGCTATCTCATGGACCGTGGCGACGGCTTCGGGTCGTACGCGGTGGCGCTTACCCTTTCGGCAAAGTACCCGGACGCGCCCGAGATGGCGACGCTGTGCGCCCAATCCGCCTTTTTAAGCCGCGACTGGGACGCGGCCGATCCCTGGATCCTCCGCGTGCTCAAGAACGACCCCGGCAACGCGCCGTTTCTCCTGATGCGCGCCCGAATCCTCGTGGAGCGCAAGGAATACCTCAAGGCGAGTTCTCTTCTCGACGCCTTCGCGACCAAAAACCGCACCGATCGCGATTACCTCATCCTCAAATCCCGCGTGCTCCGCGAGTGGAACCGAAACCTCGTCGAGGTTACCGCGATACTGAAGGACGCCCAACAGCGCTATCCAGACGACGTCGAGGTTATGCTCGCGACGGCCGAGGTTTGCTACCAAACCGGCCAGACGGTGAACGGCCTTTCCGGGCGGGACCTAGTGCGCGCGGTGCTGCGCCGCGAGGGCTCGAACGCTCAGGCGCTATCCCTGCTCGCGGCGGATCAAATCGGCTCGGGCGAGTGGGCCGAGGCCGTGCGGACGGCCGAGGCGCTGTTCAAGGCGTCCCCGACCGACGCCTCGCGGGTCTTGCTCGCCAAGGCGTGCCTGGGCGCGGGCCAACGGGGTAGGGCCGTCTCGCTGTCGCGCGATCTGTTCCTTAAGCCGGGGGCCGACGAGTCCGTCGCGAGCCTCTATCTCAAGGCCCTGATCGAGACCGGCGACGTCAAGACGGCTTCGGATATCATTTCGTCCCGGCTCGCGACCGCCTCGCCCTCGCTTAAGAGCGTTTTATTCTATTATCAGGGCCTACTTTCCGGCGACGGCGACGCCCGCCTGGCCGCCCTCCGCTCGAGCCTTCTCTCCGACCCGCGGAATATCCTGTCGCTGTTCGCGATGTACGAGTGGTATTTCGCCCGAAACGACTATCGCAAGGCTCAGTATTACCTCAAGCAGGTCATCGCGCTCGATTCCACGAACGCCGCATACGCGCGCCTGCAGTCGAAACTCGATGAATTGCTTGCCCCCTGACCGTTTTAACCGTATACTTTGTAAAGACAATTCTATCGAACAAGGAGAAATTCATGAAGAAGTACGTATGCGACCTTTGTGGCTATGAATATGATCCCGCCGTGGGCGACCCGGACAATGGCATTAAGCCGGGTACCGCGTTCGAGGATCTTCCGGACGATTGGGTATGCCCCGTTTGCGGCGCCGGTAAAGACAGTTTCTCCGAAGTGTGAGGTACCTATGATCTCTCGTGAAGACGTGGTAAGCGCGATCGGGTACGACGGAAACGCGGCTCTCGTGGATAAGTCGGCCCGTAAGCGTTACGGGTCGAAGACGACCGCGGAGCTCGTGGCCGAGGGTTTATACCGCGCGGCGGCCGCTTCCGCGATCCATTCCGGTTCGGCCGAGGAGCTTTCGCTCGTCGCCGAGGCGTACAATAAGGCATCCGGTTCCTCGTATACGGTAGACGCGATTCCCCGGCTCTTCGGAGTGGGAAAGGTAAACGTGCCCAAGGCCCTGGCTTTATAAGCCGGTCTTGCACGGTAGCAACCATCGCGTAGTATGGCGTGTCCCGAAAGGGAGACGCCTTTTTTTTACCTTGACTGTATTTCTCTCTCTATGATAACTTGTCAGCAGACTATTTTTTTTCAAGGAAGTATTCGTATGGATTTTATTCCGTTCTTGCAGGCGGGCGCTAATCAGAGCCCAATCTGGATGCCGATCGTAACATTCGGTCTTGTTTTCGTCATTTTCTATTTCTTCATCATCAGACCGCAGAATAAAAAGCAGAAAGACACCGAAAAAATGATCTCCGCCGTCAAGAAGGGCGACAAGGTCGTGACTATCGGCGGCGTGCACGGAGAGGTTACCGCGACGAAGGAAAAAACCGTCGTCATCAAGGTAGACGAGAACTGCAAGATCGAGTTCAGCCGTTCCGCCATCGCGAGCGTCGTGACCGACGAGAAGGAAGAGAAACCCGCCAAGGCGGACCGCTTCTCAAAATCATCGAAGAAAGACGCCGCCGATTCTTCCGAAGAATCGACCGAAAAAAAATAATCAAATCATAACCATGCGCGCCGTAAACCCCTTAGGGTCGTAGGCGCGCGTGCCCATCCGGAGTAAATATATGAGCAAACGAAGTAGACTAGTACTCGTTCTGGCGGTTCTCGCCGTATGTTTCGCATTCCTGTGGCCGTCTATCAAATGGTATTACGCGACCCCCAAGGAAGACCAGGCGCTCGCGCTCGGTTCCCGCGAAAAGATCAAGGATTTCGCGCGCAATATGGCGGTAGCCGACCTTCGCCAGCTTATGGACGACGCCCGCGCCGACAAGCAGGACGCGCTCGCTCCCAAGTACGCCGCTCTCGTTAAAGAAGCGGGAAAGAACCTGAAGGCCCAGAAGAAGACGATCCCCGCGGTTTTGAACGCCCGCGTCGTCCTTTCGGCCTTCTCCTCCGAAGCCGACGTCATGGACTTCCTTGAGGACGGGTATCGCGAAAAGATCCTCGGCATCAAGAAAACGCAGGGCAGCGCCGTCAAGCTCGGTCTTGACCTCTCCGGCGGTATGAGCATCATCATCAAGGCGGACCTCGACGGCGCCGCGAAGAGCCAGAAGGAACCCATCGCCGACATGCAGGGCTTCCGCTCCGCGGCCATGAAGCAGGCTATGGATACCCTCAACAGCCGCATCGATAAGTTCGGCCTTTCCGAGCCGGTTATCCGCCAGCAGGGCGAGGATCGCATCTATATCGAGCTTCCCGGCGCCGCGGATTCCGAGCGCATCAACTCGATCATCATGGGTAAGGGAATGCTCGCGTTCCACATGGTAGACGACGAGGCAACCGCCGCGTTCAACGCCTATTACGACCAGAACCCCACGTCGACCTTCGACTCCGAATATAACCTCCTCAATCCCGCCATCATTCCCGCCGACACCCAGGTGCTCGGCGTGTACACGAAGGACACGTACGGTCTCGACGAGCGCACGGGCTTCCTCGTAATCAAGAAGGAAGTGGGACTCGAGGGCAAGCACATTCAGGGCGCCGAAACGCGCCGGGACAGCGTCTCCGGCGAACCGAGGGTAAACTTCACCCTCGACGGCGAGGGTTCCAAGATTTTCGCGGACCTTACCTCCAAGAACGTCAAGAAACGGCTCGCGATCGTGTCCGATAACAAGATTAAGAGCCACGCCGTCATCAACGAGGCGATCCCGACCGGTCAGGTACAGATCTCCGGTTTCTCCTCCGAAGAAGCCGATAACATCAAGGCCGTGCTTCAAACCGCGTGGCTTAACGTCCCGCTCCAGCTCGAGAACCAGTCGGTCATCGGCGCGAGCATGGGCGCGCTGGCCATTCGCCAGGGTATCCAGGCGATCCTCTGGGGACTCCTCGCGGTGTTCGTGTTCATGGTCTTGTACTACAAGGGCTCCGGCATCAACGCGATCGTCGCGCAGATCCTGAACTTCTACATCATGTTCAGCGTGCTTTCGGCGCTTAACCTTACCCTGTCGCTCTCGAGCATCGCGGGAATGATCCTTACCATCGGTATGGCCGTCGACGCGAACGTCATCATCTTCGAGCGCATCAAGGACGAGCTTCGCCTTAAGAAGGGCCGCCAAGCCTCGATCGCTGCCGGTTTCGACCACGCTTTCTGGGCGATCATGGACTCCAACATCACGACCTTCATCGCCGCCGCGTTCCTTTCGCAGCTCGGTACCGGTTCCATCAAGGGATTCGCGTACAGCCTCGCGATCGGCGTCCTTTCGTCGGTATTCACGGCGCTCGTCGTCTCGAAGCTCATGTTCGACTTTGATACTGACGTTCTGAAGAAGAAGAAGATCAGCATCAGCTGGAGGATCAAACAATGAAAAAGGTTATAAAGTTCAGCAATCTGTTCGCTCCGGCCGTAATCATGAGCGCAGTCCTGATCTGCGCCGGTATTTTCGGCTACGTGACGAAGGGCTTTAACCTTGGGCTCGACTTCCAGGCCGGTTTCATCGAGAAGGTTCGCGTCGCTCCCGAGTCGTTCAGCCTGACGTACGTCGGCGCTCAGACGGTGACGGTGACCCAATCTCAGGCCGAGATCGACCTCGTCATCACGGGCGTCAGCTCCGATAACCAGACGATTAAGTTTCCCTACGCGCAGTACGCGACCGTCGGCGATCTCGCCAAAGCGGTTTCCTCCGTGCCCGGCGTGACGATGAACGTCGCCGGCTCGGCGTCCACTCCGCTCAAGGCGGTATTCCCGGACTCGGAGGCGCTTCCCAGGCTTTCCGACGCGCCGTATCGCTTTCACTACGTTCCCGAGGGCGCAAACGCGATTTCCACGGACGAGGTTCGCGCCGCGCTCGCGTCCTTTACGAGCGCCTCCGTGCAGGCGATCGGCTCGCCCTCCGATAGGGCGTTCCAGATCCGCCTCGAGGATAACGGCACCGACCCCCAGGCGAGCGTAAACCTTCGCAACGGGCTCAAGTCCGCGCTCGTCGCGGCGTACGGCGAGCAAAACGTCGCCGTCGTGAGCACCGACTTCGTGGGATCCCGTTTCTCCAAGGGACTCGCGAGCCAGGCTCTCGTGCTCGTGCTTCTGACCCTTGGCCTCATTTGGGTATACTGCGCGTTCCGCTTCCGCTGGGACTTCGCCGTGGGCGGCGTTCTCGCGATCCTGCACGACGCGCTCATCATGATCGCGTTCATCGTGTGGAGCCGCATGGAGTTTAACTCGACGACGATCGCGGCGATCCTGACGATCCTCGGTTACTCCATCAACGATACGGTCGTTATCTTCGACCGCATCCGCGAGAATATGCGCTTCCACCCGGACATGAACATGACGGAGATCCTTAACCTCTCCCAGACCGAGATCCTCGGACGAACCGTCATCACGACGATCACGACGATGCTCGCCGTGTTCAGCCTGTTCTTCTTCACGACCGGCTCCATGAAGGACTTCGCGCTCGCCCTGCTCATCGGAATGACGAGCGGCGTTTACTCGACGATTTACATCGCCAGCGCCTTCATCAACTTCGTGAGCAAGTTCTCCAAGAACGGCGGTAAGCTCGTCGAGAAGGTAAAGGCCCCGAAAGAGGTTACCTCCGGCGAGGTAGTCTAACCGATTAGCCTCCGTCCTTAATCGCCTCCCGGCTATCTGTCGGGAGGCTTTTTTTTTTTCGCTTGGCGGGATAGAGTGTCGGCATGAGAGGCATTCCGACAATCATCCGGGCGGAGATTATGGGCTACTGCATGGGCGTTCGCCGCGCCGTCGAGGCGGCCGAGATGGCCCTGCTCGATAGCCCCCTGCGTCCCGTCTACACCTACGGCCCCCTAATACACAATCCACAGGCGCTCGACCGGCTTGCCCGCTCGGGCGTCGTCGTCATCGGGGCCGAAGGCGCCGCCGGCGTGCCGATCCCGGACGACTTCGGGGGACGGACCGTCGTCATTCGCGCGCATGGGATTCCTCCCGCGGAGCGCGCCGAACTGGAGGCACGCCACGCGATAATCGTCGACGCCACGTGCCCTCGCGTGCTCTCCAGCCAGAAACGCGCGAAAAGCTATTACGAGCGGGGCTACGCGGTGTTTCTCGCCGGGGACCGCGATCACGGGGAGATCTCCGGGATCGCCGGCTACGCGCCTGATTGCGTCGTTCTGGAGGACCGTTCTGACGCGGAAGGACTCGCCGCGTATCCCGAACGCGCGGTGCTCATCAGCCAGACGACGATCAAGCAAAGCGAATACGACGCGATCGCCGCGGTCCTGTCCCGGAAGGTTCGGGACCTTACGGTGCTGTCTACCATATGCCCCGCGACCTCCGAGCGGCAGGCCGCGCTCGAGGCCCTGTCCCGGCTCGCGGACGGTATCCTCGTAATCGGCGGCAAGAACTCCGCGAATACCAGGCGCCTTTTCAACACGGCCCTCGAGCTCGTGGGTAAGGCTTGGCATATCGAGACCCCGGACGAGATTCCGGACGAGGTCTTTGAGCTCGCGCGGGTGGGCATAACCGCGGGCGCCTCGACCCCGGACGAGGTCATCGACTCTGTTGAACAAGCATTGCAAAAAGGGTAAAATAGCCGCAAGTCCAGACATCAGCACATACATAAGGAACACCGTCACATGAAGGCAATCGAACTCGAGAAGGCGTATAATCCAAAAGACTTCGAGGATCGCGTATACGAAGCGTGGGAAACGAAAGGGGCCTTTAAGCCCAGGACGCCGATAGCCGGCGAAAAGCCCTTCGTCGTCGTCATTCCCCCGCCTAACGTGACGGGCGTGCTTCATATGGGCCATGGGCTTAACAACTCCCTCCAGGACATCGTCGTGCGCTATCATCGCATGAAGGGCGAACCGACGCTGTGGGTTCCCGGAACCGACCACGCGGGAATCGCTACCCAGAACGTGGTGGAGAAACGCCTCAAGAAAGAGGGGAAATCCCGGCACGACCTCGGGCGCGAGGCCTTCGTGGAAAAAACCTGGCAGGTTAAGAACGAGCATCACGCGATCATCACCAACCAATTGAAGAAAATCGGCGCGAGCGTGGATTGGTCCCGCGAGCGCTTTACCCTCGACGAGGGCTTGTCCAAGGCCGTTCGCGAGGTATTCGTCACACTGTACGAACGGGGCCTCGTGTATCGCGGAAACTACCTCGTTAACTGGTGCACCTCCTGCGGCACCGCGCTCGCGGACGACGAAGTCGAGCACGAGGACACTCCCGGCGCTATGTACCACCTGTGGTACGAGCTCGCCGACGGCGTCAAGCTCGCCGACGGCAGTACCCGAATCGAGATCGCGACGACCCGGCCCGAGACCCTTCTTGGCGACACGGCCGTCGCCGTGCATCCCGAGGACGAGCGCTACGCCGCCATCGTCGGCAAGATGGTCAAGCTGCCGCTTACCGGCCGCGAGATCCCGATCGTCGCCGACGCGTACGTCGACAAGGCGTTCGGCACCGGCATGGTCAAGATAACCCCCGCCCACGACCCCAACGACTGGGAAGTCGCGAAGAGGCAGAACCTTCCCGTCATCAATATCCTCAATCCCGACGGCACCCTCAACGAGAACGTGCCGGAGAAATACCGCGGGATGAAATGCCCCGCAGCGCGTAAAGAGGTGATCGCGGACCTCGAGGCGCTTGGGCTTTTCAAGGAAGAGAAAAAGATCACCCACGCGGTCGGCAAGTGCTACCGCTGCAATACCGTCGTCGAGCCGTATCTCTCCGACCAGTGGTTCGTCAAGATGCGCCCGCTCGCCGACAAGGCCCTCAACGCCTGGAAGAAGGGCGAGATCACGTTCTATCCGCAGAAGTGGGAAAACACCTATTCGCACTGGATGGAAAACATCCGCGACTGGTGCATCTCGCGCCAGCTTTGGTGGGGCCACCGCATCCCGGTTTGGTACTGCGAGAACTGCGGCGAGATGATCGTCGCGCGCGACGACCCGGCCGAGTGCCCGAAGTGCCATTCGAAAAACCTACGGCAGGACTCTGACGTGCTCGACACCTGGTTCTCCAGCTGGCTCTGGCCGTTCTCAACGCTCGGTTGGCCCGCGAAGACCCAGGACCTGGCGTCGTTCTACCCGACGACCGCGCTCGTCACCGCGTACGACATCATTTTCTTCTGGGTAAGCCGCATGATCATGGCCGGCCTTGAGTTTACCGGCGAGGTACCGTTCAAGGACATCTACATCCACGGGCTCGTGCGCGACAAGCAGGGCCGCAAGATGTCCAAGTCGCTCGGAAACGGGATCGATCCCTTGGAGATCGTCGCCGAGCACGGCGCGGACGCGCTCAAGTTCACGCTCGCGTTCATGTGCGCTCAGGGACAGGATATTCTCGTCGACAAGGAATCCTTTAAGATGGGATCCCGCTTCGCGAACAAGATATGGAACGCCTCCCGCTACATCCTCGGTAATCTCGAGGGTCGCGAGATAGTCGCCGTCCCTCGCGATAAGCTTACCGAGCTCGACCGCTGGATCTACCACCGACTCGACGAGACCGCGGCCGCGTGCCGCTCGGCGCTTGAGGGCTATCGCTACAACGAGGGCGCCCAGGCCCTGTACGAGTTCTTCTGGAACGACTTCTGCGACTGGTACGTCGAGGCGACGAAGCTCTCGTTCAGGACGGGAGACGAGGCCGAGATGAACCGCGCCGTCTCCGTGCTCCTTTCCGTGCTCGAGGAATCGCTCAGGCTCCTTCACCCGTACCTTCCGTTCGTTACGGAGGAAATTTACGGCTTCCTTCCCTCAGGCTGCGCGCCGTCCTCGGACTCGGTCGCGGGCACCGGCGCCAAGGCCGATATGCTCATACTCGCGCGTTATCCCGAGCCTTGCGAGTCCCGCAAGGACGCCAAGGCGATGGCCCGCTTCGCGAGCCTGCAGGAGATCGTTCGCTCGGTTCGCGCCCTCCGCGCCGAGTGCGGGCTTGACCCCGCGCAAAAGCTTCATATCGCGCTCTTCATCGAGAAGGGCTCGGTCGCCGAGGCCGCGCGCGAGAAAACCGATATCATCCAAATGCTCGCGGGCGTTTCCCGCGTGGACTTTATCGCGAGCCAGGCCGATCGCCCCAAGGGCGCCATCGGAACCGTCGGCAAGGGCTTCGAGGCCTTCGTCGTCATCGGTGACGGCGTGGACCCCGAACAGCTCGCGGCGCGCTTTGCTAAGGAAATCGAGAAGGAAAACCAGAACGTGGCGAGATTGGAGGGCAAGCTCTCCAACGCGGCGTTCGTCGCGAACGCGCCCGAGGACGTCGTAGCGACCGAGCGCGAAAAGCTCGCGGAAATGCGCCGACGTATTGCAAAACTGACCACGTATGTGGAAGACTTGAGGTAGGAGAAGACCCGCTCGGTATGAATACCCAGGAGATGTTGGTCCTAAAGGGAATCTACCTCGCCCCCTATATGCAGCTGGCTACCGTATTGATCGGTAAACAGCGGCATGCGGGCGGGAACATGTTCCGGCACCAGATCGACACCATGGGCATTCTGCTCGATTATGGGTATATCGACTCGGTCTTGTTAAAGGCTTCCGTCATTCACGACGTGATCGAGGACGTGCCCGAGTTTAACCGAAACCAGATACTGGAGATCGATTCGGAATCGGGTCAGGTATACGATCTCGTGATGGAAGTCACGAAGCTCGAGGGACAGGCGAAGAGCGATTTCCTTAAGCGGATCATCGAGAAAGGCTCGCATAAGGCAAAGGTCCTTAAATGCGCGGACCGGATCAGCAATATGATCAGCCTCGGTTTCGTCACGGATCCCGCGTTCATCGAGCGCTATTGCGAGGAAACGGAGCTCTACATCTTCCCGATCGCCCTTGAGGTGAACTTCGAGATGTACCAGGAACTTATCCAGCTGGTCATCTCCCGACGGCAGTATTTGGAGGATTCGGGATTCCTGTGCAGGAGAATCGACCGGCACGAGAGCTAAGCCCCATGGGGCCCAGGGGCCTGCCGCCAAGACGCCCGTAAGCAATTGACCTTAATTGGCCGTTTGGCTATAGTATAGGTAACATTTTATAGATTAGGAGACTTCCATGATCAAAGTGGGAATTAACGGTTTCGGCCGCATTGGCCGCATGGTGTTCCGCGCCGCTGTCGAGAACTTCGGCAAGGATATTCAGATCGTCGGTATCAACGACCTTCTTGACCCCGCCTACCTCGCGTACATGCTCAAGTACGACTCGGTTCACGGTCAGTTCAAGGGCGACGTCAAGGTCGAGGGTAACTTCCTCGTCGTTAACGGCAACAAGATCCGCCTCACCGCGGAGAAAGACCCGCTCAACCTCAAGTGGAACGAAGTCGGAGCCGACGTAGTCGTCGAGTCCACCGGTTTCTTCCTCGATGACGAAACCGCGCGCAAGCACATCACCGCCGGCGCCAAGAAAGTCATCATGTCCGCCCCGTCCAAGGATTCCACCCCGATGTTCGTCTATGGCGTCAACGACAAGGAATACAAGGGCCAGGACATCATCTCCAACGCTTCCTGCACCACGAACTGCCTCGCGCCCCTCGCGAAGGTCCTGAACGACAAGTTCGGAATCGTCAAGGGACTCATGACCACCGTGCATGCCGCTACCGCCACCCAGAAGACCGTTGACGGTCCTTCCGCCAAAGATTGGCGCGGTGGACGCGGAATCCTCGAGAACATCATCCCGTCCTCGACCGGCGCCGCCAAGGCCGTTGGTAAGGTTCTTCCCCAGCTCAATGGTAAGCTGACCGGTATGGCCTTCCGCGTCCCGACCTCCGACGTTTCCGTCGTTGACCTCACCTGCGTGCTCGAGAAGGGCGCTTCCATGGACGAGATCAAGGCCGCGATGAAAGCCGCTGCCGAAGGCGAGCTCAAGGGCGTTCTCAAGTACACCGAGGATGACGTGGTTTCCACCGATTTCCGCGGCGAGAGCTGCACCTCGATCTTCGACGCGAAGGCCGGAATCTCCCTCGACGCCAACTTCGTTAAGGTCGTTTCCTGGTACGACAACGAATGGGGTTACTCGAACAAGGTTTGCGAGATGGCTCGCGTCGTCGGCAAGTAAGCTTCGCTTACCATAATTCGCCTACGATTCATACGACCTGAAAAACAAGGCCGTCCGGTTATCCGGACGGCCTTGTTTTTTTAAAGCGAATGACGATCCAGAAAGGCGTTTATCGCGTCGATGGTTTCTTTCGGGCGTTCCTGATGGGGAAGGTGACCGGCGCCCGCGATGACCGCGCGCTCGAGGGTCGGCGCGGCGGCGGCGAGAGCCTCGAGCGAGTCTATCGGTATGATGCGGTCGGCGTCTCCCCAAACGGCGAGCATCGGGACGTTACGCTCGGCTAGCGCCGACAGTCCGCGCGTAAAACGCGCAGCCTTGAAGGCCGCGGTGGCGACGTAACTACGGAACGAGGAATAATACGCGTGCATCTGCGCGTCGCTCTCCACTCGGTCGATTACGCGCTTGCGAAGGAACTCGCGGTCTTCTTCCGACAAGCCATCGAGACTCGAGTAATAGGGCTTAAGCGAACGGTAGGCAGCTTCATGGTTTTGTCTGTACGCGCGGTAGCCGCGCTTACCGACGAATGGCATGAGTGACAATAAGAGCTCAGGCGATGCCTTGCCTGACGACGGTAGGCCCCCGTCGATACATATGAGCGCCCGCGCGAGCTCGGGACGCTCGAAGGCGACGAGTTCCGCGACGGCAGCCCCTAGCGAACTTCCGACGAGGATCGCGGGACCGGATTCTTGCAAGACCGAAAGAATTGCTTCGGCGTGTAGCGCGAGATTGGCGCGATCGCGCGCGAAACCGAGCTTGTTTCCAAGAGCGCGCGAGCGGCCGAAGCCGGGAAGGTCCGGAGCTACGACGC
>JACCEE010024848.1_pt1 | contig 14592 bp, 12 predicted proteins | sample 7449931 | NCBI WGS metagenome assembly JACCEE01 (sample SAMN15323457, study PRJNA562643) | freshwater metagenome | isolation source: river surface water | place: USA:Blue River Watershed | collected 2017-08-19 | reverse complement strand
GGTGTGACCTACATGGACCAACTGGCCGAGGCTTATCGTTATGGTTTGTCGGTCAAGCAGATCGTGGACATTTTCACCACCAAGACACAGTTCACCAGCGTCTACCCCTCGACGCTGAATACCCGTGATCTGGCCACGGCACTGATCAACAACATCGTCAAGGACAGTGCCACCCCGGCGAACAAAGCCCAAGCCATTGAAGACATTCAAGCCGCCATGGCCATTGGCTGGACGGTGGGTGATGTGATTTATCAGGTGTTTGGCAACCTGGCTCGCAAACCATTGACGGATGCAGCGTGGGGCCAGACGGCGCTGCAGTTCAATAACGAGGTGGCGGTAGCGAAGTTTTATACCGAAACGCTCAACCAGAGCACCACGGACATGGAGACGCTCCGTGATGTGCTGGACGCCGTCACGCCCAGCACGGATGTGAGCACCGAAGCCGCGATGGCGCAGTTGATCGGGGTGGCCCTGATGACCGGCGGGCTGGCGGTTCAGCCCGCATGAATGTCATTGAAGTTGTTCGGCTTTTAAGACGACAACATCGGTCAGTGGGGCATTGGGCAATCCGAATTTGCTGCCCGTTGGCTGCGCGGCGATGGCGTCCAGAACGTCAAGGCCTTTGACCAGCTTGCCAAAAACGGCATAACCCGGCTGCGCCGTGTCCACAAAATTCAATGCCGGGTTGTCCACCACGTTGAAATAAAACTGGCTCGTTGCGGTGTTGGCCTCGGACATTCTGGCCATGCCGATGGTGCCTCGCAGGTTCGAGAGCCCGTTGTTCGACTCCAGCACAATCGGGGCGCGTTGCCCTGATTGCACAGCAGGCGCATTGGTGAGCCAGCCACCCTGCACAACAAAATTTGAAATCACCCGGTGGATCAATGTGTTGGTGTAAAAGCCGGAATGGACATAGGCCAGAAAGTTGTTCACGGTCAGGGGGGCAGCCGAGGGGTCCAGCTCAACCAGCAGATTTCCTGACGTGGTGGTCAGCTGCACTTGGGGTGGAGCCACGGTCCATGTTTTGCCGAAAACCACTTCATTTTGGGCATTTTGAAGTTCAACCTTGAGGTCTCCCGTGCCACTGACGGTGCAAGTGAGCGTTTTTGAAGAGCTCGCCGACGCACCACTGTTGACGACACCATCGCACTTGGAAACGTTGACATGACTGATCTTGTCAATCTGCGTGCCCGTGATGGTGAACGTGGTTGGCTGCGAATAGCGCAGTGAAGACACTTCAATGTTGTACTCGGGTGCCGCAACGGTCTGGCTTGCGCTGCCACCGCCACCGCAAGCCGTCAAAAGACCGAATGAACAGGCCGCAACCCAAAACTTGATCATGGAAACACCTTTGATTTCATCACCACAGCGATCAGAACACATCGGCTGTTGACGTTGATTTGACATGGTTGTGCATTTTACGGATTAGCCGCCGATGGGCGTTCCGTCGGGTTGCACGGCCAGAAAGCTCATGCCCGTTTGCTGTAACCAAGCCAAAGCACGTTCGCCCATGAGCATGGCCACGCTGCTCAGACTGCCTGCCAGCAGACAGCTGGGCGCCTGCACACTGACCGATTGCCAGTATTGAACAGGCCAACCCGTTTGTGGGTTCAAGATGTGGGTGTACCGCTTTCCCTGCACTTCAACATAGCGCTCATAGTCACCCGATGTGGCCAGCGCCGAATCGGTCAGGGCCATGTGCGCCATCAGGCGATCTTTTTGGCGGGGGTGCTGCACCCCAACTTGCCAGGGCTGACCGTCTGGTTTGGTGCCGATCGCACGCACATCCCCGGCCAGATTGACCAGTGCGCTGGTGATGCCATGCGATTGCAATACCTGGCATGCGCGGTCCACCGCGTACTCTTTGACCAGCCCCCCCAGATCAATTTGCATGCCTGCAGTGGGCAAAAAAATGCGGCGCTCATGCCGTTGCACCTTGCTCCAGCCCACCAGTGAGCGAAGTTCCTGCAGAGCGTCTGGGGTGGGCAGCTGTGCTTGATTGAAATTCCATGCGCGTCGATAAACGCCGCTGGTGATGTCAAACAGCCCTTCGCTTTGAGCGTGCAACCTGTCTGCAAACTCCAGCAGGGCCCAGTCTTCATCCTGGCAGGCGACGGGGCTTAAACCGGCCTGCGCGTTGACTTGCGATATCCAGCTGTCTGCGCGGTAGCGCGAATAACGCAGCTCCAGACGCTGAATTTCCGCACATGCAGCCACGATGGCTGCAGAGCTCTGCGGCATGGCTTGCAGCTGAATGCGCCCCGTGCCCCCCATGGCCTGAAACGCATGCTGGGCCAGACGTGTGGCTGGTGCGCTGAGCATCGGCATCAAAAACTGTGCGTCATGCCCACTTGCACAAAGGTCGCCTTGAAGTCAGCCAAGCCTGCAGGAGGCTTGCCCAGCAAGGACCATCGGTTCTTTTGCGTGTAGTGGTCCAGTCGCAAATCAAGGGTGGTTTGGTCATTGAGTTTTTTGTCGATTTTGAGTCCCCGGGTCAAGGCACCAAAGGCCGCCAGCCGCTGGTCAAAGCTCATCAACGTCACACCCAATTGGGCCCCCGGCACCATCTGCGGCCGCTCGGGGTGAAGCGGGTCTGGCGGCGAGAAGAAATAAGCCCCACTTTGACTGTAGTAACGCAGCAAGGGTGTCAACGACCAGCCATGCGCAAGTGAATGACTCCATTCGCCCTGCAGCGTGACTGAGCGAACTGCAAAGCTGTCTTTGGACCATCGTGCAGACAGTCGCTGCACGATGTCTTTGTGATCGAAGTGATGATTCCAGCGCAACGACACGGCATTCACCGTGCGCGAACGGGGACGAATGTCGAAGAATTTGTAGGGATCGTTCAGATAACCCTGGCTGGAGGAGCGCGTCAGGCTGGTTTGCAGCAAATCCTGCGGCGACAGCACCCAAGTGGCACCCGCCAAGAGTTCGTAGGTTCGTTTGGTTTGCGTGTCAACAATGCGGTTCACCGGGCTGATGTGGTCATGACTGCGGGCATAAGCCAGGTCCCATGTGGTGTTGCGGTCGGGCGTGGTTTGCTGGAACGATACAGCCACATTGCGCGAGTGGTAGTCGTTTTCTGCCGACTGGGCACTGCCCAGTGTCCAGCGTTGCAGATCGTTGTACCAGGACAGCCGCAAGTCTTGCGCCTTGCGTTGATCTTCAACCTGCGCAAACGATTGGGGTTCGGTGTAATAAGTCGGAGACGCGCCCGAGATGTCGTCCACAACAGCCGAGGCGTCCAGCACCCATTGCGGGTTCAGCGGCAACGTCACAAAGGCCGACCGGGCCTGAACCCCCATGCGCGACAGGCCCTGCTGACTTTCCTGGTAATTCATCCATTTGAGGCCCACCCGGCCCTGTGTCGGTGCCGTGCTGGCCTGGGTTGCCCCCACATGCAGCACCACCGCAGCAGCCATGGACAGCGATTGCAAAGCACTCAGTTGCATCCACACCCCCCACCGCCGACCGAATGTCCACCCACTGCGGCTTCGCGACTGAAGTAAATGTGCTCATGAAACCGTTGTTCAAGCACATCGGGGGTCAGCGCCATTTCAGGTTTGGCCAGGGCTTCTTTTTGCCAGGGCCTGACCGGCTCCATGGGGGCGCAACCCAGCAGCGTCATGGACAACACCCCCACCATCAACGCACCGGGTCGCACGTTCTTTGTCCAGGGTTTATCTCGCTTCATGATGTCTTGCCCGGTTGAGGCGCGCGGTCTGAGCACGCGCCCTGCATCAATTGCCCAATTTGCGTGATCAAGGCCTGTGCCGAGACATCGTTGAAACCGCGATGCACCGACATCACTTGCCCCTGCGGGTTGATCACATAGCTCGACGGCATGGCCTGCACCTGATAGCTCTGTGCGCAATGGCCAGCAGGGTCCCAAAGCATCGGGAATGCAGCTTCCAGCTTGTTCAGGAAGCGCTCTGCATTGTTTTTTTGACGGTCCACACTCACGCCCACGACTTGCAAACCCGTCTGCGAAAAACGCGACTGAAGTTGGTTCATCCACGGAATCGACTGGCGGCAAGGTGCGCACCACGAAGCCCAGAAATCCAGATAAAGCCAGCGGCCCCGCAGTTGTTCGCTGCACACATGCGCGCTGACATGGGCGGCCCGATCGGCGCAACTGGCATGGCGTGCCATGGTCTCAGCGGCTTCATTCAAGACCGGCAAGGTAAACGCTGGTGCCGCCCAAGGCTGGGCACAGACAGCCCAAGCCTCACGCTGGGCCCAGGTGCCTGCCACCAAGCCCGCCCCGACCCAATGCAGCCAGCGGCGACGCGCCATTTGCAGCCGCTGCATCGTCATGTCGGCAGACTCTCCAAGGCCATACCCACCAAGGCCGCCATTTTTTCTGGGCTGCTGATGTCAGACATCGGCGTCACATCGGCCAGGATGTGCTTCAAATCCGCAAGATCGTCATTGCGGTATTCCATCGATTCGGTCAGGTATTTTGCGACCGCGACCTGGTTGGCAAATTGCTTGGCTGTGCCTGCCCAATGCTGGTCGTCGGGTGACTTTTTGGCCAGATTGCCAAACACCGTGTACAAAATTTTCCCAATGCTCCAGCCCATGTCCAGTGTGGTTTCAATGTCCAGAATGGCACTGGCTTTGGCAGCTTCAGTCGCGCTCTTTTTAACGATGTTGGCCACCAGCTGCGTGGCCAATTCCTTGTGGCTCAGGCTGGTGGGGTAGACGCTGGTGAATTGCTTTTTGGTTGTGAAGATTTCGACAATGGTCGCAATCGACAAGCCATAGTTGTAAGCGGTGGCCAGTTGCTCCATGTAATAGGCACCGGGTGCCGCTGCAAATGCCACGATGAAAAACTGGTACAGACCGTCAGGATTGCTGACCCGCAAAGTGCTGGTCGGTGTGGGCTGCTCCGGGTTGCCCGCCAGGTCACGGACCACCTGGCCCATCCACTCCACTTGGTAAGTGGCGTTGACATCCAGATCATCGGCCTGGCCAACGATCAGCTGCTTGCCCGCGACCTGAAGATTGCCCTGTGCCGCTGAAAAAACTTGCTGCAAACCTGTGCCCAAATGCGTCAACCGAATGGCCCCCTCGCCCAACACCAGGTTCTCGCTCATGGTCAGCGTCAGGGCCTGGCCAGCCGCAATGCGTGCATAGGGCGCAGGTGTGCCCACCTGCAACAGTGACGGTCCTGTGCGGTCCCAAAGCAAAGGATCTGCGTTGGCCAGTGCGGCAGCCTCTATCGAATCTGCAGAGGTGGCCCCCAAGGTCAGTTGGGTGTCGCGAAACCAGATGCGCTCGATGTTCTGAAGCGTCACATTCCCTTTGACGCCAGCGATGCCATGGAGTTCAAACAGCTGTGTGTAATCCGACACACCGACATTGAAATCGGCCCGCAGTTCATCCACAAACAACGTGTCTTGCCCAGCCTGACCATCGATCACATCGTTACCCGACGACCAATGAATGAGGTTGTCCTGGCTGTTGCCAAAAATCACATCATCGCTGGGTGAGTCAAAAATCCGCTCGATCAGCGTTCCATAGTCTGTGAACAGGTTGTTCCAACTCGCTGAACCCGATCGTTGCAGCCCCACCGAGCTCAAGCCCCCGGGGCGCAAATCCAGCGTGGCCCCCATGGACAGATGACTCGCGTCCAGCACATCGGTGCCGGCATCGTCATGCAGCGTCCACAAATAAGCGCCTTGTTCGTCTTGCAGTTGCCAGAAATCATTGTGGACCACCGCCGCATCGCGCGACGGGCCATACAGCGCGCTGAGCGCCTGAATGTCCAGGGCCCCAAACCACGACTGCCACATGTCTGTCGCCGCTTGTTGCGACGACATGAGTGTGTAGCTGTTGTTGTTCCAGCGACTGAGCAACGCGGTTTGCCCATGGCTGGTCACATCGGTAGGGTGCAAAAGCCCCAAAGCGTGGCCAATTTCGTGCAACAGGGCTTCTCGACCTTCTTCACCCGGCGCCAGGCGCTGCAAAGACTCCAGATCCATCCAGACATCCCCCGCACGCTGATCGTTCCCGGGGCCGGGCAAGTAGGTGTAGCCTTTGGTGGCCGCTTGCTGGTTGGCCCCAAACCGCAATTGACCATGCTGGGCAGCCGTGTCGCTGACCTCGGTAAAGCGCAAGCCCACCACGGTTTGCAGGCGCTGCAAAATGTCACGAACCGCCTGCTGATAAGCCGCATCGGGCGTGGCAAAGCCTGTTCCGCTTTCCTGGCCGCCATACGCCGGCGGGGCCGACATGAAGCTGTAGGTCAGGTTCACGGCCTGCCCACGTTGCCCGTTGGTCCAGTTGTTTTGCGCATCACTGAGCAGCACCTGTGGGCCCAGCTGGCTCATGTCAATCAGATCTGTCACGGCCACCGCATAAAGGTCATCCTTGCCGGTGGCATTCCAGACTTTCAGGCGCTCCACGTTGGTCAACGTGGCGACAAATCCGTTGCGGCTGATTTCAAGTTGCTTTCCGTCTGCCGAAACCTTGAGCGTGTAGGCCGACAAAGGACCATGCACCGTGACCTCGTCTTCGCCATCGCGCAGATCAATCGTGGCACGCCCCGGCCCACCAAAACCATTCACCCAAACGCCATCGGTATCGCTGCTGCCATAGACCGTATCGCCATCACGTCCCGAGGTATGGATCTGGTGAAAACCGACCAGTGTGTCAGTGGTGCCCCAGCCGTCCTGCACCTTGCCCGTTTGCAGATCGGCCACGATCGGCCCCGGCGAATCCCAATAAACCGCTGCGGACCAGATTTGTCCGGTTTCGTTGACGATGACATCGTTGCCCGCGCCCGCCAGCACATTGCCATTGCTGCGCAGCACGATCCGGTCATCCCCTTGCAGGGCGAACAGTGTGAACCATTCCGGGACATCGCTTGCAACGATGTAATCGTCGGGGCCATCGGTCAGTTTGATTTCGTTGTTCACGCCATGAACCCCACTTTGCTCGACGGAAAACGGGCGATATTGGGCAACACCTTGTGCACCTGGCTGGCGCTCAGGCCCAGCCAGCTAAGCAGCTCGGCTGCCACCTGATCCGATGCGATCTGTGGCACCCAGTAGCCACGGCCACCGGGATCACCATCGTCAGCCCCCCTGAGCTGCATGCCCGGGAATTTGGCACCCAGCATTTGCCCACCCTTGACCGCCCCCCCCATCACCCACCAATGGTTGCCCCAGGCATGGTCTGACCCCAGTCCGGCCGCCGGGTCCAGGGTTCGGCCAAATTCGCTGGTGACCAGCACCGTCACGTTTTTGTCCATGCCTGCAGCTTGAATGGAATCGTCAAAAGCCTTGAGTGCATTGGCCAGGCTGGCCAATTGCGCATCCTGCGTCTGTACCCCGGTCGATGAGGTCAACCCGCGTTGCGAGGTGTGGGTATCAAAAGAACCCCACTGCACCGAATAAATTTGCCGGCTGGCACCGATCATTCGGTAATAGTTGCTGGTGCGCGCCACAAATTTCAGCTTGCGCCCAATGTCGTCATCCACAAAATTGCCGGCAGGCACAGGCGCAACGTTTTCGACATTGGCCAGTTCGGTGGCATCCGTGAAAATCGATCGGAAGGTTCGTGCGTACTCGGCCTGCAACAAGTGATCAGACTGCATCCGCGTGATCGACTCGGTGGTTTGGGTCCAGATGTTGGTTTTGTCCAGCAAATTGGCACTGCCGATTTGGCGTGAATAACCCGAGTTGGCCGCCACATAACGCGACTTTTGTCCCGTCACCAGGGTTTCACCCGAATTGTCGATCGACACCAGCGGCGCCTTGAGGTTTTTGAAACCGCTCATGGCCTCCAGTCCGCGGCCACCCCAGCCACTTTGGTCCTCATCGCCTTGCCAGCCCATGATGGTGTGGGTTTGTTCAGGGTGCGAATACAAAAACGGGGGCAATACCGCCTGACCGTTGAGCACCTGACTGACGGTGGTGGGTTGCACCAACGCCCCTGCATTGATCAAAAACGCCAGTCGCTCCTGATTGAACAAGGGCATCAGCGGCGCCATGGCGCTGTGCAAGCCCATGGCATGGCCCAGCTGCGGCTTGGCAAAGTTGACCAAATCGGCCTTGCCCATGGCAATGCTGGGCCGCGCCTTTTGGTAATCGGAAAACGCACCATCGGTGGGCACCAGCACGTTGTTGCCATCGTTGCCGCCACTCAGAAATACAACCACAACAGCCTTGTAATCGCTGCCCAGATTTTGGGAGTTGGCCAGATTCGTCAAGCCCAAACCGGCCCCCAGGGCCAACCCGCCACTGGCCAGCGAGCTTTGTAGAAATGCACGTCGCTTCATCGGACAACTCCGTAAGAGGGGGTGCCCAGCAGCAACTGCAAAATGAATCCAGTGCGCTGTGCAGGGGTGTACTGAGACAGTTCGGTTTTGAGAATGTTCAACGCGCCATTTTTGAGGGTGGGCGACATGGCCCCCCTGAAAAACCGGTCATTGATCAACTGCAAAAGCGCTGTGTCAGATGTTCGGGCTGCCGCTTCAAAGGCCGCGATTTCGCAACCCGCATCGCGATAAGGTTGCACCTCTTGGTCTTTCCACCAATTGAATGGTGTCAGCCGGCGATTGATCTCATTGCCCGACAGCAAACGGATTTCTGGCGACGCCAGCAAAGACTCGGGGGCCTTGTGGCCAGGAGAAAAATAGCCAAACACATTGGGTGCCCTGTAAGGCTCTTGCGTCCATGCCCCATTCACCTCGGTCGGTGCATTCCACTGCATGACAGCGGCTTTGCAGCCCAGGCCGCGCAAGGTGCCCACCCAATGCAACATGGGCTCTTTGATCTTGCCCACCTTGGGGGTGGACTGCCCGATCACATCGGCAGTGCGTGCCTCGGGGTCGAGCAAGATGGCTCGGACCACCTGTTTCAGATCCCCCTGGCTTTGTCGAAAGACCGTGACCACGCGGGTCATGTAGTCGGCCGACGGATCACTGGTGACCAGACTTTGAATGAGCCGACGGCTGACAAACGGTGCGGTGTTGGGATGGTTGACCAAAATGTCCAGCAAAGATTCCAGGTCTTGCTGCACAGTCTGCCCGGCTGCCATGCTGCGGCCCAAAACCGTCTTGGCGCTCGTGTCATGCGAGCCCTCAGGCCATTGACGCGGCACCATGGGCTTGCCACCGTTCATGTAATTGCTGGTCGGCAAATTGGGCTCCCAGGCGGTTGACCAACCGGTCAACGCCTTGGTCGCTTGCACCACATCGCGCTGTGTATAGGTCTCAATCGGGGTCCCCCGGGCTGTGCGCTGCACACTGCCGTCACTGTTGAGCATCACCAGCCCCACACTGAAAAGCTGCATCAGCTCGCGCGCAAAGTTCTCATTGTTGGCGGCGGCCTGGTTCTGATCATTGTTCAGAAAAACACCCATGGCCGGGTTCAGGCTGACCGCACGCAACAAATCTTTGTAAGTGCCCAGGCTGTGCCGTTGCAGCATGTTGAAATATTCGATCGTCGCGTAAGGCTGCGTGTTCACCGGGATGTAGTTGTACAGCGCCCACGACACACGCTGCCGCAACTGATCTGCACCACTGATGGACACGTCATAAAACCGCCGCAGCATCCAGTTGTTGGCCTGGCGGCTGGCCTGCTGGTTGACGCTGTCAAAGCTGATCACATAGTTGGGTGCATTCAACGTGGTGACGGGGGTGCTCAATTGCCCGTCAATCCAGCCCGCCAGACCCAAACGCTTGACCTGCTCGATGGCCGCAGGTGTCGGCCCCCAGCTGGCTTGGTCGAGCAAACGCGCTGCCGCGTAAGTGCTGGCATCCTGCACGGGACCGTCTTGCACCTTGACCTGTCCGCTGGATGCGACCAGGCCTTGTCCAGGCGCATCGGCATCCGGCCCCCCGCAGCTGGCCAGCAGCAGCGCCATGCCGCATAAAAAAGTGTGTGACCTGCGAAACAAATAAGTGCTCATCTCATGCTTTTCTGAGAGTGTGATGGCGTCAGGGCTCAACCCAGATCCAGCCAGGGGGTATGCCCGTCAAAAACATCGCGCAAGCCATGGGCATCCAGCGCCATGCCCACCAACTGGGCCATGGCTTGTGGCGTGTGCGTATCGCTGTGGGCGTCAACATCCTGCAAACATTGACGCAACACCCCCAGATCGGTGGTGTCCAGATGGAGGGTGTCCGTCACGTATCGCGACACCTCCACCTGGTTTTTAAAAAGCTGTGCAGTGGCACCCCATGCGGGGTCATCCAAGCGCTTGGCCGCCAAATTGCCAAACACGGTATAGATCACTTTGCCCAGGCTCCAGCCAATGCCCAATGCCGCCTGAATGTCCTGCACCGCGTCTTCTATCGCCGCATCGTCTGCGCTGTTTTTGACAATCCGCGCCATCAATTGCCGGGCCAATGCCTCGGTACTCAGGCTCGCAGGGTACAGATCGGTGAATTGTTTTTTGGTGGTGAACACCTCGACGATGTCGAGCAACGACATGCCGTACCGATGGGCCTGTGCCAACTGCCCCATGAAAGTGACACCCGGCGCGGCACCAAACGCGACCACAAAAAACTGGTACAGCCCCAGCGGCAGATCCGAAAACGACGCATCGTTTTGTTGCGTCAGCCAGGTTTGTTCGGGCAGCAATAGCACGCCGTCTGCAAAACGGATGCGTTCAACGCTCTGCAGTCGATCGGCCCCCGAAAACCCCAGCCCATCCGACACGCGCCAGCCAGAGCCGACAGATTCCAGACTGTATTGATCGCGAGGCCCGTCCAGCACCAGCCAATCCTGGGCGGCCCCGCCCAGATACTCGTCATCGCCGGCCTGCCCCGCCCAACGACGCGCCATCTCCAGCGAAACCAGTTGGTCGGTGAACTGGATTTTTTCAACATTGATCAGCTGCACCCGGCCACCAAAATCACTGGCGGCAGAAATCGTATCGACATAGGTGGCACTGTCTTCTTGCACCAAACGAAAAGCCGAGGCATTGGCCGCCACCACCACGGTGTCCGTCCCCCCCGCACCATCCACGACATCCCAGCCACCCAGCGGAAAAATCAGATCATCCAGGTCAGTCCCCTGGACCCACTCCAACGACCGATTCTGAGGTGTCCCGTACACCAGGTTCATGGCACAAACAATATTTCAAAAAATGATAATTTTATTTAAATATTGCCAAAAATGACGGTCAACGAGGGCGAATTGATGGGTGTTTACCCCTTGCGCAGCGCACGGGCACGCCTGCGATGTCTTTGGCTGCAGTTTTGCAAAAACGTCAACGCCAGCCCGTGGCAGTCGACTTGAATGCATCTCAAATGAGATGCATAATGAAGACAAAGGAGGTGTCACCATGTCCCAATCTTCCATGTTGCACATCAGGGTTGAAGATGAGATCAAAGTTCAAGCCAGCGAGGCCTTGGCCGCCATGGGCTTGTCCATGTCCGATGCAGTTCGCATCCTTCTCAAGCGGGTTGTGAATGATCAGGCATTCCCCCTGGAGTTGAAGGTGCCCAATGCGGCCACCCGATCTGCCATGAGAGAGTCTCGCGCCAAGATGAAAGCTGAAAACGCGCGTTTTGATGCTGCCGCCGACCTGATCAATGACCTCGAAAAAACCGGCAAGCAGTAAGCGCTCGCCCATTCCCCGGCGATCTGACTTCACCAAAGCTTTTGCCAAAGACTGGGAACGACTTTCTCGCTCGGGCAGGTATGACCTGAACCGACTGAAGGAAGTCATGCTGCTGCTGATTGCCAATGACGCGCCATTGCCTGCGCAATGGCAAGACCATGCACTCAAAGGCAACTGGGCAGATCACAGAGAGTGCCATGTCGGCGGCGATTTCCTGTTGATCTACCAATGCAACACCAGCATGGTCGTCTTTGTCAGAGCAGGCACCCACTCTGATCTTTTTGAAGACTGAAAGCTAAAAAACCGACAAGCCACCAAGACGGCTGCTGTGCCTGTTATTGGGGCAACGGGTGGCGTTTTCATCAGGTCTTTTAACCATACGAAAACGCCATGCGTAGCGTTGCACTGGCGTTGAAGGTGGCAGAGGTGCAAGATTCTTCAAGAAAATCAAGGACTTGGGAGGCCATAGGATGCCGCTCACTCAAGGTCTTGACGCCATCGTAGGCGGCGCTGGCAACGACACAATCAACGCCTACGCTTTCAACGGCGTGAGCGGTGCTGACGTGACCACCCTGAACTCTGTCGACTCCATCGACGGTGGTGCAGGCAATGACACCCTGTTAATCGAAGTCAAGGATGCGGATGGCGCCGGTAACGGTACTGCCAACCTGAACGGCACTATCCAAGGCACTATCAAGAACGTCGAAACCATCAAAATTGACAACACCGCTGCCAATACTACTGGTCTGGCCACATCCGTTGACGCGTCTAAGTTCCAGGGTGCCACCTTGGTCCAGCAAATCGCACAAGCCAGCGCAGTGACCAATTTGGCTGCTACCACCGTTGCAGGTTTCAAGGGTACTTCGCAAACGTCACTGAGCGCTGCTGCTGCCACCGGTGTGTCCACCGTGTCTGCGGCTCTCGATGCGGTCAAAGATTCTGCAACCACTACCGACACCGCGCTGTCCGTGTCCGGTGATGCTCTGAATGCTGTTACCGTTACTGGTGCCGTTGCAGACGGCACCGACACCGACACTACCGTGGATTCCATCGGTTTGGCTGTCACGGTCGGTAAAGATGTGCAATCGCTGGCTGTGAACTCGGCAGTTGCCGTGACACTGACGGTTGCGGACGATGCAGCTGCCACTAAGAATTTCACTACTGTTGATGCATCCGCAAGCACTGGCGCCATCACTTTTGGTGGCACTTCGACTGATACGTCTGCTTCGGGTACCGCTTACAAAGTGGCTACTATCACCACCGGTTCCGGCAACGACGTCGTGACTCTGAAGGCAGACACCAATGCAGCGTCTGGCACGACCGCTGCTGTTGGCGCAACCGTCACTACCGGTGCTGGCAACGACAAAATTACCGTTGACACAGCAAACAGTAGCCTTGCAAGCGCAACCGGCACCACCACTGTTGAAGCTGGCGCAGGAGATGACACCGTAGCGATCACTACCCGTAGCAGCGGTAAGCTGACCGTTAACCTGGGTGACGGTACCGACAGCTTCACTTCCAGCGTTGCAATCAACGGCACCGACGCTATCGACGCTGGTGCTGGTACCGACACCCTGCTGCTGTCCCTGGTTGGTTCTGCCAACGTGGGTGCTTTCAGCAACTTCGACTTGTTCGACGTAAAGGGCATGACCACGAACTTGGATCTGGACATCCTGAACGCCAAGAACACCGTTACCGAAATCGTAGGCTCGGGCGCTCTGGCTGCAACTTCCACCACGGCAGGCGCGATCTGTAACGTGTCGTTGTTGAATATTGGTACGGGCGTCAACTTCCGCGCCACTGCTGACATGGCTTATGACAGTAACAGCACCGATACTGGCACGCAACAAGGTACGCTGACGCTGACGCAGAAGACGGCTGGCGCTCTGATCGTTACTTTGGATGCCGATGAAAGCGGCACCGCCGACACCACGATCGACACTGCCGCTACCAGCGTAATTGCATCCAATGCTACTTCCCTGAAGGCTGTTTTCGACACGAGCTATCTGGCTGCCATCACTAGTGAAACCACCTCGGGCGACAACGTCTCGACGATCGCTTTGGCTGGTGCTGCCGCTACTTCCTTGGAAGTTGTCTCCGGTGGTGCTCTGTCGAGCAACGTGCTGGTATATACCGACACTGCTGCGACCGCCGGCAAGCTGGCATCGATGAGCATTTCGGGCGACCGTGCGTTGGACCTGACCTTCTCCTCGACCAGCGCCACCGCTCTGACGACTGTCGACGCCTCCGCACAAACCGGCGGCCTGACATTCTCCTTGGCTAACCTCAAAGACACGGGTACTGTCAAGCTGGGTACCGGCACCGATGTCATCACGGTTACCACCGCGTCGACTGGTGCTACCGGCTTTGAGTCGATCCAGAACTTCGAGAAGACTGCTGCTGTGGCTGTTAGCACTGCTACGGCCGACGCCACTGCTGCTGCTGCCGCAATCACTGCCGCTGACAAATTGGCGCTGGGCACCGCTGCTGTTGCTAACGCAAATAGCGGTGTGACTACGGGCACGATTGACAAGGGTGTCCTGACCTTCACAGGTTCCGGCCCAGCAACCCTTGCTGACGCTATCGGCATTGCTAATTCGGCTGCAGATGCTGCTGGTGAAGCCGTGGCCTTCGAATACGTTGGTAACAGCTACGTGTTCGTCCAGGGCACCACAACCGACATCGTGGTTCAGCTGACCGGCATCACTGGTATCACCAACCTTGTTGAAGACGGCACCACCAACAACTTCTTCATCGTCTAATCTCCCCCGGAGACAAGCCCAAGCCGCAAGGTAAGGGCTTCAGGTGAAAACCTCCCAACCCCGTCCCTCACAAAGGGGCGGGGTTTTTCTTTGTCCGGATTCACGCCCTTGAAATCACAAAATCATCAAAATTGTCACTTATGATTTGTGGATGCAAAACACCATCAACTACTGGACGCTTTTGTCCACATTGAACATCTCGTCGACCTACAAACCCAAAAGCCAGGCCTATAGTCTGGCGCTGCATGGC
>JACCEE011807905.1_pt1 | contig 14596 bp, 13 predicted proteins | sample 7449931 | NCBI WGS metagenome assembly JACCEE01 (sample SAMN15323457, study PRJNA562643) | freshwater metagenome | isolation source: river surface water | place: USA:Blue River Watershed | collected 2017-08-19 | reverse complement strand
TCAGGCCATTTATGGCGTTTTGATCGAAAGACGCGGCAAAGAGTGCAGGAGCAGTGCAAGTCAACAGATGCCAGATGCTGGCCTTGCATCGCCTCCTTTGCAGTGTCCGAAAATACATCCGCCCGCAGGAGGGAGCCGCGCTGTTTCCGGGTGAAGTACAATTTTTTGAACGACCTTTCTTAAAGCCTTTCCTTAGAATGAGTTTAAATAATCTTGATTTCTCCTGCTGAAACATGGTATAAGGATACATTAACTAAACAGCGGCAGGAGGAAAAGCATGATCAAGGCGTATGGTTATCTGCGGGTGAGCGGCACGGGACAGGTTGACGGCGACGGGTTCGACCGGCAGCGGGAGCTGATCAGCCGCTTCGCTGATCAGGCCGGAATAGCCATTCCCCGCTTCTATGAGGAACGGGGTATCTCCGGCACCAAAGGCGAGGAAGACCGCCCCGCGTTTCAGGAGATGCTGACCGCGATACTCAGCAACGGAGTCCGGGCGGTGATTGTGGAGCGGCTTGACCGTCTGGCGCGGGAATATGTGGTGCAGGAGCAGCTTCTTGTCTATCTGGCAGCCAAGGGGATAACCCTCTGGAACGCCTCAACCGGCGAGAATGTCACAGAGGCGGTCAAAGCCGACCCGATGAAGAAGGCGGTCATCCAGATTCAGGGCGTGTTTGCCGAGCTGGAGAAATCGCTGCTGGTGAACCGGCTCGCCAAGGCGAGAGAGCGGAAGCGGGCGGAGACCGGCAAATGCGAGGGGGCGAAGGGCTGGGATGAGACAGAGCCGGAGCGCAAGGCGGCAATCCTGAAGGTGGTGCGGGCGATGCGGAGAAAGCCGCGCAGCGGCGGCAGACCGTCCAGCTATCAGGCCATAGCCGACCATCTCAATGCGGCGGAAATGCCTCCGCTCAAGGGCGGGGAGTGGTCAGCCCAGCTTGTCAGGGCGTTTCACTGCCGGGCGGCTTGAGGGCTTGAGACAGCCTTTCACTCAAACAGTTCCGCGTGAGTGCCAGCGCAGAGAAAGATAACCAGCTCCTCAATGCCTGCCGCTGTCTTTTTCAAGGCTGGCGAACAGCTCTTCTGCGCTGCTAAACCGGGCGGAATGATTGCGGGCAATTTCATCCGCCTCTTTCATGGCGGCCCGCGTCTCCGCATTCGGAACCCGCAGAGTGAAAGGCAGCTCCTTTTCCGCTGCAATGCGGGTCAGCAGGACACGCACGGCATCGGACACGGACAGGCCCATTGCCGCCAGCGTCTCCGCCGCCTGCGTTTTGATCTGTTCGTCCACGCGGACGTGAACCATAGCTGTGGCCGCCATGCTGCGCCTCCTTGTTCAGTTGAGATGCGTTGTATCTCATTCTACCCTGAAAGCAGGGCGCAGCTCAAGAGCGAATTCAGGCAGGCTGCGCTGGATGAGTATTTCTTTTTTGCTGCCGCCGGTCAGACTCTTTGATTAAAGACTGCCGGGTGTTGCTCATCTTTAAAAAACAGAGTATGCTGGCGGTGTGCCAAGATGAGCAGGCCGCAGCGCGAACCTCAAGCAAGCAGAAAAAGCCGGGAGGTTCGCGGAATGTGAAAACATGCTGAATTTTCAAAATAATCGTGCGGGAAAAGGAAGCAAGGAGACTAAAAAACGATGAGAACAGTTTGCAAGAAAGGAGGTTCGCAAAAACAGGCAGTAAACGTGTTGATTTTATTGGCGCAAAAAAGGTGGCTGTGAAGTCATTGCCCTGACGAAGAAGGGATTGAGACCCACGCGCTCAAGCTCTGCGGTGATCAGGTCACGTGAAGTCATTGCCCTGACGAAGAAGGGATTGAGACCGGAAAAGACACTTTGAGCGGATAAACCTCGCCTGTGAAGTCATTGCCCTGACGAAGAAGGGATTGAGACAGGACGGTCTTGGCGACGGCCATATTCAGCCGCCAGAGGTGAAGTCATTGCCCTGACGAAGAAGGGATTGAGACACGGCGTTCGGCGGCGATCTGGGCGGCAAGCATCGTGAAGTCATTGCCCTGACGAAGAAGGGATTGAGACTTTTGCCGACCAATTTGTTGTAATCATCCTGTAGCGTGAAGTCATTGCCCTGACGAAGAAGGGATTGAGACAGCAGCCGCAATCCCGCGCTCATCCAATAAGCCGGTGAAGTCATTGCCCTGACGAAGAAGGGATTGAGACACTCCACACCGTAGGCATTCGCACGCATAGGCATGTGAAGTCATTGCCCTGACGAAGAAGGGATTGAGACCGCCAGCATCCAGAGATAATCCAAGGCTGGCGGAACGTGAAGTCATTGCCCTGACGAAGAAGGGATTGAGACGTTGCTGTTATTTTGTAAACCGCCAGAGAATAATGTGAAGTCATTGCCCTGACGAAGAAGGGATTGAGACCTATCGCCACAGAAGCAAATTGAGTGCGAGACAGGTGAAGTCATTGCCCTGACGAAGAAGGGATTGAGACATCTCAGCAACCTTGCTTTCGGCGATATACACCGGTGAAGTCATTGCCCTGACGAAGAAGGGATTGAGACACCAATAGGGAGGCTATCAAGTCCGATGGATTGGCCGTGAAGTCATTGCCCTGACGAAGAAGGGATTGAGACGTAGTTCCAGATCGGGCAGCCGGTGAGTGGGGTGGTGAAGTCATTGCCCTGACGAAGAAGGGATTGAGACCGCTCTCTCGTGACATCATCGTATGCCTTGCGCATGTGAAGTCATTGCCCTGACGAAGAAGGGATTTGAGGCTGCACGATGACCTTTTTGCCGCATTTCACCTTTGCCCGGCTCATCTTCCGCATTCAGGCGGAAACACCTCTGCGCTTGCCGGAATTCAGCGGCTCCGCTTTGCACGGCGGCTTTGGCATGGCTCTGCGCAAAACCGTCTGCGCCCAGCCACAGCGCACTGTCTGCGGGGACTGCCTGCTCCAACGGCAGTGCGTTTATTCTTTGGTGTTTGAAACCCCGGTTCCAGCAGATTCCGGGATGCTGCGGCATTACACCGCCGCGCCGCATCCTTTTGTACTGGAGCCGCCGGAAGACGGGCCGCAGGAGTTGTTAGCTGGCGAGGAGCTGGATTTCGGTTTGGTGCTGATTGGCCGGGCGATTGACCTGCTGCCGTGGTTTATTCTTGCCTTTGAGGAGCTGGGCCGCAGCGGACTGGGCGGCAAGGTCGGCGGCGAACGGGGCTGCTTCCGGTTGATCAGCGTTATGCAGGCGGAAACCACGCTCTATCAGGACGGCGCAGGAATGCTGGCCGACAAAGCGCAGCCGGAATCCGCGTCTGCCATCTTGCCAGCCAGCAATAGCTTGGCCCTCACCTTTCACACCCCAGCGCGGATCAAATACCAAGAGCAATTTGCCGAGCGGCTGGATTTCCATATCCTTTTCCGCAACCTGCTCCGCCGCATCTCCCTGCTCTCTTTTTTCCATTGCGGCCAGCGACTGGATGACAGCGGCTTTGCCGACCTCATCCGCCAAGCTGAAAGCATTGTCACGGTCTCGCATCAGCTACGCTGGCACGAGCAGGAACGCTGGTCAGGCCGCCAGAAAGCAGCAATGAAGTTCGGCGGCTTGGTCGGCGCGGTTTCCTATCAGGGCGAATTTGTCCCGTTCATGCCGTATCTTGCTTTGGGCGAAACACTGCACTGCGGCAAGGGCTGCACTTTCGGGCTGGGGCGGTACAGTTTGGAATGGCTTGATCATCAGGGAGAAAATGCCTTGCATAAAATGAAAACCGCTGTATAAACAGGATGAATTACCCTGACGAAGAAGGGATTGAGACTCAAACAGGAATCCTTGTTTCTGCTGGAAATTTTACCTCGGAAGACTTGACCTGACGAAGAAGGGATTGAGACTCCTTGACAAACACCAAATGGACAACCAGTTGAATCCACCTCGGAAGTCATGCCCTGACGAAGAAGGGATTGGCAGCATAAAAACCGCAAAGCAACGAGGAAGCACATGTCACGTCAAGAAGTGATCGGCTTGGTCAATCAACTGCCTGAAAGCCAGCTCGAAAAGGTTGCTGAATACATCAGACAGCTTTTTCAAAGGACAAAAAATCCTTCGGCGGCATTGGACGCAGAGCAGGAAGGGCTGCTTGATCTGCTTGGCGCAACGATCAGCAGCGGACGAGGAGATTTTGCCGAACAGCATGATCATTATCTGTACGGCAAAGAGAAGTCATGAAGGGGCCTGTCTTCATGGACACTGCGTTTCTGCTGGCCGTGATTGACACTTCAGACCGGCATCATGAGACAGCGGCGGAATGCTACCGAAAAATAGTCAGCCGGAAACTGTCTGTGCTCACCACAGATGCAGTGTTGATAGAAATCGGCAATGGTCTTTCCAAGCTGAAATGGCGGCAAGCGGCGCACCAGTGGATAACTGGCATAGAAAAAAGCAGAACCATTTTCACGGTTGTGCCTGTTGACGCTGATCTGCTTGCCAGAGCGGTGCGGCTGTATGGGGAAAGAGCGGACAAAGAATGGGGCCTGACCGACTGCATTTCGTTTGTTGTCATGAAGGAACGAAATCTGAGCGCAGCGTTGACGGTTGATCGTCATTTTGAACAGGCTGGATTCAATATTTGCATGGATATTGACGCATTGCCCTGACGAAGAAGGGATTGAGACTCTTTGTTTCTTCAGATTTACCATTTCTCCTTCTGTATTCCTCGGAAGTCATGCCCTGACGAAGAAGGGATTGAGCATGACAGATGATTGACACAATCGCATTTCAAATTGAGTGCGTCAGCCCGACGCTCAATCTTGGCGCGGAAAAGCAGCCTGAGCATGAAATCTTCCGCGCTGCTTCTTTGCGCGGCTGCTGGCGGTTCTGGGCAAGAGCTGCCATTGCCGGAACGCTGGAAAAGCCTAATCCAGATACCCTGCGCCTGCTGGAAAACTCCCTCTTCGGCAGCGTTGAGCCTCCGTTCCAAGCCTTCCGCCTGCGGGTTGACCGCTGCAATTCTCCCACGAAAGATTCTTTCCTCATTCTCCCTCACAAACACCAAGGCAAACAGGCAGGGTTTAGTCCCGACAGCACTGCCGAGGTGCGCCTCAGTTTGAACCAGACTGTCTGGAATGATCAAGCGCGGAAAGCACTGCTGGCGGTGATCTGGCTTTGGGGCAATTTGGGAGGCATCGGCACACGCTCCCGCCGGGGTTTTGGCTCGGTTGCCTTGCTCCCGGATGAGAACGGCTATGATTCCTTTGCAGCAGCGGGATTGCCGAAGTGTTGCGAGACCTTCGCCAGCCGCAATGCGCTGGTTGAGCATCTTCAAACTGGCATTGCCTGCGCCTTCCAGATAATTCGAGAATGGATTTCTGCGAAAGACTGCCCGAACCAAGCTCTTCAGCCTTCCCGCAGCGCAAACAAAGACATGTTTACCATCAGCAGCTTGGCGCAGGTCTTTATTGGTGAAATGTTTCAATCGTGCAATGATCTCTTGATAATTATAGCAGATAAAAAGGCCATAGCTGACGAAACCGGTTCCGCTGTTCCGCACCGCCTTGCCTCACCCATGATTGTCCGCATTCATCGCTGCGCCGAAGGCTTTATTCCTGTGCTCACGTGGTCGCCGATAGATACTAAGAAAATAAAAATCGCAGAAGATAAGGGAAACGGCCCTTGGCTGAAAGAGAAACTGTATATTGACACTTCTCTGCAAGGAGATTCCCTTTATGTCTGAATCTTGGCAATATCTCGATCAGTGGCAGGGAAAGGATGCCTACATCTTTGCCTTGTCTCTTAGTCCGGCGCAGGAATTCATTGAGGAGGCCCGCAAGAGCCGCGATCTTCGCGCCGGAAGCCTGCTGCTCTCGTGGCTTTCCTTCAAGCTGTATGAGCCAATCCTGCAACACTATCAGGAAACAGCCTTCATTGTCCCGGCCTGCGCCGGGAATCCTTTTTTTGACGAATGGAAAAAGAAGAACGACAGCCTTGAACTGGAACAGCTCAAAGAACTTGCCCTTGGCGGAAAATCCATCACCAACCGGGCAGTTGGCCTGATTGAGCGAGGGCAATTGCATCTGCTGAAAGAAGTAGATGAAAGCTGCCGCGTCGCATGGGATGCGTATGCAGCTTTGTGCAAGAAACGGCTGACAGAATGCGTGGGAATAGGAAAATGGGAGCCAAGCTATGAACAGCAGATGCAAGACTTCTCCGGTGCCTTTGCCATCTACGCTGTTGCAGCAGATGCAGACCTGAACGATCTGTCCGGCAGCATCCAGAAGATCATTGCTCAGATGGAGCGGCGCAAAGATTCCCGGCTGTTTAAGCAATGGCATGGAAGCGAGATGCCGAAATGCACTCAGTGCGGGCATCGGGAACTCATTGCCGTAAAAGATGATCCCAAAACCAAGGATGTCTTCTGGCAAGAGATAAATCGACGTTATCCGAATATCATCCGCGTTGAAGGCGGGCGTGAGCTGCTCTGCGCCTGCTGCTTGGCAAAGCGGCTCTTCGCTTTTGATGATGCGATCTTTCCCAGCAAAGCGACGGCTTCAACGATGGACATAGCTGCCGCGCCGTTTTTGGAGGAATTCCGCGCTAAGAAAACAGCACATGACAATTTCCAAACCATCATGGAGTGCTGGCAGGATGATTTGAAAGACATTCCCGGCTGCCTGCGCGACAAATGTTTCACTGGTGAAAAATGGTTGAAGAGGATTGCTGAGTTTGTCCTGCCATACGAGCTGGAAGAAAAGCAGCGAAAAAGCGTTGAGGCAGCAAACAAGGAATATTTCTACAGCTCAGATGAAGAGAACAGCCTCTGCCTTTCTCCGCCCTCTCCCTATCTTGCCGTGCTGATGCTGGACGGCGACAAGATGGGAGAGCATTTGAGCAAGCATCCTAAGCTCTCAGAGGTATTGACCGAGTTTTCTCAAGCTGTGCCGGAGATCATCAAACGGCATCAAGGCACAGCCATTTACAGCAGCGGTGATGAGTTGCTTGCTCTGCTGCCGAAAGATTCAGCTTTGTCTGCCACGCAGGAGGTTCTGGCTAAATTTTCTTCCCTGATCAGTGAAACAACATGCAGCGCGGCCATCACGTGGTTTCATTGCAAAGACCCGCTGCAACAGGCTATCAAGAATTGCCGAGAAGGGCTGAAGCTGGCCAAAGACGGATTCAACCGGAACAGCTTGGTCTGTACTGTCCTCACCAGTTCAGCTTCAGAGCATCGCTTCGGCGCGAAATGGTGTTTTTCCGGCTTTGCCGCGCTGGATGAACTCGCCAAACTGATTCATCTGCTGACACCGGACGGCGGCCTGTCGAAAAACTTCCTGCATGACCTGCTGGAGGAGCTTCCGTCCTTTGGCGCAGAGCGGGCCACTGATCAAAACCTGCTTTCTCCCCGGCTGCGTTATTTGTGGAAACGGCACACCAAAGAAGAGACTGCCGCCCGCTGCGCTTGCGAAGACCGCTGCCGTTTTCTTGAGAGCATGGCCTCAAGCCTGTCCGGTGTGAACAGCGCAGCCGAGAACTTCGCCGCCTGCCTGCGGGTGGCCGGATTTTTAGCAAGGAGTTGAAAGTCATGACCGCTGCCCAATGCTTCTGGCTTGACCTTGAACCTGCCGACACGCTATTTTTCCGCGATCACGGCTCACGACGGCCCGGCGTGGATAACTGGGCAGGCTCGGTTCCGCCTTCGCCGCTCACCTTGTTCGGGGCAATCGGCTCATGGCTGATGGAAGGACTGGGCGTAAACTTTGCCAAATTCAAAGAAAAGGGAGAAGCGCACGAACTGCTTGGCAAATTCAATGCAACGCTGCGGGAACTTCCTTGGAGCATTGCCGGGCCGTTTTGGGGCGAGAAAGACACGGTGTATTTCCCTGCGCCTGCTTCAGCGTATTTCTGTGAACTGAACAACAAACACGCTTGGTTAGTTCCAGCGGAAGAGCGCGGCCTCTTCTCCGGCCTGACTGACGAATTGCGGCCTTTAGTCTTTGCGGACGGGCAGAGCATTTCCGGCAAAGACTTAAAACCGGCGCAGGGCTGGATTTCCCGGTCTCGACTGGGAGACTTTCTGCAAAGCGGAAGGCCGGAGAGCTTCCGCCATCATGAAGAGGACGAATTCTCCTGCGCTGAAACACGCTTTGGCATCGGCGTGGACAAAGACTCCTTTGCCGCAGAAGAGGGGATGCTCTTTGTCACGCCACGGATGTGGGTGAAGCAGGGCAATGTCTTTTCTGTGCAAGTCCGTTTTGCCGCAGAAGATGCCTGCTCCCGACTGGAAGAGGTCATGCGGAAAACCAGCGGCGTTGCCTTTTTCGGCGGCGAACGGGGCCGGGTGAAGGTCAGTTTTCGTGAAAAACAGCCGTTCATTGCTGCTGCACCTAATGCTGCTGTCTTGGCGGAACAGGGCCGCTTCCTGCTCTATCTCTGCACACCTGCGCTCTTCGCCGAAGGCTGGAAACCGGCGCGCTGGCCAGACTGCTTCAGCGGTGCGGAACTAATCGGCGCAGCAGTGCATAAACCCTGCCGGATCAGCGGCTGGGCGCAGGGACAGGGGCCGCGCCGCCTCTTTCATGCTGCGCCTAGCGGCAGCGTGTATTTCTTTGAAACCGCAGGCTGGGACGAAAGCAAATTTGCGAAACTGCTTGAGCATTATCATTTCAGCACATCCATTTCAGATTTTTACCCCTGCGCCGGATTCGGCATCACCTGCATCGGGACATGGAACAAAGGAGGCAGCCATGCTGCATAAACTGCTGTATCTGACTGCGGTCTCGCCGGTGCATAACGGCTCCGGGCAAGGCTTGGGCGCAATTGACAACCCCATCATGCGGCAGCGGGACACGAACCTGCCCATCATTCAGGGCAGCTCGATCAAAGGGGTGCTGCGGACGGAATGGGAGCCTGATTCAACTCGGAAGAGCATCCTATTTGGGCCGGAGCCAAAGACAGCATCAGACGACAATTCGGCTCATGCCGGGGCCTTGTGCGTCGGCGACGCGCAGCTTCTCTTTTTTCCAGTGCGCTCGCTGAGAGGGGCTTTTGTCTGGGCAACTTCGCCGCTGACTTTGGCCCTGTATCAAAAACTGCTGATGTTTGCCGATATTGAGCTGCCGTCTCTTGATATATTGCTGAATAAAATAAAGGAGCAAAAGCAGTTTCTTGTCTGTCCGAAAGGATTGAGCGAACTGAAAGCAGACAGCAAGCACATTGTTCTTGAGGAATATGGCTACGATGCGCCGAAAGAAGGAGAAGGCTGTCAAGAGCTGGAAGATTTTTCAGGAAAGATGGCCGACATCGTTTTCCCGGCAACGTATCCGCACTTTCTGAAAGAAAAATTCAAGAAGCATCTGGTTGTGCTGCCGGAAGATGATTTTCAGTATTTCATCACCTTTGCCACTGAAGTCACGCCGAATATCCGCATTGAAGCAGCAACCGGGGCGACATTCGACGGCTCTTTACGTTACACGGAATATCTGCTTTCTCAGTCTGTCCTGTGCAGCTTGTGGAGCATTGACAAGGGCAGAGGGAAAAATGCCAAAGATGAAAATTTGGACGAAGCGGATTCCGTTTGGACGGAAGTGAAGCAGATTGCAGAGGAAAACTGTCGCGTGCAGATTGGTGGAGATGCGACTATCGGCAAGGGGTTGATGGAGATAAAGTTCCACCCAGATGCAGGGGAGGAAATATAATGCCGGTCAATAATATCGCCCATGACAATGCGAGGAAGGCGTTTGATGCGATAACAGATGTTAAAGAGAATCATTCTGGCGCGAAAAAAGAATATCTTAGCTTGGTACGCGGCGCAGATTCTTTTATACATCAATGCGGCCTGCTTCAGACCTTGGCTTTTTATTTGGCCAAGGACAAACCGCATCATCGCCTGCTGACCGAGCATCTTCTGAAACATCTTGGCCCTGAATATCTCCCGGACGGAGACAGCTTGAAGGGATACAAGCGGCTGATCGGAAAAGAGGACATTGAGCTGATGAAAGACACAGCATCTGTTCGCCAATATCTTCTCTGGCTCAAACGCTACGCTGAAGCGATGCTGGACGATAAAGAACAGGACAAGGGAGGCGGAGCAGATGGAAAAGCCAGAGATTCCCGGCAGCCGGAGAATTCACCGGCTTGATCTTCAGAAGATTCCTGATGCGGAGATGAATCCAAGCCTGTTCTATGGCAAATTTGCCGCGTGGAAGCCGGATGAAATATCAGAAGATAAGAAAAGGGAATATAAAGATGCTCATATCAAACGTCTGATCGGGTTAGGCGGCTGGCCTGTCAATGCGAAAGAGCTGGCAGACTATCTCCACAAAGGAGCAGAAACCTTTTCGATGCAGACTGAAACCAAGCTGCTCATTGGCCGAGGAACGCCTGAAGTGTTTGAGCAGGGAATCAGCCTGCATCCGCTCTTCGGCCTGCCTTTTCTTCCCGGCTCGGCAGTCAAGGGCGTGACCGCGCATTGGGCAGCAGCAAATGATGAGAATGCGGAGCTGCGGGAGCAAATATTCGGGCCGCAAACAGAGGATGAGGAGAAAGCGCAGGGCAAGGTTGTTTTCCTTGACGCTGTTCCCCTCAAGCGGCAGTGCTTGGAAAAGGACGTGCTGGCTCCGCATTATCCGAAGTATTACAGCGGCGAGGCAGACTTTCCCTCGGATCAAGAAAGCCCGAATGTCTTTTTCTTTCCTGCGGTGAAACGAGAAGTTGTATTTCAGTTTGCTGTGCAGCTTGCGGCAGCGGCCAAGGGCGAAGAGCAGCTTTTAATCACGGCGCAGGAATGGATTCAATCCGCCTTGCAGGAATTTGGCATCGGCTCCAAGACAGGCAGCAATTATGGGTATTTTACTATCAAAGGAGAGAGAGCATGAGCAGGAAATATCAGGTGCTGGTTTATGTGTGCTTGGCACTTGTTTCAATCATTCTTGGATTTATCGGCCACACCCTTGGCGATGGAACATGGAATGCCATATTGATCAATCTCTGTTCAGAGCTGCTTGCTGTGGCACTGCTGTTCTTTCTCTTTGAACTTCTTATAGAGAAGCCGAAAGCCCGCCAAGCAGCCGCAAAGATATACATCGTGCTGAAAGAGAATGGCTCCAGTCAAGAGGTCATGTTTCCTGTGCCGCTGCGCAGGTCAGAGTTCAGCAGGCAAGAAGTGCTTGGCATCATTGGCATGATTCCAAGGAAAGAAGCATCTGACGACTCGAAAGTGGGGAAACAGGATCGGTACAAAATAAAATACATGAGTGATCCTGAATTTCTCTTGGATGTCAACAGAATTGCCGCAGGAGAGGGAAATGAAACAATACGCATCCGCTGCACGGAAGCAGAGATGCAGCAGCTTGATATTCCTGATGAGTGGAGGCGGCAGGCCGCTTGAGCGGCGGCGGTCTCCAGCTTGAAAAAACAGTTGATAAAACGGAAGACAGCGTTAAGATGTATCCGTTGTGCGGAAGCTGTGCCCTGACGAAGAAGGGATTGAGACTTGGTAAGCGATGATTAAGTCATAAGGATCTATATTTGAGATCGGAAGTCATGCCCTGACGAAGAAGGGACAGCCGCAATCAGGCAACTATGAACGTCTTTTAATCATGACTGACCGCCGTGAAGAGAAACCGGAAGGTGCTCTTTGCGGCGCAGTGATTGTGTTCACAGGCAGGCTGGAAATACCCCGCCGAGAAGCGATTGCAACAGCAAAGGCTATCGGTTGCCGGGTCGCTTCAGCGGTGACAAAGAAAACAACGCTGGTTGTGGTAGGTATTCAGGATAAAAGGAAACTTGCTGGTCACGAAAAAAGCGCGAAACTCAGAAAGGCGGAACAGCTTATTGAGCAGGGCTGGCCTGTCAGGATTCTCAGTGAGGCGCAGTTTGAAGAGCTGGTGTTGAACGCAAATCACAGTTACCGGCGGCAGCTTTTTCTTTTTTAACCGCGCTATGTCCTTGATTTGCTGCTCAGTGTGATCAATCTCAGTGTGCAGACGGTGGAGATTGTGGAAGGACTGCCGAAGGTGGGGTTTGAGGAAAATGCTTAACATGCTACAAGCAGCATGTTTTCCACTTGAGCTGGCACAATATGTTGTGTTATAAGGAAAGGGCTGTTCAACCGAGAGTGGGGACTCTTCGGAAGACAACCCTTAAACTGAGCATCACGCAGGCAAACTCTTTTCCCGGAGACCTACGGATGACTAACGGAATCTCTACAGAGAAGATACCACCTTGGCCACAAGAAGCGCAATAGTTTTTGTTCACCTGAAACGCGCTGGTTCGATGCGTTTCAAGTTTGCGAGCTGCGCGGCCTGAGCTGCGCAGCATTCACCGGCTGATTTTCCGTTCGTCATCCCGCCCCGCCAAAGCCCACGCCCTGCTTGATGCTCCAAACCCTTAACCGGTATTAGGAGCAAATGACAGCACCACATCCAGACCAAAAAAAAGAAGAAATTCGCACTGCTGCCGACATCGTGCAGGTGATCGGCGAGCATGTGCAGCTCAAGAAGACCGGAGCGAACTTCACCGGCCTGTGTCCCTTCCACAGCGAGAAAACGCCTTCGTTCACTGTTTACCCGCAAACACAGACCTTTAACTGCTTCGGCTGTAAGGAAAACGGCGACGTGTTCGCCTTCGTGATGAAGCAGCGGAGCCTCAGCTTTCCCGAAGCCAAGCAGGAGCTGGCAGACCGCTATGGCATTGAGCTGCCCAGTCAGCAGCCGACAGAGGCGGAGCAACGGCAAGACCTTCTCCATCAAATCAATGCAGAGGCGGCAAAGCTCTTTCATGAGCATCTGACTGGCTCGCCGGAGGGAGAAGCGGCCCGACAGTATCTGGCGCAGCGCGGGGTGCCGCAGGACTTGATTGCCAGATACCAGCTCGGCTACGCGCCGGATGGATGGGAATTTATCAGCTCAAGGCTGCTGAAGCGGTTTCCTGCGGACGCAGTGAAGCAGGCCGGGCTGATCAGGCAAAAGAAGAACGGCAAGGGCTTCTATGACAGTTTCCGCCGCCGCATCATGTTCCCGATCATGGACGCGGGCGGCAAGGTCTGCGGCTTCAGCGGGCGCGTTCTCGACGATAAGCAGCCGAAGTATCTCAACTCGCCTGAAAGCCCAGTCTTCAAGAAAGGCAACCTGCTCTTCGGCTTGCATCAGCATCGGGAAGCAATCCGCCAGAGCCGCCGGGCAGTGATCGTGGAGGGCAATTTTGACCTGCTCACGCTGGCCGCGCAGGGCATTGGCAACACAGTTGCGCCGCTGGGAACAGCCTTGACTGCGGAGCAAGTGCGCAGCCTGCGCAGCTACTGCAAGGAGGCAGTGCTGCTCTTTGACGGTGACGAAGCTGGAATGAAGGCCGCAAAACGCGCTGTGCCTCTCTTTTTGGCGGAAGGTATGGAAGGCAAGGCTGCATTGCTGCCCGCAGGCCATGACCCTGATTCCTTTGTCAGGGAGCAAGGCGCGGCAGTGGCGCAGGAGCTGATCAGCACGGCGCAGCCGCTGCCGGAGTTTGTCTTTGATGCGCTGGTGAAAGAGCATGGCCCGACGCTGGACGGTAAAAAAAGCGTCATGGCGGAGCTGGCGGAATTGGTGAAGCTGGTTCCTGCGCAGGCGGAAAAAGAGCTTATGGCCGCGCATTGGGCGGAACAACTCGGCATCAGGCCGGAGCTGCTGCTGGCAGAGGAAAAAGATGAGCAAAAACATAGTCCGGCACAAGCATCACAGGCTTTTCAGGATGAATATCCTGCCGAGACCTTGCGCCAGCTTCAGGAGCTGAACGAGCAGTACGGAGCCTGCCTGCTCTCTGGCAAGTTCCGGGTGCTGCATGAATACTGCAACGAAGCGATGGGCTTCAATTCCGTGGAGTTCGCCGACAAGCATTCTTTCGCAGACTACCATGCCAACAGGAAATGCTTTGTTTATGACTCCAACCGGAAGCTGCGAAAGGCCAAGCTGATCAAGACATGGATGGAGTGGGAAGGCCGACGCAGTTATGATTCTGTTGTTTTCGCGCCAGACGGCAGGATTTCGCCGACAAGCTACAACCTGTTCCGGGGCTTTGCAATCAAGCCAAGGCCCGGCGACTGGAGCTTTTTGCGGCAGCATATCAAAGAAGGGCTTTGCAGCGGCAACGAAGAGCATTACCGCTACCTGATGACGTGGATGGCCCGCATCATCCAAGACCCAGGCGGCAAGCGGCCCGGCGCGGCGGTGGTTCTTCGGGGCGGTAAAGGCGTTGGTAAAGGAACGCTTGCCAACTGCTTCGGCAAGCTGTTCGGAGAAGCCTTCGTACCGGTCTCATCCAATAAAGGACTGACCGGAGATTTCAACATGCACCTTGCAAAAGCTCTGCTTGTGTTTGCAGATGAGGCTGTCTGGGGCGGTGACAAGCAGGCGGAAGGGCGGCTGAAAGCACTCATCACCGAGCCGACGCTTGATTTTGAGCCGAAGGGCATTGACAAGATGACGATGAAAAATCACGTCAACTTGATAATTGCTTCCAATGAGGAATGGGCAGTGCCAGCATCAGAGGATGAGCGGCGGTTCTTTGTTTTGGATATAGAGAAAAAGCCCTACATGACGCATGATTTCTTTAACAAGCTCTATGCGCAGATGGAGAACGGCGGCTATGAAGCGATGATGCACGATCTGCT
>JACCEE011200820.1_pt1 | contig 14598 bp, 14 predicted proteins | sample 7449931 | NCBI WGS metagenome assembly JACCEE01 (sample SAMN15323457, study PRJNA562643) | freshwater metagenome | isolation source: river surface water | place: USA:Blue River Watershed | collected 2017-08-19 | reverse complement strand
TCTACAAGTATCGTTTACTACAAAACTGTTATGAGCCACCTAGCGATGCTTGACCTTGAGCTAAACGGTCACCCATTGTATCGCTTCAACCGTATGCAAAACCGCTTGTATCTTGATGTGAATTGGAATACTGACGTTATTATCGGTGACTATATTCTAATCCAAGGATATCGCGCAGTAAACCCAACTGAGTTTTCTAAAGTATTTGGAGAACCATGGTTGAAGCACTACGTTACGGCTCTGTTTAAGAAACAATGGGCAGTTAACATTAAGAAGTTCTCTGGTCTACAATTACCAGGTGGTGTAACTCTTGATGGCGATAAACTATATCAAGAAGCAACGTCAGAAATTGAAAATCTAGAAACAGAATTAAAAACAAAGTCAGCACCGCTAGAATTCTTTATGGGGTAAAGAATGGCAACAAATCCATATTTTACTCAAGGTACTTCTAACGAACAAGATCTTATCGAAGACATTATTATCGAGTCTTTGAAGATCTACGGTAAAGACTTTCTTTACATTCCTCGTACTCAAGTATCTACTGACCGTATCTTCGGTGAAGATCGTTTATCGAAGTTTGAACACGCATATCCAATCGAGATGTACTTCGATAACATCGAGAGTTTGGCTGGACAGGGTGCAATGATTCAAAAGTTCGGTTTATTAATGGATCAATCTGCAACTCTTACTGTTGCTCGTAAACGTTGGAATGACCTTATTGGTATTCACGGTACAACATACTTACCAAACAGACCAAACGAAGGTGATTTAATTTATTACCCTCTAACAAAAGGTTTGTTTGAAATTAAATTCGTTAAACACCAAGAGCCTTTCTATCAGCTAGGTCGTTTGTACACTTACAAACTTGACATTGAACTGTTCCAATACAGTAGCGAGAAGATTAATACTGGTGTACCTGAGGTTGATGTATTTGAAGATCTTAAGTCTTTCGACACTGCTATCAACCCTCAGGTCGAAGACGCTACTGGGTTTGCTGATAACCAAGTATTTAAAGACAAAGCTGTCTCGGAGAATGCAATTTTCGACGAGTCTAACCCATTCGGAGAAGTTTGATGTTAAACGATAGCGTATTTTATCACGGTATAGTTAGAAAATGTATTATTGGGTTTGGTCGCCTGTTTTCAAACATTCATATTGACCGTAAACAAACAGACCCTGTAAATGGAACTACTATACAACGCTTACACGTTCCTCTTTCTTATGCTCCAAAAGAAAAATGGTTAGTTCGCGTTGATGAAGATCCAGGTTTGGAAAACCACACTTTAACTTCTCTACCAAGACTATCGTTTGAAATTATTGCGTACACTTATGACTCTTTGCGTAAGATGAACCGTATGCAGTATATGAAAAATGACGCAGCAGACTCTGGTGAAAACTCAGCTGCTTTAGTTAGAACACCTGTACCATATAACATTGATATGTCTTTGTATATTATTACTAAGACTCAAGAAGACGCTCTGCAAATTATCGAGCAGATTCTTCCATGGTTCACTCCAGAATATTCAATGACTATTAATGCAGTAGATGAAATGGGTATTAAGTTAGACGTACCTGTCGTTCTAAACTCAGTTATTGTGTCTGATGAATTTGAAGGTACATTCCAACAAAGACGTTTCGTCATTCACACTATTAACTTCCAAATGAAAGTTTCTTTATTTGGTCCAGTTTCTACACAAGGTGTTATTGCTACTTCTATGGCAAACGTTGGACAACAAAAAGATCCAATGGTTGCTTCTGCGAAATATACTGCAGTTGGTGATACTACTACAAACACCGTAACTAGCGAAGAGTGGATACAAGACTTATAAAATATGGCTGAAGTATATAATAGTAATGCGAATTTAAAAGCTGCTGGTATTCAAATAGAGTTTACTCCTGACCAAGTTCAGGAGTATATTAAGTGCGCACAAGACCCGATCTATTTTATTGAGAACTACTGTTACATCGTAACACTAGACCACGGTCTACAAAAGTTCTCTTTATATGATTGCCAGAAACGCAAGATCGACATCATCCATAACAACCGTCGTGTTATTCTTATGGAAGGTCGTCAGCAAGGTAAGACTACTTCTTCTGCCGCATACATTCTTTGGTACACTCTATTTCAAGCTAACAAAAACGTTGCTATTCTAGCCAACAAAGCTGCAGCTGCTCGAGAAGTTCTTGACCGTTATCAAACGATGTACGAGAACTTACCTAAGTGGATGCAACAAGGTGTTACTGGTTGGAACAAGGGTGACATCGAACTAGAAAACGGTTCAAAGGTATTTACTGCTGCAACTGGTAAGTCTGGTATTCGTGGTAAGTCTGTTAACATGCTATACGTTGACGAAGCTGCGATTATTCCAAACAACGTTGCCGAGGAATTCTTTACTGCGGTTTACCCAACTATTTCTGCGGGTCAAACAACTAAGATTCTTCTATCATCTACTCCACTAGGTTACAACCACTTCTGGCGTTTCTGGAATGATGCTGAGAATGATCGTAACGGTTTCGTTCCGTTGTTTATTCCATACTGGGAAATCCCAGGTCGCGATGAAGCATGGGCTGAAGAACAGCGTAAGATGCTTGGTGAACTCAAGTTCAACCAAGAGGTTCTATGTAACTTCTTAGGTTCTAGCTTAACTCTAATCCGTGCTGACGTTATCGCTAAGATGACAGTGGATCAACCTATCTACAGTAAAGATGGTTTAGACGTATTTGAACGTCCTCAGAAAAACCACACTTACTGTTCAGTCGTTGACGTTGCTCAGGGTGTTGAGGGAGATTTCTCAACTATCCAAACAATTGATATTACAGAAACTCCTTATCGCATCGTTGCTAAGTATAAGAAGAATGACATCACACCTTTGTTATTCCCATCAGTTATTTTCAAAGTTGCAACTGAATACAACAACGCATTCGTTCTAATAGAAACCAACGTATCTGATCAGGTCGCTCAGATTATGCACCAAGAACTAGAGTACGAGAATATTCTAATGGTGTCTAGAGCGAACGGTGTTCAGTCTATCGGTGGCGGTTTCGGTGGAGCTAAATCACAGTTAGGTGTGAACACTGATAAACGCATTAAGCGAATTGGGTGCCATAACTTTAAAGCTATGGTTGAAGAAAACAAACTATTAATTACAGACCCAGACACAATTTCTGAAATCTCTACATTTATTGAGAAGCGTGGTTCTTACGAAGCCGATGAAGGATACCACGATGACTTAGTTATGCCTCTAGTCCTATTTGGTTGGTTAACAACTCAGAGTTATTTTAAAGAACTAAATAATATTAATATGCGCAAGATTATGTATGAAAAGCAGATGAAAGCTATCGAAGAAGATTTAACCCCATTCGGGTTCTACGATGACGGTAAACCTGAAGCCGATCCTTTGAATTTCTGAGTGAAAACTTGTAAAAACTAAATAAATTCGTAGACAGTTTTGTCTAGGTAATCTTTATTAACAAGGAGAACAACAATGCCGTTTCAATTATCTCCAGGCGTTGCAGTCGTAGAAAAAGACTTTACCTCTATCGTTCCTGCCGTAGCGACATCTATTGGTGCCTTCGCTGGTCAGTTCGACTGGGGTCCTGTATTAGAACCAATCACAATTACTTCAGAAGATGAATTAGTTCGTCGTTTTGGTACACCAAATAATAACAACTTCCAGTCTTGGTTCACAGCTGCCAACTTCCTATCTTATTCTAATAACCTTCTATTGGTTCGTCAAAAGACAACTAATATGAAGAATGCCGTTGTAACACCTTCTGGTGGTATTTCTGGTGTTACAATTTCTAACGCTGGCTATGGCTATCTATCTACTGCAGCTGCACCAACAGTTACTTTCGAAACTGATGGTCTTATTGATTCTATCGCAGTTGTTACTAATGGTTCTGGTTATACACAAGCCCCAACAGTAACTATCAATGACCCAACTGGCGTTGGTGCTACTGCTACTGCTGCAGTTGACTCAAACAACCGTGTTGTTTCTGTTACTGTAACAAACAAGGGTTATGGATATACTAACCCAAGTATCACTCTTGCTGGTCCAGGAACTGGTGCTACTTTCTCTATCACTGTTAAAGAAACAATTCAAGAAGAAGGTGGTGTAGCTCCTACTGGTCACGCTGTTCTTTCTGGTGGTGCTATTACTGCTATTACAGTTGCTGACGGTGGTGCTGGTTATACTTCTGCTCCAACTGTTTCTATCATCGCTCAAGCTGGTGATACTGTAACTGTTGCTGCAGCAACTGCTATCCTTTCTGGTGGTCCAATCGAGCGTATCACTCTATCTTCTGGTGGTTATAACTACGTTTCTCCAGTCGTTGCCTTCTCTGGTGGCGGTGGTTCTGGCGCAACTGCAACTGCAACTGTTGTTGGTGGTGTAATCACTGAGATCGTTATCGTTGACGGTGGCGATGGTTACACAGCTGCTCCAACTGTTTACATTACTGACGCTGGTGGCGGTACTGGTGCTATCGTTGCTTCTGTGGATATTGGTACTTCTAGCGTTTCTCAAATCGTTATTAACGATGGTGGCGCTGGTTATAGAGAAATTCCTACAGTTACTCTAACTGGCGGTGGCGCAACTACTGCAGCTACTGTTGGTTCTGTGACAGTTGGTCCATCTTCAATTACTTCTATCGTTATTGATACTCCAGGATCTGGTTTATCTGCTGCTCCGATCGTTGCTATCTCTGCTCCTCCAGTCGGTGGTGTTCAAGCTGTTGCTACTGCTTCTATCACTCCACTAGGTGTGCCTATTTACAACGCTCAATACTACTCTGCTCAGTACATTAACGGTGCTGGCGTGGTTGGTGAGTGGGCTGCTAAGTACCCAGGCAAACTAGGTAACACTCTAAAAATTTCTATGGCTGATGCTGCAACATACTCTGTTTGGGCATATCGCGACGAGTTTGACGCTGCTCCAGGAACTTCTGAAGGTGCTGCTCGTATCGGTGGTTCTAACGATGAAATGCACATTATCATTATCGACGAAAAGGGTTATATCTCTGGCGTTGAAAACCAAGTTCTAGAAAAGTACGCTTTCGTATCTAAGGCTTCTGATAACAAGAAACCAGACGGTACAAACAACTACTACAAAGACGTTATCAACGGTCGTTCTGAGTGGATCTGGTGGATGGATCACACTGACCAAGTTGTTGGTGGTGTTGAGAACACTAACTGGGGTAGCGTAATGGCTGGAACTACTTTCAAGTCTATGACTGCTCCATTAACTCAGTCTTTATCTGGTGGTTTCGATGATGCGTCTGCTACTGACGGTCAAACTATGGAAGCGTTTGAATTATTCTCTAACGCTGAATTGTATGACGTTAGCTTGATTCTAACTGGTAAAGCCAATGCTGATATTATCAACTACGTTATCGACAACGTTGCATTGAAGCGTTTAGACGCTGTTGTATTCTGCTCTGCACAAGACCCAGATACTGAAGAAGTTATTATCGGCGACGGTTCTACTGCAGTTGACAAGATTATCGAGTTCCGTAATCAGTTATCTAGCAACTCTTACACTGTACTTGACTCTGGTTTCAAATACCAGTATGACCGTTACAACGACGTGTATCGTTGGGTTCCATTGAACGGCGACATCGCTGGTCTATGCGCTCGTACTGATTACACTAACGACCCATGGTGGTCTCCAGGTGGTCTAAACCGTGGTCAGGTTAAGAACGTTGTTCGCTTGTCTTGCAATCCTAACCAAACTAACCGTGACAACCTATATCGTAACGCTGTTAACCCAGTTGTTACTTTCCCAGGTCAAGGTACTGTATTGTTCGGTGATAAGACTCTATTGGCTAAACCAAGTGCTTTCGATCGTATCAACGTTCGTCGCTTGTTTATCGTTCTTGAGAAGTCTATCGCAACTGCTGCTAAGTATCAGTTGTTCGAGTTTAACGATGCGTTCACTCGTGGTCAGTTCAAGAACTTAATTGAACCGTTCCTACGTGACGTACAAGGTCGTCGTGGTATTACCGACTTCCTAGTTAAGTGTGATGAATCTAACAACACTGGTGAAGTTATCGATCGTAACGAATTCGTTGCTGATATCTTCGTTAAACCAACTCGTTCTATCAACTTTATTACTCTTAGCTTCGTTGCTGCTCGCTCTGCTATTGCTTTCAGCGAGATTGGTGGCTAATATTAGATGAGGGGAAGAAATTCCCCTCGTTTATAACGAATAAATAAAAGTAATAATAAGGAGATTTAAATGGCAAATATTGCTGACTTTAAAGCCCAGATGATCGGTGGTGGTGCACGTCCTAACCAATTCAGAGTTGAGTTGACTTTCCCATCATTCGTTACACTAGGTGTTATTGCTGGTCAAAGAGCACAGTTCCTATGCCGTGCTGCATCTTTACCTGCATCAACTATTGAAACAATTTCTATTCCGTATCGTGGTCGTCCAGTGAACTTCGCTGGTGAGCGTTCATTCCAACCTTGGACTGTTTCGATCTACAACGATACAACTTTCAACATCCGTAATGCTCTTGAGCAATGGCAGTCTGGTATTCAACAATACAATACAACCAACGGTCGTACTAACCCTACTGACTACCAAGTTGACTTGTCTGTTCACCAGTTAGACCGTAACGGTGCAACTATTAAGTCTTATAAGTTCACTGATTCGTTCCCAACTAACATTGGTGCGATTACTCTAGACTACGAACAACAAAACGCTATTGAACAGTTTGACGTTGAATTCGTTTACAACTTCTTCACTTCTAATGAAGGTGCTGGTGCTAACTTCGGTATCAATGCAACTATCAATACTCCAATTGGTAGCTTCCCAGTTTAATCTAGAAGGATAGGTATATAATGCAGCTTTTTGGCTTTGAAATCAAACGTGCAAAGGATGAACAGGTACTGCCGATTCCATCGGTGGTACCACCATCCAACCAAGATGGCAGTACCATAGTAAACACTGGTGTTAATGCTGGTGGTTATTATGGTATGGTCGTCGACTTAGACGCATCACTTAAAAACGAAAACGACCTTATCCGTCGTTATCGTGAAATTTCTCAATACTGCGATTGTGATGCAGCTATTGAAGACATTGTTAATGAAGCACTTATCTCCGATGAAACTAAACAAGCTGTTGAGATTATCCTCGATGACTTGAAAGTTTCTTCTGGAATTAAAAATAAAATCTCCGACGAGTTCAGAGAAGTTCTTAGACTACTAAAGTTTAATGATCGTGGACACGAGATTTTCCGTCAGTGGTATATTGACGGTCGTTTATACTACCAAGTTTTATTCGATGAGAATAATGTAAAAGCTGGTATTCACGAATTACGTTTTATTGATCCTCGTAAGATCCGTAAAATTAAAAACATCAAGAAGGAGAAAACCCCTCAAGGTGTTGAAATTGTTAAGACAATGGAAGAGTTCTACCTTTACAACGATAAGGGTATGAGCGAACAATCTACACAAGGTGTAAAACTTCCGTTGGATTCTGTGGTTCACTGTCCATCAGGTGTTATGGATATGAACTCTGGTATGACGCTTTCTCATTTACATAAAGCGATCAAGCCAACTAATCAATTAAAGATGATTGAAGACTCTTTAGTCATCTATCGTATTTCCCGTGCACCAGAGCGTAGAATTTTCTACGTTGACGTTGGTAACTTACCAAAGCTAAAAGCTGAACAGTATGTTAACGACATCATGAACAAGTTCCGTAATAAGATTGTTTATGACGCAACTACTGGTGAAACTCGCGATGACCGTCGTCACTTATCAATGATGGAAGACTTCTGGATGCCTCGTCGTGAAGGTGGTAAGGGTACAGAAATCTCTACACTTCCTGGCGGTCAAAACCTTGGTGCCATTGAAGATATTGAATACTTCCAAAATAAACTCTATCACTCATTGAACGTTCCTGTATCTCGTATGCAGCAATCCGAAGGTTTCTCTATCGGTCGTTCAAACGAGATTACTCGTGACGAAGTTAAGTTCAACAAGTTCATAGTTAGACTTCGTAAGAAGTTTGCTGTATTGTTCTTGGAATCTCTAAAGGTTCAATTAGTTGCAAAGAATATCGTCAACATTAAAGATTGGGATGATATTCGTCAAGGTATTCGTTTTGACTTCCTTGAAGACAACCACTATGCTGAACTAAAAGACGCTGAGCTATTAACACAACGTGTTACTTTGTTGACACAAATTGACCCTTATATTGGTCGTTTCTTCTCTGACGAATGGATCAAACGTAACCTATTGCGTATGACTGATGATCAAATCGATCAGATGGATAAACAAATTAAAGATAGTTTACAAAATAATATTTCTTTTGCTCAGAATAAGGGTGAACAACAGTTGGCTCAACAACAGCCTACTATGGATTACCAAACAAATCAGCAGCAGGCTATGGCTCAACAACAGCAAGCTGCAGGGCAAGAAGCTGCCACTCAACAACAAGCTGATCAATCTGAACAAAAGGCTGAAAAACCAGAAGGTAAAAAGAAAGCCACTGGTGAGCAAAAAGATTCATTTGATTGGAATTAAGGAGAATATATGACTACCACATTAGAACTAATTAATGCTATCGCTGAAGGCGACGCAAATGCTACACAAGCTGCTTTTAATGCAGCAATGGCTGAAAAGATTTCTACTAAACTTGACGACATGCGTGTTAGTGTTGCTCAAGCTATGTTCAACCCAGTTGTTGAAGAAGAAGTAGAATTTACTGTTGAAGAATGGGAAGCTCTTTCTGAAGAAGAAAAAGCTGAATACGAAGTTATTGACGAAGCATCTAAAGCAACTGATGCAGGTCTACAAACTCGTATGAATAAAGGTTTTACTAAGTCAGTAGCAACTCGCTACGACGGTACTCGTAAGCAAGAAGCTGAAGGTAAGAAGGCTGTTGTTAAGACTGCCAAGATTATCAAGAGCCGTGGTGGTGACGCTGCAGCTGCTAAGCAAGCCGCAAGCGATAAGAACGACGCAGAAAACGAGTAAAATGCACTTTAAGCAATTCTTATCAACGCTGAGAATTAAAGAACAAGAGGAGCAAACCGCTTCTCTTGTAGAGGAAGTCACAAAAGAAATTTACGAAGAAATACCAAATACAAAAGTTGCTGAGATTATTAAAGAATATCACGATGTAAAAGTTACTGATACGCTGATCGAATCATACGTTGAGTTGGCTTCCTCTAATATTTTTTCCGTTGATCCAGTTATTTGTGAATTGCGCAAGTACAATAAATTAGATACTTTGGTTGAAGGTAAATTAAATTATACTTTGAATGATGGTAGTGTTATTGCTATTAATGAATCGACACAAGATTGCCTAAATAAATTATTACATAACCAAAACGAAATAATTGAGCACATGAGACAGTCAAAAGAAAACTTCTTATATGTGCTTGAACGAATCGGGGAATAAAAATGCAGTTTACTACTGTTAAGAACACTAACCAAGAGACTGTGATTCACTTCACATCTTCTGCTGCTGAGTCGGGTACTATTACTATTGCTGATTTAACTGCAGCAACACAAGCCCGTAACTCTGACACTCCAACTGTTAATATCGTTAAGTGGAGTGTTTCAGGCGAACTTGGTTCAAAGATTACTATTAATCGTAATAACAAAATTGTTATTGCATGTGCACCAGAGAACGCTCCATATATGGAAGCTAATTCATGGGGTATTCCAATCAATAATGATAACACGTTTGACATCGTTGTTACTAACGGTGTAGCAAAAGATGTTTCTGGATTCTTAGTATTGCGTAAAACGGCAGGTTGGTCAACTAAGGTTGAGACTGCTACTTATTCTATCTACGATAATGTTAACGCTGTTGGAGAATAATAAATGAAACTAATTAAAGAAGTGTTCGACACTACTAACATTATTGTCGAAGAACGTAAAGGTAAAAAAGATTACTTTATTGAAGGTGTCTTCCTTCAATCAGAACTAAAGAACCGTAACGGTCGTATGTACCCTGAGTCAGTAATGGACAAAGAAGTTGGTCGCTATATTACTGAGTCTGTTGAAAAGAATCGTGCATACGGTGAGTTAGGTCACCCAGATACTCCGAGCATCAACCTTGACCGTGTGTCGCATATGATTGTATCTCTTCGCAAAGAAGGTACTAATTATATTGGTAGAGCGAAGATTATGGAAACACCGATGGGTAACATCGCTAGAGGTCTTCTAGATGGTGGTGCTAATCTTGGCGTTTCATCCAGAGCACTAGGTTCACTAAAAATGAACAATGAAGGTGTTCAAATTGTTCAGGACGACTTTATGCTGTCAACTGCAGCAGACATCGTTGCTGATCCATCTGCTCCAGATGCTTATGTCCGTGGTATCATGGAAAGCAAGGAGTGGGTATTTGTGGATGGAAAATTTGTGGAAAAGAATATTGAGGAAACGCAGAAGTTTATTAGACGTGCATCAAGCAAGCAATTGCAAGAGGCAAAGATTTTAGCCTTCCAACACTTCCTGAGTAAAATTAAATAATTTATAAATAATCTAATAGAACTATCCAAGTTAGGAGATTAACGATGTCAATCGAACAAAAAATCGCTGAACTTCTTGCTGAGTCTCGCAAAGCTCAGGAAATCCAAGAAGAAAAAGTTAAACCAGATGGCGCTGAATCTGGCAAGAGCGACAAGGCAACTGCCCATGCTCAAGCTGGTGACCAGACTAACCCATCTAAAGGCGACGCTGTTAAGCCTGCTCACTCTGGCGAAAACCCAGACAATGCACGTAACAACGTTGATGATCAAAAGCAAGCTGAAGAAGTTAAGGGTGGTTCAATGAACCCTCATAACGGTGACCAGTCTTCTATCCGTAAGGGTAACGCAGTTAAAGCTGGCGTTAAAGAAGATATGGACGCTCTATTCACTGGCGAAGAACTTACTGAAGAATTTAAAGAGAAAGCAACTACTATTTTCGAAGCTGCCGTTATGGTTCGCGTTAATGAAGAAGTTGCTCGCATCGAAGAAGAATTTGCAGCAAAGCTAGAAGAAGCTACTGCACAACAAATTGAGGGTCTTGTTGAACAAGTTGATGGATACCTTGGCTATATCGCCGAGCAGTGGATTGCACAGAATGAATTAGCCCTTGAAAATGGCATTAAGTCCGAAATCGTAGAGAGCTTCATCAATGGTATGAAGGGTCTATTTGAAGAGCACTATATTGATGTTCCAGCAGAAAAGTATGACGTACTTGGCGAAATGGAACAAACTATTCAAGCTCTAGAAAGCAAACTTGATGAACAAGTTGCAGCTAATGTAGAACTAAGCAAGACTCTTGCAGAATCTACTAAAGCACAAATCGTTGCTGAAGCTGCTGAAGGTTTGTCTGCTGTTGAAGCTGAGAAGTTCCAAGGTTTAGTTGAAGAACTATCTTACGAATCAGCTGAAGCATTCGAAGCGAAAGTAAAGACTATCCGCGAAAGCTATTTCACTAAACAAGCTGCTGAAGTTAAATCAGTTGTAACTGATACTCCAGTCGAGCAATTAACTGAAGAAAAGAAAACACAAATCGATCCATTAATGGCTCGTTACGTTTCTGCTCTAACTAAGTAATTTACTTTTTAAAAAGGAAAATAAAATGACTACTCGTCAACAATTAATCGAAAAATGGGCACCAGTCCTAAACCACGAAGGTGCTCCAAAGATTGCTGATAACTATCGTAAAGAAGTTACTGCAGTTCTTCTAGAAAACCAAGAACGCGAAATGCGTAAACAAGCAGAAGCTCTTTTCGAAGCAGCTCCTACTAACGCAGTTGGTTCTTATGGTGACACTGGCGGTATGGCTAAGTTTGATCCAGTGTTGATCAGCCTAGTTCGCCGTGCTATGCCACAACTTATCGCTTATGATATCGCTGGCGTTCAGCCAATGACTCAGCCAACTGGTTTGATCTTCGCAATGAAGTCACGCTATGGTTCTATGGGTGGTGCTGAAGCTCTATTCAACGAAGCTGATACTGACTACTCTGGTACTGGTACTCACTCTACTACTCTAGATGGTGACACTCTAAGCACTCAAACTAACGGTTCTGGTTTAGCTACTGATGCAGCTGAACGTCTTGGCCAAGGTGGTTCTGGTGACGGTTCTTTCGGTCAAATGGCTTTCTCTATCGAGAAAACTAGCGTTACTGCTAAGACTCGTGCTCTAAAAGCTGAGTACTCTATCGAATTAGCTCAAGATATGAAGTCTGTTCATGGTCTTGATGCTGAAGGCGAACTAAGCAACATTCTTTCTGCAGAAATCCTAACTGAAATCAACCGTGAAGTTGTTCGTACAGTTTACCGTACTGCTAAGGTTGGTGCTCAAGTTGGTACTGCTACTGCTGGTACTTTTGACCTAGACGTTGACTCTAACGGTCGTTGGTCTGTTGAAAAGTTCAAGGGTCTATTGTTCCAAATCGAACGCGAAGCGAACGCTGTGGGTCAATTAACTCGTAGAGGTCGTGCGAACTTCATCATCACTTCTGCTGACGTTGCGTCTGCTTTAGCGATGGCTGGTGTTCTTGACTACGCTCCTGCTCTAAACACTTCTCTAAACGTTGACGATACTTCTACTACTTTCGCTGGTGTTCTAAACGGTAAGTACAAAGTTTACGTTGATCCATATGCAGCTAACATCTCTGCTAACCAATACTTCGTTGCTGGTTACAAAGGTACTTCTGCATTCGACGCTGGTCTGTTCTACTGCCCATACGTTCCTCTACAAATGGTTCGTGCAGTTGATCCTAACAGCTTCCAACCTAAGATTGGTTTCAAGACTCGTTACGGTCTAGTTGCTAACCCATTCATTAACTTGGATGACGGTACAGAAGGTCAAGATAACTTGACTACTGATGCTAACTACTACTATCGTAAAGTTAAGGTTACTAACCTAATGTAATTCGTTAGGTTGGTTTCTAAGAAACTGACGATAAGAAGCAGTAATTTAATGGGGAACTTCGGTTCCCCATTTTTTATGGAGTATAAATACTATTATGCCTATTTCTGATTCTTTATATCCAAACAACATTAATGCGTTGTCCCCCAACGGGTTTACATTCAGTATTGGAAAACTACCGAATGTATCCTTCTTTTGCCAACGTGTAATGATTCCTTCAATTACGGTTGCGTCTATTGAAAGACCAACACCGTTCGTCAACACGCCAATTCCAGGTGAAATTATGACATTCTCTGAATTGTCTATTCAGTTCCTGATTGACGATAAGATGGAAAACTATAAAGCAATTTTTAATTGGATGATTGCTCTAGGATTCCCCGAGAGTTACGACCAATATTCTAATTATATGAATAGTCAAACAGGTACTATATACTCTGAGTTGGCTAGAAACTATTCTGATGCCACTATTGGTATTTTGGATGCACAAAACAATGCAACGAATGCATTTAAGTTTTATGACATTTTCCCAATCTCATTAGACCCTGTGCAGTTTGAAGCAACTGCGATGGACGTTAACTATGTGATTGGTTCTGCAACTTTTAAATACTCATACTTTACAATAGACAATACTTAATTTCGCTGAAAGCGTGTTGGAGATTATTATGACCCTTGATGAAATACAAAATGAATGGGAAAAGGATGCTGAGATTGACGATAACTATCTCGGTGAAAACGCAGTCCTAACCCCTAAGCTACATTCTAAATATCTAAAACTGCTAATTGGTGTCAAGTTAAAGCACACCAAACTTCAGGCAGACTATAACCAACTCCGTAAAAATAAGTTCAGATACTATCGAGGTGAACTCGGTAGAGAAGAACTACAAGCATTGGATTGGCAACAATGGCAAGGTGTCAAACCTTTAAAGAACGAGATGGATGAGTTCTTACAGGGTGATACAGAACTTAACACTCTAAAGGTTCGTATTGAATACCTTGAAACAATGATTTATCTTTTAGAGTCAATTCTTGGTCAACTTAAAGCAAGAGATTGGCAAATTAAATCCGCTATTGAGTGGAAGAGATTTTTAGCTGGAATGTAATGGAAATCGAACAAAATACTTTATACGCTGAGAAGCTGGATGAGGTTTATGTTAGAGTTTTCGGCGACCCTTCTCTAGAAAGAGAACTTGCTGACTTCTTTACATATGAATATCCAGGAGCAAGATTCACTCCACAATACAAAGCACGTTTGTGGGACGGTAAGGTACGTCTATATGATCAAATAAGAAAAACTCTTTACGTTGGTTTATATGAGTACCTTGAAAAGTTTTGTGCACGTAACGACTACATTCTACGCACTAAAGAAAATATCTTAGGTGGTGAAAAAGTAGATTTAGAAACTATTACTGAGTTCACTCAATGGTTAAACCTAAGAGGTCGTGGTCAGCCTATCGAAATTCGTGACTATCAGCTTGAAGCTGTTTACACTGCTTTGAATAAAGAACGCACGTTGTTGCTTTCTCCAACTGCCTCAGGTAAGTCTTTAATCATTTACTCTACAATGCGTTGGCATTTGAATAATAAACGTAAGTGTGTTTTGATTGTGCCAACTACTTCTCTAGTTGAACAGATGTATGCTGACTTTGAGGATTACTCTTCAGCAAATGGCTTTGATGTTAAGAATCATTGTCAAAAATTGTACAGCGGGTTTC
>JACCEE011449696.1_pt1 | contig 14601 bp, 14 predicted proteins | sample 7449931 | NCBI WGS metagenome assembly JACCEE01 (sample SAMN15323457, study PRJNA562643) | freshwater metagenome | isolation source: river surface water | place: USA:Blue River Watershed | collected 2017-08-19 | reverse complement strand
CTCAACCAGAATATCCACCTATTTAAGGGGTATAAATGAAAATAATTTTCGCTCTAGTATTGTTACTAGCCACTTCAACTACATTTGCAGTAGAGACTAAGAAAGTCTGTAATGAAGTAAAAGACCAGAAAACTGGTAAAGTAAAACAGCAATGTAAAGAGATCAAAGTACATAAAAAGTTAGAGGGTACGAAAGTACCTGAGAAGAAAAAGTAATCCAACTAGGAGTAGTTAATGCCTAAAACCCGTAGAATCACGAGAAAAGATAAAGTAGTAGATCAACAACAAAACTCTACATTTATCAAAACACCACGCCCATTTCATATTCAACCAAAGAATGAGAAACAGTCTAGACTACTAGATGCTATTAAGTTGTTCCCTATCACTGTTACATTAGGTTGTGCAGGTACAGGTAAAACCTTTTGTAGCTCTAGCATGGTAGCTTCTTTGTTCTTGTCAGGTCGATATGAGAAGATTGTTCTTACTAGGGCTAACGTAGCTACAGGTAAATCTCTTGGTCATTTCCCAGGAACTGTCGCAGAGAAGATGGCTCCTTGGCTACTCCCAATTACTAGTGTACTTGAAAAGAGTTTTGGCGAATCATTCTATAAGTACCTTGTAGCTAAAGGTAATATTGAGATCCAACCTCTAGAGACAATTAGGGGACGTTCATATGAGAATTCTCTTGTTATTGTTGATGAAGCACAAAACTTAACAATGGAAGAGATTAAGGCAATTACTACCCGTCTAGGTGAAAACTCTAAGATGGTCCTATGTGGTGACCCTGATCAAAATGATTTAGGCAAAGATTCTGCTCTCAAGAAATTTGCTGGTATTTGTAAAAGACATAACATCGACATTCCTATTATCGAGTTTGGTGTAGACGATATTGTTCGTTCTGACATCGTTGCTAGGATTGTTAGAATGCTTATGGAGGAGAAACTTTAAATGGCAAATTTAACAACTACAAGCTCTAAGGCTAAAACCAAGAGTCTTGGAGATCCTTGCGCTAGCTATGAGTCTATGAATCCTCTTTGGGATAAAGCTAGAGCAGTAATCAATGGTCAAGCACACGCTCGTGCTTATGACGATACCGTAGACACTGTAGGTTTCACTAACTTACTACTACCTTTCTCACCTACTATGTCTCAGCAACAGTATAATTTTTATCGTGCTGAGGGTGAACTACCCGGTCTAGTAGGCCAGTATGCTCAGGTTATTCTTGGTGGATTACTTCGTAAACCTGCTGCAATTGATATTCCTGATAATGTGTTTCCAGAAGGTACTGAAGACTGGATTCGTAATTCTTTTGGTGCTGATGGTACTTCACTACATAGTTTCTTAGACGATGCTATTTGGGAAGAGCTTCAAACATCTAGGGCTTGGTGTTTAGTAGACTATCCTAAGGTAGCTAATCCAGATGCTCTAACTCCAGAAGAAGCTAAAAGTTTATCACCATATGTAATGCTCATTCAGGGTGAAAACATTATCAATTGGCGTAAGGGTTTTAACAACAAAACTAACAAACAACAGTTAATCAGTTTAGTGTTTAGATACTATTCCGAAGACTATACTAACAACAAGTTCCATCCAGACTATGTAGATACAGTTACTCACTATTGGCTTGATGAGTCAAACCAACTTGTTGTTGACACATACCAGCGGAAAGAAACTAATGAGACTCTAAACGTTATTAATGGTGCTGTTACAACTAAATACCAAGCAAACAACACAGCTGCTGACTGGATGCTAGTAGGTACAGAGTATCCGCTAATGAATGGTGAGAGACTTGACTTTATTCCTGCTTATCCATTAAATGGTAGCATTGAGCCTGTTGAGCCTATTCTACAGCCTCTTATCGACAGAGAAATCGCTCTATACAATAAGATCTCTCGTAGAAACCATTTACTCTACGGTGCTGCAACATACACACCGGTAGTCATGTCAGATATGACAGACGATGAGTTTGAAGATCTTGTTAATGCAGGTCTTGGTTCATGGATTAAGCTTCGTGCAGGAGACGATGTAAAGGCTCTTGAGACACCTACCTCTAGCTTGAGAGATATGGAAACTTCTATCCAAAATACCATTGAAGAAATGGCTAAGATGGGTATCCGTATGCTCGCTCCTGAGGGTGGTTCTAATACTTCAGGTGTTAGCTTAGAGATCCGTAATGCTGCTCAAACAGCACAGTTAGGTCTACTAAATACAAAGATCTCAGAGACAATGACTCAGATCATTACTGTAATGCTTCGTTGGAAATTTGGTGTAGAAATTCTACCCTCAGACGTAAAGTTCACACTAAGTGCTGACTTTAATCCAACACCAGTAGGCGCCGACTGGATGAGACTAATTACTGAATGGTATCAACAAGGTATTATTCCACGTAGCACATTTATTGCTATTGCTAAGTTTAATGATGTTCTACCTGCTGACTATAACGATGAAGATGGTGTAGCAGAGATCCAGAGTGATCCACTAGTAGACAATCAAGCAACTAAGATTGATGCGAGTATTTCAGATGTAAATGCCCGTCAATCAAATACAGATACAAACCAATAACAGGGGCATCCTTGATGCATCTGTCAAGGAGATTAAATGCCTACATCTGTTAATACAGAAATTTATGATAGAATCGTTCAGCATTTAGCTGATACAAGATTATATGAAGCGGAAACCTCTACTAATGTTAGTAGGGGCGTCCGTAGACATCAAAAAAGATTAAAAGTACTTCTAAGTAAGAATATTAAGTCTGATGTAAAACCAGAGGTATCCAGAGCTACTAAAGAGCTTCACATGATTGTTAACAATTCAGTTAACGACTATGCAGATGCTTCAGTTAGTTTTAATGCTAACAATTTAGAGAAGGCTGCTGGTGGATTCTTTAGGGTACAGCGGCCAAGAGGAAGAGATGCTATTCCTAGATTAATTGGTCCAAATATTACTGCTAGTAAAACCTTAAAGGAACACTTTGATGCTATTGGTACATTAGAGCTAGCTAGAATTAGTGCTAAAGTTAATAGCGGTTTAGCTGAGGGTAAATCTAACAAAACGATTATCGATGAAGTACTAAAGATTACGACCCTAACAGAAGTGCAAACAAAAGCACTTGTTAGAACTGCAATCACAAATACACAATCCAAAGCTATGAGTGTAGTAATGGAGAAGAATGATGAGCTACTAATAGGCTACAGGTTTACTGCTGTACTCGATAATCGTACTTCTCAAATTTGTGCTAGACATGATGGTGAAGTCTATAAGACTACAGACGTAAGATATCGTCCACCATTACACTGGAACTGTCGTAGTTCTATTGTTCCTGTTTTAAAGAACAAGAAAGACTTGCTAGATAGTCTAGATACCAATCCTAATACAAGGCTTAAGGCGAATAAACTAAAAGAAACTTCAGAGGCTGTGCTTGATGGTGCTCCTCCTCCTGTAGAGACATATAACTCTTGGCTTAAACGACAACCAATGAATGTTCAAGTAAAGCATTTAGGTAGTGAAGAAAAGGCTGGTCTATTACAAAAGGGATTTCTTGATGTAAAGGCTTTTTCTACTGCTCAAGGTAATCAGTTGAGTATTGCTGCATTACGTAAGCTTGATAATGCAAGAACTTTCTTATTCCCTACTCGACAGATGGTTGTAGCTGATAAAGAGTTAGATCAACTATTTGTTAATGCAACTAGACCATATGACTTATTAAGAAGTACAGAGCAAACTAATAATCTAAGAACCATGTATATAGCAGATGCTGAGAATGCATCTCAATCTCTAAGTTTAACTGACTTCAGAGGTACTACACTACAAGGTAAGCGATCGGTACGTATAAGGGCAAACAATGAATTCGATGAGCGAAATACTAGCTTTGATCCTTTTACTGGCGAGCAGAGCAGTACGCTTCTCTACGATCCCGACTTTAACGTTCTACAGGAACGATTGGATTTTATTAGGAACTCTAAAGCGCTTAAGCAAGACCACAAGAAGTGGATCTTAGACTTTGTAGAGTCATTAGACGATCAAGTTAGCATTAACCAACAAACTGCTATTGCAGAGAACTTACGTGTTGTGTTTGAACGTTATAATAACGACAAACAACCATGGGTTAACTTTATGAATGTTACTCGTGGTGAGATGCAGTATTCTGTAGTGAACACTAGTCGTATCTTAGATAGAAGGTCTAGAGCACGTTCACAACAGTTTGATTCTTATGGTACTGCAGGTGAACCCGCTAAGGTTCAGATCTTTGGTAAGTATTACACGTTTGATGAGATTCAAAGTAATACATTAGAAAATCAAAGAATTGCTGCTTCATGGGAAGCCCAACATGGTCGCTCTATTGCTAGAAACTTATTATATACGGGTAGAACACCTTTATATACTTTGTTTAAAGGTCCAATAGGTAGAGACAAACCTAAGTTCTTAAAATCATTAGAATCTTTTGCTAAAGAAAATATTCCCGGTGCTAAATTATGGATAGAAAGAAATAAACCAACAGAATCGATGTTAACTCAGTTTATCAGAGAACGTAGAGAAGACTTACGTAAGATCATAGATTTAGAGTTCTTGTTTCAAAAGAATAAGAAGAATTATCTTGATGAATTAGCTGAGAAAACTATTGGTGGTGAACAAGCGGTTAATGTACTGACTCGTTCTATTGCTTTAGTGGCTGATGGTAAGAGTACTGACTATGACTCACTTGCTATTAATATCGGAAAGATGTTACGGCAAGAATATAAGTTAACAGAGAAACATGTGTTCCCATTCTGGGATCCTACTCTTCAAGACTATCATAAAGATGGTTCTCAGATTTTAACAGCTCTTAGAGATAAAGGTTATATCCGTGTAGTTAAACGTGGTAAGACTAGACGTTCAGTAGTAGATCTCGAAACTGGGAGAGCTAGTGGTCCATGGAAAGATACTATTAGTCGTGAAGTACAAATCTTAAATAAAGATATGTTAGATCTTCAAAGAGCTAATAGAGCAACTATTATTAGCCAACGAATTGGTATTACTAGCGATAGAGATAAACTATATGTTAGGCCAGGGGCTAAAACATATTTTGATGCTCGTGGTAATAATACAGGCATTCCTATTATTACACGTAGAGCTAATGCTAACTACGATAAGTTACTAATCGACAGAGATTTTGCTAACATGCTAAATCACACTATGTCTGTTCAATATGAAGTCGATAATGAGTTTGCTGGATTTATGGATGATGTTGTAAGATTCCGTGATCCAAGAGGTAACGTTAAAAAGTATGATGATCTAAATGACTTCAGAAAACTAATCTTGACTCGTGGAGATCAAGGTTATAGCTTCATGCAAACAGTAAAGTATCACAGGGATAATGGTAAACCATTCTCTGTAGTAGCTAATATTGACGGTCGTGGTCGAGTATACTATCAAGGATTCTTAACACCTACTGGTGGTGAAGTTGTTAGACCATTTTTGAATACTGCAAGAGCAGAAGCTATCTCACCTGAGGTAGTACAAGAGCTTATGGTACAGACTGGTGCATTAATTGGGCCTGCTACTGAAGCGCTTACCCAGTCAGGTAGAATGGAAATCTTTTTAAGAAACGAAAAGGATATCCTTAGCCTTGGTAGACTGATGATGGAAACTACTCAACGAGACAGACGTATTCGTGAGTTCCTAGAACATCCGTTAATTCGTGCCATGGAAGCAGAAGAAGTAGCTAAGATTAGTAGACTCTCCTTAGAGTATGCTCGTATACATGCTCATGTTGGTGGTGACTTTACTGACCTAAAGAAACTTAGTACATATAAAACAAAGTTAATGATTGAGAATGATGCTTCATCCTCTGGTGCTCAGATTATTGGTTTAAGCACAGGTGATAGAGACATCTCAATTAACTCAAATGTGTTAGCTACAGGACAAAAGAATAGACTTTATGACTTAGTTGCAATGGATACTATTTCAGATCCAGAATTCCAAAAGATTACTGCTTTAAGAGAAGCAAATATCCAATGGACTGACTTACAAAAAGCAGCTAAAGCACAGAACATGGTATCATTCTATGGTGCTGGTAAAGCAACACAGGCGGCTAATATCGAAGCTAAATTTGCTTCTGTATTAGAGAAGAAAGGTTATACAGTTGTTACTCGTGAAGAACTTCGTGGTGTAACTAATATTATTGATAAATCAATCAAGGATGCAGAAAAGCTTGGTGCTGATAATGTAGTCCTTGGCTTAAAACAACTCAAACGTGAGCTAAATGAAGTAGTTGAAGGTGAAACCTCTGTGGGGCAAGATCTTCTTTCTGCGGCTAGAGATGCTCACCCCGATGTAGAGGCTTTCGTAGATAAGCTAATGAATGTTCGTACAGGTCTAGTTGGACCTCAGGACTTCAAGGCAGTATCTGAAATCATGTCTAGGAAACTAGCTGAGAGAGCACCTGTTACTCAGAAATTCGTTCAATTCTGGAAAGAAGCTGCAAAGGCTTACGTTGATGAAACTCAGAAGGTCGATGTACCTTGGGTTACCTTTGACGGTAAGACTCTCTACCAGAGATACAGACCTAAAGTTCAAACTAGCATTGAATTCTTTGATAAAGAAGCTGGTAGAATGGTTCGTAACATTTATGAAGCGAAAGCAGAGGACAGTAAACTACTAGGAAAATCTAGTTTAATGAGAGCAGGTATTGGTATGGGTGTTAATGGCAACCATATGAATGATGCTTCTATTGTTAGACAATTTCATTTGTGGGGCTACAATAATAAAGTAGAGACAGCAACTATTCATGATGCGTTCTTTACTAATATTGGTTTTGCAGCAAAGTCTAAAGTAGCATTAAGAGAAATCTATGCAGATGCTTTAGAAGGCGACACAATTGAAGAAACACTCAAGGCTCTTCGTAAAGAAGGTCTCTCGGAAGAGACTTATAGAAGGCTAAGAGAAAAAGCAATTCAGGATGGCTTGATAGATCCTCCAAATAAAATTACGAGAAAAGATGTGCTTGCTCCTATTCCTAAGGGAATGGATTGGTACGGTATTGGACCGTAATGAGTTAAGTTTGTAACTTAATTAATAAACCCTAAAAATAATTTAAATGGCTGTGCCAAAGGAAAATATAAGATGCGTAAAGATAAGTTCGGAAATTTAGAGTTCCTTGAAGATGGTGTTACACCTAACCCTGAGTTCAAAGCAGATCAGCTTGAAGACGATAATGGTGGTGGTGGTAACCCAAATAATAAAGATACTGAAGATCTAATCAACCGAGTGGTTGAAGAGCGTTTAGCTAAAATTAAACAGAATCTAGATAAAGCTTACTCAGAGCGTGATGCTGCTGTACGTGAGCGTGTACGTCTAGAGGATGAAGCTAAACAACGTAAGATCAAAGCTTTAGAGGACGAGGGCAAGCATAAAGAAGTTGCTGAAATGAAACTTGCAGAACTACAAGAAAAGCTTGCAATTGCCGAAGGAAAAGTAACTGAACTCTCCCGTGATGGGGCTGTTCGCAATGCATTGTCTGGTCTTGACTTCCGGAATGACCGATCAAGCCAAATGGCTTATCGTGATATTATCGACCAACTCATCCAAGATCCTGAAACAGGTAGCTGGATTCACAAATCCGGTGTATCTATCAAAGATTTTGTAGGGCAATATGTTAAGAATGACGATAACTCATTCTTGTTCAAGCCTAAATCTAACTCTGGTGGTGGCGCTAATCCAACAGGTGGCGCACCCCGAATCGATCCAAATAAGAAGATTTCTGAAATGTCAACAGAAGAAGTTCTACAACTTGCCGCTGCTGGTAAACTCGGAAGCTTCAACCTTTAATCCAATAGGAGAATTTTTAAATGATTAATCATACTATGTTCCAAAACGTTGCACTAGCTATTTCTGCTTATGCTGACGAAATGTACACTAACGCCAAGAAGCTAAACTCTACTGCTATCGTAGGTTCTGATGCTCGTATCGACCCTACTGGTGAGAGCTTTATCGGTCAGCTTCGCTGGTACAAACCTCTATCAGCTAATATCAACGTAGCCAGCTTATCTAGCTCTGCTAACGGTGATTACACTGATATCTCTACTGAAATCGCTGACTACATCAAGACAGTTCGTACTTTCGGTAGCCAACAGATTAACCTACAGCAAATCGTCTCTCAACAAGACGGTCTTGCTAAGATCGCTCGTGACTTCTCAGAAGTTCGTTCACAAGACGAATCTGACGCTGTTGTTAGCGTTCTAAAGGGTGTTGCTGCTTCTGAAGTAGCCCGTGGTGCTGGTATCGTAGCTTTCGATACTAACGCTGATGCCGCTGATGTCGGTATGTTCGTTGATATTAACGCTGCTGGTGTATTCGGTGCTGCCGCTACTGGTTCCAGCGATGCACGTAAGCTTATCGATGCTACTGCTATCGGTGCTGCTCGTGGTGAGCGTCTATTCAAAGCCATCGGTATGGCATTCAAGGACTATGAGCCTGACTTCATGTACATGATCACTTCACCTGAGATCCTTGCTGAACTACGTGCTGCTAACCTAGTAGACACTACCGTTGTTACTGATGGTAACTTAACCTTCCAAACTATCTTCGGTGGTAAGTTCCGTCTATTACTAAGCCGTGTTGCTCAGGGTAACCTAGCTGCTAGCGGTAACGTAAATGATGTATCTACTAAGACTACATTCCTAGTTAAGCCTGGTTCAATCAGCTTTACCCCTATCGCTGTACCTACTCCAGTTGAAGTTGAGCGTGCTGCTGCTTCATATACTGGTGGTGGTTCTACTAACGTGTGGTATCGTTATGGTTTCGTTGTACATCCAGCTGGTTACGACTGGTCTGGTGCTACTAACGCTTTCGCGTCTAATGCTGCTTATTCTACAGCCGCTTCTTGGACTCGTAAGATGAACTCCTTAAACCTAGGCGTTCTACCTATTCTTCACGCTTAATCCATTTAGGAGGAACTGATGGCACTACAACAAGGTGAAAATTGTTATGTGTCTCTCGATGAAGCTGAAACTTACTTCGAAACTCGTATTGATGCAGGAGCTTGGCTCAATGCAGATGACGAGGATAAAGAGAGTGCATTAGTAACGGCAACTCTAATTCTTGACGAAAATCAATTCATTGGCGTTGCTGTCAGTTCCGATCAAAGTCTTGGGTGGCCTCGTGAAGGGGCTACCTTTGTCGATCCTAAACTTGGATGGGAAATTACATTCGCTGAGGATGAAATTCCTGACAGGGTAAAGAAAGCGGTTTACGAGCAGGCTTATCACTTACTAGCAAATGAAAATTTGTTAGACAATAAGTCTCAGAACTTTGAAGAAATTTCAATTGGATCTATTAGTATTAAAGATACAAATCGAGATACAACTAGAACTCCAATGGTAAATCCTTTAGCTAAGAAATTGATTAAACCACTCTTAGCAAAACAAGGTTCTACTTCTTGGTGGAGGGCGAATTAATGTCCCTCAAATCAAAAGTACAAACAGCCGTTAACACTGCCTTTGACAAGTTAAAGGATCTTTCGGTTACTGCTACTTTTGACAATAAAATTGTTAGTGGATTTGATTTTGAATCCGGTGCAATTACAAGCGATGAGCAATCCTACACTACAATTGGCTTCTTAGAAGATAAGAAGTCTTTTGTAAATGGTACACCTGTTACTAAAACTACCTTAACGGTAAAGACAGTAGATGGTGTAGATTTCAATAGGTATACTGAAGTTACTATTAATGAAGTTGTTTACAACTGTAATATGATTTCAAAGAATGACTTTGTGGTTATTCTCTCTTTGTCTGGAGACTAATATGTATACCGGACTTAAAGATGATGTCTATGGGGTTTTTGCTTCCCCTGCTTGGAAAAGTACAACTTACAAAGCATATCCTGCTAATTATAATGGACAAATAGACTCTAGTTCTGTGTTCATTAGAATCAGTATCCTTCCTGGAAAACCCTCGTTAGATGGTTTTAGTTTTAGTAAAACGTTTTCAGGTATGCTGATACTCTCAATTTTTGTTAAAGCTGGTGATGGTGATAAAACACTATTTACTGTAGCAGAAACACTAGACTCTTTCTTTGAAGGAAAGACTTTAGCAAATGGAACACAATTTGGACCTAGTACGTTAAAGACATTAGGTCTTGATCCCTCTGACGATACGCTATATCGTGGGGATTATTCAATAAATTTTAAAGCTTATGGAGATTAAATAACATGGCACATATTACTTCAATCGGCGCTGGTATCTACTCTGCTCTAGCAGTTAATACCACTCCTATTTCTACTCTTAATACTGCTGACTCACTAGCTGAGTTAGTAGCAATGTTCGGTGACTCTGCGGATTTCGTAGAAGTTAAGAACGTTCGTGAGTTCCCACAAGTTGGTACTCCTGCTAACATCGTTAACGTACCTGTTTACGGTCAAAAGACATCTAGCCAGATCCAAGGTCAGGCTGATGCTCCTAACCTAGAGATTACTCTAAACTACGTTCCTTCAGAGTGGGCCGCTGGCACTGCTCTAGGTGATCTAGTTGGTGACGGTAACGTTTACGCCTTCCAGTTCTCTATGCTCAACTCTAAGCCAGCTGGTCTAGAGGCTGTTGCTGGTTCTTCTGGTCTAGGTTCAGTAGCTAACTCCAACTTCTACTTCGTAGGTAAAGTTGAAGCGCTATTAGTTAGCCCACAACTTACTGATGCTAACCAAGCTACTCTAACTCTATCAGTTCAGGGTGACTTCTTCGGTCCAGCTACCGTAGCAGCAGTGTAATTTAAAGGGGTCTTTTGACCTCTTTTTACCAGGGGACGCTAAAGGAGAAATCCTCTAGTGCCCCTAGGTATATTATCAGTATTATTATATAGAGGTATTAGATATGGTAGATGTGGATAAACCACCATTCAGTAAATCATTTGTTATGAAGACTACATTCCGTCATATGCGTAGAAGTGTAGATATTAGTATCCGTAAATCATTTGAAAGATTTCAAGATTTTGATAAGGATTCTCAAACAGGTAAAGAGATCATGGAAACTCTTTCTGTGTTACATACAGTACGTAAAGTACTTGATGATTTCCAAGAGAACAATAAACAGTTATTCAGCGATAAGTAAAAGGAAAAAGTATGAAGCATTTAGTCAATAAAGTTATTAGTAAAAAAGTTAAATTCATGGGTGAAGAAGTTACAGTTCGTAAACTGTCAGTAGCTCAAGTGATGGAAATTCAAGAGAAATCTAAAGCTGCTCAAGATGATGAAACATCAAGCTTAGATTTACTACAATACGTTATTGCTTCAGCGGTCGAAGGTGCTGCTGATTTAAGCAAAGAAGATTTTAATTCATTCCCTGTAGATGAGCTATCTCGTCTATCGAATGATGTGCTAACTTTCTCTGGATTGGGAAACGTGGCAGCGGGCAAATAACACTAGATAGAGATATGGTTGAGATCTATGATCTGGCATTTAAATTACATATGCCAGTTTATAGACTCCTTAGTGAAATGCCCTATGAAGAATTGCTAGGTTGGTTTGAATATTTTAAAGAGAGACCACCGGGTTGGCAAGAAGATCAGAGAACACATCTCTTACTTCAAGCACAAGGTGTAAAAGAGAAACCTGAGAAACTATTTGGTACGTTAGCTCAAATGAAGAAACGTGCTCAAGAGTCAGATGAACGATTAGCGAATACGCTAGTAACATCTGGATTATTTGCTAGGTTACAAACAGCAGCTGCTAGTAATGGTGTCAAGTGGGAGGTTACTGTTGAAAATCAAAATTAAATTAGATATCTCGGATAAGTTAGATAAGAAGATCCAAGATGCTCTAGAAGAAAAAGTAAACTTCACACTTGAGAATGCTGTTGAAAAAGCAGTTGAAGACCTAAAGATTGTTACTCCAAAAGATACAGGTTATGCTGCGTCTAGATGGAAGTCATATCAAAGAAACTCTTTCAAATTTTCTTTCTCATTAAAGAACAAGTATTTATTAAACTTAACAGAGTCTGTACATTACATCGAGAATGATGCAGACTATATTTCTTATCTAAATGCAGGTTGGTCTAAACAAGCACCATCCTATTTCATTGAACAAACATTAATAAGTAATGGTTTTGAACCAACACTAGTATAAACGTTGCCCTTAGATGCATCACACTTTTGTGATATATCCTAGGGCATTTTTTTAAGGAGCTTATATGTCAGATATCGCATTAAAGATAACGTCTGACTCTTCACAAGCGCAACAAGACTTAACTAGACTCACAAAATCGGTTGATAAGATTGAATCAACAGTTACGAAAGCAACAACTAGTCTAGCAGCACTTGCAAGTTCAGTAACGGCTCAATTTGCCGCATTCTCTGCTTTCAATGCAATTAATAAGGCTTCAGATAGCTTTACAAACTTAGAGAACAAGATTGCCTTAGTCGTTGGTAGAACGAAAGAGTTAATCGTAGTACAAGAACAATTAACTGCCGCTTCTATTAGAGCAAGAGGTACTTTAGAAGGCTCTGCGGAGATCTTCAATAAATTTGGTAATGCACTAAAAGGTAGCGGTGCATCAACCTCACAATTAATTAAAGCTACTGAGAACGTACAGAAGGCTATCGCACTCTCAGGTGCAGAAGCAGAGTCTGCTAGAGCTGCTATCATTCAGTTAGGCCAAGGTCTAGCTTCTGGCGTACTCCGGGGCGAAGAACTTAACTCTGTACTAGAACAGACACCTCGTATTGCCCAGGCTATTGCTGATGGTATGGGTGTTACTGTAGGTCAGCTAAGAGCTATCGCTGCTGAAGGTAGATTAACTAGCGATGTTGTATTCAATTCGCTATTAAGCCAAACAGACAAACTAAATGAGGAGTTCGGTAAACTAAATCCAACTTTTCAACAATCAACTTCTAGACTAAAAGAAGCCTTTAGAGGTCTTCTTAATGAGTTTAGTAAAGCTACAGGTTTTACTACAATAACTAGTAATGCTATTACAAAGCTAGCTGAGAATATTGAAGGTATGACTCAGGTTGCTGATGTCTATTTAGCAGTATTCGGTTCAAGGTTTAAAGAGATTGTAAGAGATATTAAACTAGTATCTGTAGCCTTCTTTAATCTATTCAAGGTAGTAGGTGAACAAGTTGCAAGAACTGTTCCTGTTATCCGTACCTTAGCTACTCCATTAACTGCTGTAGCTAACTCGTTCTTATTTGATTCTGTTAGAAACTCTTTTGATAAGTTCTACGATTCAATGTTTAGAGCTAGACAAGAAGTCCGTGGTGTTGTTGAAGCACTTGGTTTCTTTGTGTTCTTTGGTGATACACGAGTCTCTAGAACTATCGGTGATATCTTTAGATCAGACTCAGTTGTAGAGTTAACCTCAAATATTAATAAGCTAACAGAAGGTTTAGATCCTAAGAGACTCTTTAACTTCTTAGACATCCGTATCTCACTACGAGATAAATTCATTAGACCATTCTATGAAGCACAAGCTACTCTAAAGTCTTTTGGTTCAGCTCTAGGTTTAATTAATAACCCAATCATTGAATTCTCTAATATACGATTTGACCGCTTCGTTGAGGCTGGTATCAAGACATTAGAAGTATTCCAGTATACACTTGAAGCTATCGTATATCCTGCTGTAGTTAAGCTTTCTACGTATATCGCAGAATTTGCCCTAAACAGTATTGAATACATTCGAAGCATCTTAGGTATCGGTCCAAGCTTCCTTACTGTTATCGAGAGATCAACTAAACGTATTGCAGTTGCCTTAGGTATCTATACTACTAGTGCATTGTATATCGATCGTCTTGCTGGTGCTCTAACAGGTGCTATGACTATTTTCCAAAGTATCCCTGAAGGTATTATGAATGCCTACAGAGTAACTGTAAAGTATTTTACATTACTCATCGATACTGTTGCAGAGAAGAGTAAAGGTTTTAAGAAAGTAGAAACCTTCATTAGAGAATTCTTAGAGAATGTTAAGAAATTCTTCTATGATGCTTGGGATGCCGTAGTCGGTCATTCATATTGGCCAGATCTTGTAGATGGTGTTCTTTCTTACGCTAACAAACTCTATAGCCAAGGTACTGCTACTGTTGGCAAATTTACTTCTTTCGTAACTGATAGTTTTGAACAACTAGTTAAGTATGTAGACAAGATTAATTTCTCTAAGATTACAACTGGTCTTAAGTCTGTAACTGATTCATTTGGTAAAGATGCTCTACTTAGCGCATTGTCTAGCTTTGGTAAAATAGCTAGAGAGACCTTCAACAAAGGTAAAGAATATGTTATTGAAGCAAGACTAAAACTTCAAGCTCTTAATGCTTCTGACATTCGAGAGTTAATTCCTACAGACGATATCACAACCACTATCAAACGTATTGCTACTGCTATTGTACTTGCTACAGTGCTAGCTATTGCTTCACCTGCTAAGTTCGCAGTTATTGCTGGTGCCCTTGTTGTTTCGCTAGAAGCCGCTATTGCACAGAAAGTAGCTAATGGCTTGTATGAAGCCTTTAATATGGACTTCTTTAGAGAAGTTGGTGATACCGTTGGTACAGTTGTTGGTATGTACTTTGCTAAGGCATTACAAGAGTTACCAGATATCATGCGTAATATCGCTGCCTTCGCTGATGCGTTTGGTCATGCTTTCTT
>JACCEE011013966.1_pt1 | contig 14608 bp, 14 predicted proteins | sample 7449931 | NCBI WGS metagenome assembly JACCEE01 (sample SAMN15323457, study PRJNA562643) | freshwater metagenome | isolation source: river surface water | place: USA:Blue River Watershed | collected 2017-08-19 | reverse complement strand
AACGCCTACAATGGGATATTTACAACATTCCACATCATTGTAGTTATCTTGCTTTAAATAAAAGTGGAGAAAAAGGCGAGAAAGAAACTATCCCAACAGAAAATGTTAAAAAATTGCTCAATTATGGTAATAAAGGCTCTATTCTAATATCTTCAAGTAATCCAATAGGCAATGATTACGAGCAAATTCAACCACCTCATATACAAGCTTACAATTGTTATAAAAAACTAAATACTGAAAATGAAGGACGTGGCGTTATTGTAACAATGGAATATCTTAATAAGAATAATCCAGAGCCAATTGAAATTGTTATAAATACAAATGGTTGGTGCTTTTCTGATTTTTCAGAAAAAGAAGAAGATATTAAAAGCTATGTGAGAAGTATTGACTTAAAAAATAAGCTGACAATTAACTGTAAAATTCCACAAAAAAAGGATTTCCCGAATATTTTTTAAAGAAAATTCCGTTTTTAAAACGTGATGAAAAATTAATATTTTTTATTGAGTCAACAGATGTAATAAAGCCTTATTCAGTTAAATGGAAAGTCAAAAATAGAGGTTATACCGCTAGAAAGTTAAATGCCTTACGGGGAGAAATAAGTGATGATAAAGGGCGTGAAGAAAAAATAGAACATACTAAATATAAGGGTTCTCACTATGTTGAGTGTTATATTATAAAAAACGGAGTATGTGTAGCTAAGGATAAGATAGAAGTACCTATAGAAATAAAAAGAGGAAGATAATTATGATAGTTGAAAACAAAAAAATAGGTTTAGCTTTATCGGGTGGCGGTATCAGAGCAGCTATATTTCATTCAGGCGTTTTAAAGTATTTAGCAGAAAAAGAAATGCTTGAACAAGTTTCTTTTATTTCTACTGTATCAGGTGCATCACTTTTAATGGGACTTATTTATACATTTTCAAATAACAAGTTTCCATCTAGCAAAGAATATCTTGAAAATATTTTTCCAAAAATAGAAAAACTATTAACAACTAAAGATTTGCAAAAAAAAGCAATTAGAAGTTTGTTATCCCCTAAAAATTGGGGAGATTTTCTGAATCGAGGAAATATTGTAGCTAACGAATTAAAATCTTATTGGGGTATTAAAGGAAATTTACAGGACATTCCTGATTATCCACGATGGATAATTAACGGAACAACTCGTGAAACTGGAAAGTGTTGGCGATTTAGCAAAGAACGAATGGGAGATTACATAACAGGGTATGTTGTTAATCCTGATTTGCCTATAGCAGAAGCTATTGCGGCATCGGCAGCTTATCCTCCCGCTATAGACCATTACAAATTACAAACTTCATTATACGAATGGAAACACTATGAAGAAGGTATCGAGTTTAAAAATAGTAGCCAGCCTACAAAAACTATTAAACCTAACTTAGATTTTTATCATATAACTGATGGCGGTGTATATGATAATTTAGGTACGGAAGCTGTTTTTAAAAAATTAGGAGAAGAGTTAAGGAAAGAAATTAACTATTTAATAGTCAGTGATGCTGGTTCTTTATTAGACATAACAGAAATTAATTCTTTTTTAACGCTTTCAAAATTAAAAAGAAATTTCAGTATTGTCATGGATCAAGTTATAGGATTAAGGCTTAGAGTTATTTTTAGGTTTTTTGAATATAATCCTAATACTGGAATTATTGTTAAAATTGGAAAAAATGTAAAGCAACTAATAAACGAAGCAAAGAAAATTAAAAATGATTTTGAAATTGATAAAAATATTGATGGTTTTTTAAATTATGATGATGTTAAAAAAGCTGCTAACTATCCTACTGACTTGAAAAAAGCATCAGCAAATAATTTTGAACTGATTAAACAGCATGGTTATGAAACAATAAAAATACAATTAGAACTCGTAAAATAAAAAGGGGGGAGTGAAAACTGTTTAAAATAAATGCCTTTTACTGCGTTCTAACTGTTTTGCCAAAATAGCTGTCAAAGAAAACATCATGCAAATCCTCATCAACGTTCAAGGCACTTTGCCAAAATCCCTAATTCAAAAACGCATCAAACAATTGGAAGAAAGCTTAAAAAATAGCTAGTTTTTGAAATATATTGTAACGCAGATTTTAGATAAATAAAATCATAAGCAGGCAAAAATGTTATCGTACCATTTTTTAAGTTATTATTTAGATTAAAGGACTACCGAAAAATATAAAAATCTTTAAAAAGGTTTTTTAAATTACTAATCAAACATTTAAATTTAAAATGACTCAAATTTATTTTCAAGGTAATCCTATACAAACCAATTCTGATTTGCCGTCTATTGGACAAATAGCCCCGGATTTTTATTTAGTTAATCAACAATTGCAAACAGTTACTTTAGCTAATTATATAAATAAACGTAAAATATTGCATATTGTACCCAGTATTGATACTCCAACTTGTGCTTTATCAACGCGCAAATTCAATGAAAAAGCCGCGCATTTATTAAATACCGTTATTCTAATTATTTCCGCAGATTTACCTTTTGCTCAAGCGAGATTTTGTGAAATGGAAGGGTTAAATCATTTGATATTTTTATCAACATTTCGTTCTCAATTTGCTCAAGATTATGGATTATTATTAATTGATGGTTTATTAGCGGGATTAACCGCGAGAGCGGTTTTTATTTTAGATACGGATAATAAAATTTTATATACAGAATTAGTTTCTGAATTAACTGATGAACCGAATTATAATCAAGCTTTAGCTATTTTTAAATCTTAATTTCAAATCATGCAATTTATTTTATTAGGCACTTCGGCTTGTCATTTATGTGAGCAAGCGCAACAATTATGGATAAATCTTAAATCTCAATATCCTAAACTTAATTTAACCGTAATTGATATTATTGATCATGCAGAATGGCAGGATGAATATCAACTAAAAATTCCAGTCATTATTCATCTCGATAGCCATCAAGAATTAGCATGGCCTTTTAATCAGCAACAACTTTCTCAATTTATTATGAATACAACTTTATTTAGAACTGAAATAGATAGTATGGGTGCGTTACAAGTGCCTATTCAAGCTTTATATGGTGCGCAAACTCAACGCGCAATTAATAATTTTCCAATTAGTGATTTAGTTATGCCCGCGAATTTTATTAAAACAGTGGCATTAATTAAAAAAATAGCTGCAATAGTTAATGCCGAATTAGGAGAATTAGCTGAAATTCCTGCACAAGCAATTATTAAAGCCGCTGATCAAATTATTGCTGGAGAATATGCAGATCAATTTCCGATTGATGTTTTTCAAACAGGTTCAGCAACCAGTACCAATATGAATGTCAATGAAGTGATTGCGCATTTAGCCAGTGATATTTGTGGGCAAACGATTCATGCAAATGATCAGGTTAATTGTGGTCAAAGTAGTAATGATGTTATTCCTACAGCAATTCATATTAGTGCTGTATTAGAATGTCATCGTCATTTATTACCGAATTTAAATTATTTAGCGGAAAAAATAGAATTAAAAGCGAAAAATTTGGATCATATTATTAAAACTGGACGTACACATTTAATGGATGCAATGCCTTTGCGTTTCAGTCAAGAATTAAATGCTTGGGCTTATCAAATTCGACAAGGTATTCAAAGAATTCAAGCAACTTTACCCAGATTATATGCTTTAGCCCAAGGCGGAACAGCGGTTGGTACAGGCATTAATGCGCATCCACAATTTGCGCAAAAATTTACGCAACAATTAACGTTAATAAGTGGTTTACCCTTTAAAAATAATAACAGTTTTTTTGAAAGTTTATCTTGTCAAGATAGTATTGTGGAATTATCTGGACAATGTAAAGTTATTGCAGTTAGTTTAATGAAAATAGCTAACGATTTACGCTGGATGAATAGCGGCCCATTAGCAGGATTAGGCGAAATTGAATTACCTGCATTACAGCCAGGAAGTAGTATTATGCCCGGAAAAGTAAATCCTGTGATTCCCGAAGCAACGGCTATGGTTGCAGCTCAAGTGATTGGTAATGACACCACAATTACAATTGCCGGTCAATCTGGAAATTTTCAATTAAATGTGATGTTGCCATTAATTGCCTATAATATTTTACAATCTATTGGATTATTGGCAAATGCGAGTAAATTATTAGCCGATCAAGCAATCAGCGATTTTAAAGTTTGTGAATCGAATATTCAACAAGCTTTAGCAAAAAATCCTATTTTAGTGACCGCATTAAATCCAATTATTGGTTATGCAAAAGCCGCTGAAATTGCCAAAACGGCGTATAAACAACAGCGTCCGATTATTGATGTTGCTTTGGAAATGACAATACTAAGTCGTAGTGAATTGGAAAAATTATTAAATCCAGAACAATTAACCAATGGTGGCGTAGCTACGACTTAATCATAAAATTATTTTTTAAGCGAAGATTCGGTTTCGCTAATCATAGTCGATATACAATTCATAACGCTTTCAGTGTAATTATTATGTGCATTGGCTAAAGCTTTTGCGGAACCGAAAATTGTGCGTAATTCTGCAAGTGATTGTTGTGTTAATTTTGTTGTGCCAATAGCAACCATTTTTGTATAATTTTGATAAGCTGTTTTACGTCGCGGATCAAATAAAAATAAACCGGGCATATTTTGACTAGATACATCCACAACGCATCGTGAAATACGCTCTGGATCAATTTTATAATCTTTAACATCTTTTTCGGTTTGCATTTGAGTCAAAACCGCTTGTTGATAGTGTTGTTTATCGCTACATCCTACGAGAGCTAATAAACTGATAAGGATAAGTTTTTTCATAAAATTAAAATTTTGAATAGTTAAGTTTAATCAGAGAATCATATTTAATGATATTATACCGCTGATTTTAATTCAATCGATCAGAAATGATTTAAATATTTAATCAAGAGTATGAGTTTTATTAAAAAAGCATTAGTGGTAGATAACAATCCGATTAATCGTTATATTTTGCACGCTTTTTTAAAACGTAACGATTATATCGTGTTTGAAGCTGAAAATGGTTTATTAGCAGTGCAAGCCTATTTAGCGCATCAGCCTGATATTATTTTCATGGATGTAATGATGCCAATTATGAATGGTTTGGAAGCTTGTAAACAAATTAAAAGTTTGTGCGGTGATCGCATTTTTGTGCCGATTATTTTTGTCACCGCTATTTCAGATGAAAGTAAATTAACTGAATGTATTGATGCAGGCGGTGATGATTTTATTGCCAAGCCTTTAGATTTAAAAGTGTTATCCGCTAAAATTAAATCAATGCAAAGATTACATTCCTTATATCAAGCGCATTTTTTTATGGCAGATCGAATTCAACATGATCAAGATATTGCTAAAAAAGTTTTTAATAGCGTTGTTTTAGCCGATAGTTTTAATAATAAAGCAATTAAGACTTTATTAAAACCGGCACAAATCTTTAGTGGCGATATGTTTTTAACTGCATTTTCTCCTTCAGCGACAGAAATTCATATTATGTTAGCCGATTTTACCGGACATGGATTAGGCGCAGCATTAGGGGCTATTCCGGCTTCAAGTATTTTTAAAACAATGGTTACTAAAGGTTTTTCTGGAGAAAAGATTTTATTTGAAATTAATGCAAAATTAAAAAAAATTTTGCCGATTGGGATGTTTATGACTGCACAATATATTATTCTGCGTAAAGAATTGGATTACGCTAGAATTTGTGTCTGTGGAATGCCTGATGTATTTATTCGTAATTATCATAATCGACAAATTAATTATCGAGTACATTCAAATTATATTCCTTTAGGAATTAGTTCAAGTTGTCATTTGAAAGTCGTTTTTGAGAAAGTTCCAATTACAATAGGTGATCAAATTATTTTATGTAGCGATGGTGTAACTGAAGCGACAAATACGACTCATGAATTATTTGGCGAACAGCGTTTAGAAGCGATTTTAAATCAGCAAAATTGTGAAACTGTTATTGAATTAATTGAAACCGAAATTAAAAATTTTTGCCAATATAATCCTCAATCTGATGATATTAGTGTTGCTGAAATTACTTGTATTCCAGAATTATTTGATTTACCCGAACCTAAATTAGTGGCTATTCAAAAATCAATTGTGGATAGTTCTACCTTTTTTACCATTCCTCATACGAAAAGTTCTAATATTTTATTACCTTATCGACATAATGATAATCAATTAAGTTGGCATTATCGTTTAACCTTAGTAGGAAAAAAATTAGCCGAAATTAATCCGATTCCATTATTACTTGATCAATTAAAAGAATTAGATAATGATTTAATCAATCGTTGTGAATTATTATATACAATTTTAACAGAGCTTTATATTAATGCGTTAGATCATGGAATATTAAATTTGGATTCACAATTAAAAAATACTGTCGATGGATTTGATTTGTATTACGATGAACGTGAAAAACGCTTAAGTCAGTTAAATAGTGGTAGCATTAGTTTTAGATTTAAAGCAAAACGAGTTCCGCAAACCGGTCGATTAAAAATTCAAATTACGGTTGAAGATAGTGGTAAAGGGTTTGATATTCAGGGGGTATTAACTCGATTAGAAAAAACCAACGATGGTTTTTGTGGGCGAGGGATTTTTTTAGTCAATAGTTTATGTCAATCGATTGCTTATTGCGAACCCGGAAATAAAGTTAGTGTATTATATATACATTAACCTAAACTTTTAGTTATCTCCAATATTAAGATTAAAAATAAAATGAGTATTAAATCTGATCAATGGATCCGCCGAATGGCAATTGAAAAACAAATGATTAGTCCTTTTGAAGCGGGACAAATTCGACAAAATGAACAGGGAAAAGTAATTTCATATGGTACTTCCAGTTATGGTTATGACGTGCGTTGTGCTGATGAATTTAAAGTATTTACCAATATTAATTCCGTGATTGTTGATGTCAAAAAATTTGATCCCAATAGTTTTATTGATATTCGATCTGATGTTTGTATTATTCCACCGAATTCATTTGCTTTAGCGCGTACAATTGAATATTTTAAAATTCCACGCGATGTTTTGGTAATTTGTGTCGGTAAATCTTCATATGCACGCTGTGGCATTATCGTTAATGTCACGCCAATTGAGCCGGAATGGGAGGGACATATTACGTTGGAATTTTCAAATACCACGCCTTTACCGGCAAAAATCTATGCGCATGAAGGTGTAGCACAAATGTTATTTTTGGGCGCGGAAGAAATTTGTCAACTGTCTTATCGAGATCGTGAAGGAAAATATCAAGGGCAAACCGGAGTGACCTTACCAAAGGCTTGATTTTACTAGTAAAAATAGTTTTGGTTTAACTGATAATAAACGGATAACGAGAGGTTATCCGTTATCCATTTAATGTGTTGGAACGTCCGCTGATTTTGTAGGTGCGTGAACCGCTTGTTCTGCTAACTGTTTTTGTTTGTTGCCTTCGCCAAATAAAGTCATTCCTATCATAAACATCACACTGCAAATCACCATAATAATAAAACGGTCAGGACGTTGCATCCAAAAAAGAATCCATTTTGGCTTAATTAAGCCTACAATAAGGATAACAACCGTTAATATTAAAACATCGAATCCGTAATTGATTAAATTATTCATTTGAAATTAGCCTTGTTAAAGTTTGGTAAAGTGATGATTATAAAATAACCTAAGTTAATCAGGAGGTTTTTATGGGCAGTTTTGGTTTAATTTTGATGATTTTAGCCATATTATTTGTGTGGCTAAGTGTGATCGTAGTGCCTCAGGGCATGGAATACACCATTGAACGTTTTGGTAAGTATACCAAAACTTTAACTCCGGGATTGGAAGTTATCTTTCCGATTGTCAACCGGATTGGACATAAACTTAACATGATGGAAACGGTGAGAGATGTACCATCACAAGAAATTATTACCAGAGATAATGCGATGGTCACAGTTGATGGCGTAGTCTTTTTTCAGATTATGGATGCCGCAAAAGCCGCATATGAAGTTAATAATTTAGATAACGCGATTTTAAATTTAGTGATGACCAACATTCGCACTGTAATGGGGTCTATGGATTTGGATGAATTGTTGTCTAAACGAGATGAGATCAACAGTCGATTGCTTAATGTTGTCGACGACGCGACACATCCTTGGGGAGTAAAAATTACTCGAGTGGAAATTAAAGACATTGCTCCACCTAAGGATTTAGTCGAGGCAATGGCAAGACAAATGAAAGCTGAACGATTAAAGCGAGCTTCAGTTTTGGAAGCTGAAGGGGCTAAAGCCGCTGAAATTTTACGCGCTGAAGGTGAGAAATTAGCCAAAATTTTAGAATCTGAAGGGCGAAAAGAATCGGCTTATCGAGATGCTGAAGCGAGAGAGCGTTTAGCTGAAGCTGAAGCTAAAGCAACTTTAATGGTATCAAAAGCAATTAGTCAAGGTGATATTCAGGCAATTAATTATTTTGTTGCTTTAAAATATATTGAATCATTAAAAGAAATTGCTAAATCCGAAAATAATAAATTAATTATGATGCCTTTAGAAGCCAGTAATGTTATTGGAGCTTTAGGGGGAATTAGTGAACTTGCCAAACAAGTTTTTAATCAGGACATCAAAAAATGATACAAACTCTGGTATTTTGGCAGTGGTGGATTGCCGCGCTGATTTTTTTAGCGATTGAAATGCTATCTCCTGGTTTTTTCTTTTTAAGTATGGCAATTGCCGCGGCAATTGTAGGGGGAGTTTTAGCCCTATTTATTGATTTTAGTCTCTTAATGCAATTAGCTTTATTTAGTGTATTATCTATTTGTTCACTAGTTATTTGGAAACATTACGCAGCCGTAATTAAACCCTCGGATCATCCTTTATTAAATCAGCGTGGTGCGCAATATATTGGCAGAACTTTTGCCTTAATTGAGGCTATTGAAAACGGACAAGGAAAAATTAAAGTTGATGATTCGCGTTGGACAGTTGAAGGTGAAGATTGTCCGGTAGGAACAAGGGTTAAAGTAATTGCAGTAAACGGCACTATTTTTAAAGTCGAAAAATTATCATAGGATTTATTTAAATAATCGCGTTTACGATTTTCAAAAATCAAATCAAATCGAATTGGAATTATTTTAATTCAGTAACTAAAGGATTAATGCCTTGAATGCGTAATTGCGATTTAAGATTCATAACTTGGGTCATATCATTATAGGGTCCTAATTTCACCCGATACCAAATCGTTTCTCCAACTTGCGCAGTTTCAATACGAGCTTCAACACCGATATTTTTTAATTTTTCAATTAAATTCATTGCATCATTTTGTTGTTGAAATGAACCCGCTTGCATGGTGTATTGATTGTGATGAGTAGGCTCGCCAATTTTTTCCTCACGTAAGCGCGTTTTGATTTCATAATCAGGAACAACGACTTCAACAGAAGGCAAAATATTATAAAAATCAAAATGCGGTTCAGCAGATTCCGAATCTTGTTTATTCGGTTTTGCATTTAGAGTATTTAAAGAAGGCATTGTATTGGTTTTTTCAAATAACTGCGGTTTCGCTTCAGTTGTTAATGGGTTAGAAGTTGCTTTAACCATCGCTTCAGGAGGCGGTTCTAAAGATAATTCTTCTTCGCTCAATCCGCCGGCAGCGATAACTTCTTTAGCTGCTTGAACCGCAGTGGCCGTTGCTGAAGCGACTTTTTTATCCGCATTAACCGGCATAGTCAACGGAATAGGGGGAATCGGTTGTTTTTGTTGTTCAGCAATTAAAACATATTTCACCGTAATGGCTAAAATAACCACAAAAATAATTAATAAAACTCTATCCCAATCATCTAAGCCGGGTTTTTTTAAAGGTTTACTGTGACGGTAGCTATTATTTTTATAATCTCTGGGCATGGATTACATGATCTCAGGCGCGGAAATATCTAAAATGGATAAACCATTCACTAAAACTTGTTTTGTTGCTTGAATCAAACTCAAACGTGCTTGTCGTAAAGGAATTTGCTCAATCAAAAAAGGAATTGCATTGTAATAACTGTGAAAAGCTTGAGCCAGTTCGCGTAAATATTGTACGAGTAAATGTGGTTCATAATGAGTCGCTGATTTTAGCAAAACCTCGGGGTAACGAGCTAAATGGCTAATTAAATCGATTTCATAAATTTCGGTTAATAAAGTGAATTCAACTTGAGCAAAATCAAAATCGATTTCCCAGCCTTTTTCATGAAGTTGTCGAAAAACACTACAAATTCGCGCATGAGCATATTGTACATAATAGACTGGATTTTCATGGCTTTTTTCCGTAGCCAATTGTAAATCAAAATCTAAATGTTGTTCGGATTTACGCATTAAATAAAAGAAACGGACTGCGTCTTTGCCTACTTCTTCGCGTAATTGCCGTAGAGTGACAAATTCTCCAGAGCGTGTTGACATTTGTACTAATTCTTTACCGCGATATAACACCGCAAATTGCACTAATAATACCGATAATTTTGCAGAATCTGCACCTAAAGCCTGAATTGCCGCTTTAACTCTTGGGATATAACCATGATGATCTGCACCCCAAATATTAATCAAATGCGTGAATCCACGATTTAATTTATGTAAGTGATAAGCAATATCTGAAGCAAAATAAGTATATTGACCATTATCTCGAATTAACACCCGATCCTTTTCATCTCCTAAACGACTAGAGGCAAACCAAATTGCGCCGTCTTTTTGATAGGTAAAACCGGCTGCATTTAAGCCAGTTAAAGCTTGATCAACAGAATTATCATTAATTAATTGACGTTCAGAAAACCAACAATCATATTCAATGCCTAATTCGGCTAAATCTGCCTTAATATCACTTAAAATATGATGCAAACCAATTTGAAAAACTTCACGGTATTGATTTGAACCTAATAAAGTTTTACTACGTTCAATTAAAGCATCAATATGAATTTCTTTATCTCCGCCATTGATTTCATCAGCGGGAATAGATTCAAAAACCAATTCTGCTGGACGGCGATAGTCATTATGAAATTGTTGATATAAATTGTTGGCAATTTCATAAACATATTCCCCACGATAACCATTACTCGGAAAGGTAATGGTTTCTCCGCAAATTTCTAAATAGCGTAACCATATGCTGGTAGCTAAAATGTCCATTTGTCGTCCGGCATCATTAACATAATATTCACGTTGGACATTAAATCCAAGCCCAGTTAATAAACGTGCAATCGCCGAACCATAAACTGCACCACGTCCGTGACCAACGTGTAATGGACCGGTAGGATTGGCTGAAACAAATTCAACTTGAATAGATTGATTCGCGCCAATATTGCTTAAACCAAAACAGTGTCCTTGTTGAAAAATCTGCGGCAGGATTTGATAACGTGCTTCTGGGCGAATAAAAAAATTAATAAATCCTGCTCCCGCAATTTCAACTTTAGCGATTAACGGATTATCAGGTAAAGCATTAATCAGTTGTTCAGCAACCACTCTCGGGGCTAAACGTAATGATTTAGCCAAGCTTAAAGCAATCGGCGTTGCAAAATCACCATGTTGAGCTTGGCGCGAATGTTCGATAGTTACGCTAGGCATGAGTTCAGGCGGAACAAAACCCCTGTTTTTGAGCAGGTCTATAGCTTGTCGAATCAGGGTTTCTAATGAGTGTTTCATTGAGTTAAAACGGATAGTAAACAATCAAAAAAGGTTGCGCATTATCGCTGAAATTAAGCCGTTTAGCCAATGTTGTCCGATGAAAAGTTAAAATCAGTTCATATTTAATCGATAAATAGGCTATTGTAAAATACTTATTTTAACGATTAGCTAAAAATTAAGTGAGACTGGATTGATTCATCGAATTGCTATGACTGCTGGCGAACCTGCTGGTATAGGCCCTGATTTATGTGTGAAATTGGCACAAGAAGCTCATGCGCATGAAATTGTGGTAATTGCTGATCCGGCGTTATTATTACAACGGGCAGAGTTATTAAAATTACCTTTACAACTCCATTACTTTGATCCTTTAGAACCTGCAACCCCTCAAGTTGCCGGCAGTATCAAAATATTTCCAGTGCCTTTGAAAGCAGCGGTAAATTGTGGGCAATTAAACAAAGAAAATAGTGCAGCCGTGACAGAAAGTATCCGTTTGGCGGCACAGGGTTGTTTAGATGGTATTTTTAGTGCGATGGTTACTGCGCCAGTACATAAAGGCATTATTAATGATGCTGGATTAAGTTTCACTGGTCATACGGAGTTTATTGCCACGATTACTCAAGGGCAACCCGTCATGATGTTAGCAACGACTGGATTACGAGTGGCTTTAGTCACTACGCATCTACCGTTAGCTGAAGTTTCAGCCGCAATTAATGCCCAACGCTTAAGCCAAGTGATTCAAACGGTACATCGTGATCTGCGTCGCTGGTTTTCAATTGCTAAACCTAAACTCATTGTTTGTGGTTTAAATCCTCACGCTGGTGAAAATGGTCATTTAGGGCGAGAAGAAATCGATATTATTATTCCGGTGATAGAACGTTTAAAACGGCGTGGACTCAATATTCAAGGGCCTCTCGCAGCAGATACCGCCTTTACTAATAAATATTTAGAGCAAGCGCATGTCGTGATTGCGATGTACCACGATCAAGGATTGCCAGTATTAAAATACAAAGGTTTTGGTGCGGCGGTAAATATTACTTTAGGTTTACCGATTGTGCGAACTTCAGTGGATCATGGTACTGCTTTAGAATTGGCTGGCACCGGATTAGCTAGTAGCAGTAGTTTGGAATTGGCTTTGGTCACTGCAATTGACATGGCGAATTTTAATCCAATGCACTTTTAATTAAACAAAGAGTTGTTATGTCACATCAAGCGCGTAAACGTTTCGGGCAAAATTTTTTAACCGATCAAACCGTAATTCAAACGATTATTCACAGCTTATCCTTGCAATCTGGGCAACATTGGGTAGAAATTGGCCCGGGATTGGGCGCACTCACGCGACATTTGTTAGCTGCGCCGATACGATTGGATGTTATTGAATTAGATAGAGATTTAGTCGCATGGTTAAAGCAAACTTTTGTCAATCAGCCACAGCTCACGATTCACAGTGCAGACGCATTAAATTTTGATTTTCAGTCATTAAGTCAAGCTAAATCTTTGCATATTGTAGGAAATTTACCCTACAACATTTCCACACCGTTGTTATTTCATTTACTGACAGCGGCTGAACAAATTACAGAAATGTATCTGATGCTACAGAAAGAAGTGGCGCAGAGAATTTGTGCATCAGCGGGAAGTGGTCATTACGGTAAGCTGAGTGTAATGGCGCAATATCACACCCAAGCTGAGTGTTTATTTGACATTGAGGCGCAGAGTTTTGATCCGATACCAAAAGTACAATCGACCTTTATTCGTTTAACTCCATATGCAATTTTACCGGTACAAGTAACTGATTTTAAAGCTTTTCAAGCTATAGTTACTCAAGCTTTTTCTCAACGACGTAAAACGCTGCGCAATACTTTAAAAGGTTATTTAAACAGTGAACAAATCGAATCTTTAGAGATAGACAGTCAACAACGCGCCGAAAATTTAACCGTTGCTCAATTTGCTGCTTTAAGTAAATTGTGGAGTTCAATCAACCGTTAGACCTGCGACAATTTGACTCGCGGCAATTTGCCACATTCCCAAGCTTATGTAATCCAGTTACACTGTCAACAACATTCAACGCTCGCCTAACCTCCTAAATTTTTTTAAGCTTGTGTTTTACGTTTTGATAGCTTCCTAAATATCCCCTCTATGCGGCTTGTGCCGCATTTTTTTTTGCGTGTCAATAATAACGATTTTGATTATTTTTACAGCTAATCATGATTAACATACTGATTTTAAAAGCCTAATCCATGAAACCAGTTTTAATTTTAGGCTATGGCAATCTTAGTCGTGGTGACGATGCGGTTGCGCCTTTATGTTTAACTCAATTACAAGCTACAGAATCTGATTGTCTGCAATGTGCGGAATTTTTAACCGATTTTCAATTACAAATTGAACATATATTTGATTTGCAACAACGAGAATTGGTACTGTTTATCGATGCCTCAATGGAGCATGTTGCGCCATTAAAATTCACTCAACTTTTGCCACAAACAGATTACAGTTATACCACTCACGCTATGACCCCAACAGCGTTGATGGCAGTGTATCAGCAAACATTGAGGGATAACTTACCTGATTGTTTTTTATTAACTTTAAAAGCGATTACCTTTGAATTAGGTGAGCCGTTAACCGAAGTTGCTCAACAAAGTTTACAACAAGCTTTGGGTTTTATTCTCCAATTGTTAGATAATCCTAAACTTGAGCAATGGCAATCCTATTGCTCAAATCAATTATCTTAAATTATAAATTGAGGAATAAAATAATGAATTACCGTTTACTGAGTTTATTTGGCTTATGGATATTACCTATGATTGCAGATGCACATAGTAATATGAATCATGTGACTGGATTTATGAGTGGATTTATTCATCCATTAAGCGGTTTAGATCACATTGTAGCGATGGTGGCAGTAGGAATTTTGGCGCAACAAAAATCGAATTATCAGCGTTATTTATTACCTAGTATTTTTATAATATTAATGACTTTTTCTGCGTTATTGGCGATGAATCAGCTAATCATTCCTTATAGTGAAATTGCTATTATAATATCGGATGTT
>JACCEE012345666.1_pt1 | contig 14612 bp, 12 predicted proteins | sample 7449931 | NCBI WGS metagenome assembly JACCEE01 (sample SAMN15323457, study PRJNA562643) | freshwater metagenome | isolation source: river surface water | place: USA:Blue River Watershed | collected 2017-08-19 | reverse complement strand
TGGCAGTCAGTGGTTTATCAAGCGTTTCAGCTCGTATCAAAAGTAGTTGTAACTTGATAGGAAATCGCTTCGAAATGCCAAACGTTTCATACACGCAACCGTCAGACTGTGCAAAAACTAACCTATCATTGTGAATAACTTAAATAGCTGACGTTCAATAATCCGGGTTGCTTTTTGGTATCTTCAGGATATCAAAAAAAAGAAAGATATGCCACACGTTACAGGCCAGCAGCGAATATGCCCCGGCTATTGAAGCAAACCGCCAAAGGGTAAACGCCCGGCCTGATTATTACTGTAATCTTCCCTAAAAACAGCTACGATACTAAATGTAGACATACAATTTACCGTTTGACGGTGCAAAAAACAAAAAGAGTATCGTATAAGTACAGGAGAATAAATGGATATGTTGAAATCTATTTCAAAAAATCATCGGAGCCGTAGACAACCCTTAGTTGTTGAGGTATTACACGTATAGCGAAACGGCCATTGCCCAGTGATTCGCCATCGGCTTCGCCGGGAAGCAATCGTTCGGCTTCAATTTCGATATGGGTTCCGGTATGGGTGGAAACACGACGGTCGCGGATAAACTTCCCGGAATAGAGCCCCCGAAAGTTGGTCAGGATGCCCCATATCCCGATTTTGCGGATTAGGGTAACATGCAATTTGCCATTCAGCGGATTGGCATCGGGCACTTGCATCATCCCCCCTCCACTGAATTTACCTATCCCTACACTTCCACTGAAAAGCATCACCGAAACGGGATTTCCGTCGATGGTAAAAGTAGTCGGCACTGAACGGTAAGCCAGATAACTGCGAATCAGGCTCAGGATATACACCTTTAATCCGCTGGCCCCTTTCTCTTTCATTCGGTTAGCCTGATTGGCCACTACGGCATCGAAACCAAATCCGGCACTGTTGGCAAAGTAACGCTTATGCAGCTGTCCATCGATTTCGTACGATATTTCTCCCAAATCCTGATAGACACATTTTCCGCGCTTGATGATATCGATAGCCCGCTGATAGTCATCGGGGATGCCGAAGGTCTTGATCCAGTCGTTTCCGGTGCCAACAGGCAGCATTGCAATGGTAACCTTGCGGCAAAGCTCGTTGCCGCAACTGAAAATCCCATTCACCACCTCGTTGAGTGTACCATCGCCACCGGCAACGATAAACCGGGTGGCTCCCTGAATAGCCAGATCACAGGCCAGTTTGATGGAGTGACCCGGATACTGCGATACCGAGAGTTGCAACACAATTCCCGATTTCTTGAGCATCCTCACCATTTTGTCGCGATCGCGGGTGCCCCGCCCGCCACCGGCATGGGGATTCAATATTAGCTGCCAGACTTCGCTTGTTTCGTTTACCATTTTACCAAAAAAGTGTTTGAAAATAGCACCGTTTTCTGGACTCTCACTCCTTTTTCGAACGAACAATCCATTTTTATTTTATCGATATCCCATTCAAGGTAAGCTCTGGGGCATATCCCAATGGTTGCTCCACCTGATAACCGGCCTGCCCTTTTCGATAGCGAAAGGCAGCCAAATATATCGGCCATCGATGGCATCTTTCGGAGACCATCGGTCAGCCATAAAGATAAACTCTCCCGCTCTCCCGGGCATAGGCAATATGTAGGTGCTTTGCGAATGGAAAGTCAGGTCGGCCCCTTCGCCCTCACAAGGATTACCCAGTTCGCTCCATTCCCCCAGTATTGAATCGGCTGTAGCCGAACGGGCGGCATTTGGAGCCCACCCGGTACAATCGGAGGCGATGAGATAGTATTTGCCATCGTGTTTGAACATGGCCGGCGCTTCCATGTAACGACCGGTAAAAGCCCTGATATATTCGCCGGAGCAAGAGAGATAATCGGGCGTGAGTTTTGAAATATGGAGGGTACTGTTTTCTTCGGAAGCATAAATATGGTAAGCAGTCCCGTCGTCGTCGACAAAAAGGTTCATGTCGCGGGCCATTTGTCCACCTGCAAAATCGCGTCCCAAAATATTGACCGAATCGGGATGCGCAGGCAAACACCCTTTGCCGCCACAGTAATCTTTTTTCAGATCGGGAGATAGCGGCTTATGGTGGCAAGGCTGCACATTCAATGGCCAGAAACCTGCGTTTGGACGAAAGCTTTTTACGAAAGTATAGGGGCCCGTTGGCAAATCGCTGACCGCTACACCTGAGCGGGCCTCAAGATAGCCATGCCCTTTTAATTCGAGATGAAACCACATCACAAACTTTCCGGTAAGAGGGTTGAAAATCACTTTGGGCCTTTCGAGAACACATCCACGTGCAATATCACTCTGAGGATTTTCATTATCAACGGCAAGTGCAATCCCCTCATTCTCCCAGTTCACCAAATCGTCGGAACTGTAACAACTCACCCCCACTTGCGCGGTATTTCCCAGTTCGCCGCCCACCTTGTGTTCGCCATACCAATAATACCTTCCGTTATGACTGAGGATGCCGCCACCGTGGGCATTGATATGGGCTCCCCTGTTATCAAGCCATAAGGCCCCTGGCACTATTGTCGTATTGGGAGAAGACTGACCTGAAGCCAAAAGAAAAAGCAAACAGGCACAAAGGGTCAAAAAAGTTGGTCGCATTTTTGTAGTGTTTGATTGAATATAAAAAGAGACTTCAATATTAATTTAAAATTTTTAAGAACGGCACAATCCTTCGACACAACAGCTAAAACTTTTAGATACCAATTACGTTTAAACAGTTATTAAAAAAAGAATTAACATGAAAAAGGCATTGGCAGTTATCGTATTTATTGGCATTGCAGCGCTGGGAATGGCCCAGGAGAAGCGTGCCGTCAATCCTGAATATGATGCCCGGTTGGCTGCAAAAGTAGGGGCCGACGAAATTGGGATGAGAAATTATGTGATGGCTTTCCTGAAATCGGGGCCGGTAAAGTTGACCGACTCGACCGAACGGGCCAATTTGATGAGTGCCCATCTGAAGAATATTGGAAGGATGGCCGATGAGGGCAAGTTAATTTTGGCAGGCCCTTTCACTGACAACGGAACAATAAGGGGTATCTACCTTTTTAATGTGGCAACGCTCGATGAGGCTAAGGCACTTACCGAAACCGACCCTGCAATTCAACGTGGAACGCTGGTAATGGAACTGCACCCCTGGTATGGCTCTGCCGCACTGATGGAACTTCCGGCTATCCACCAAAAAGTGAGCGAAAAGGATTTATAAGAAAGGCCCATTTTGCAAGGTAACCCACGCAACGGAACAAATCCAACCATCGTCAATGGAATGTCATTGTCTTTTATCAGGATATCCCTACATTTGGTTTCTTAATTTTTAAAGCTTTTCCAGCCATGAAATCACTCCATAAACTCCGCATATTTTCACTGGCAGCCATTGTTGTGCTTGCACTTTCAGGATGCAAAAAAGAGGCCGTTATTCCTGAAGTAAAACAGGAAACGAAAACGACCATTCCGACAGCCACGGCCGTGAATAATTTTGTATGGGAAGGGATGCACGACTACTATCTCTGGACAGCCAATGTGAACAATCTTTCTGCATCGAAGTTCAGCAATAAGGATACCCTAAACGCATTTCTGAACAGATACAGTGACCCATCGAAACTATTTGACGACCTGCTGTACCAATATGGTACTGTCGACAAATGGTCGTTTATTGTTGCGGATTACACCGAGATAGAAAACTGGATTTCAGGTATTTCAAAATCGATGGGCTACGATTTTATGCTGGCGCGCATTGGCAGTTCCGACAATGTTTTTGGCTTCGTTCGTTATGTGCTGAAAGATTCGCCGGCCGAAAAAGCAGGGTTAAAACGTGGCGACCTTTTTACCAAAGTAAACGGTACACAACTGACGGTATCGAACTACAACAGCTTGCTTTTCGGCAGCGACAGCTACTCTCTGACGTTGGCGACTTATGCCTCAGCGACAAATACGATTACGACCGGTACAACAACCCTGTCGATGACAGCTGTCGAGTTACAGGAAAACCCGGTATACCTGAACAAGGTTATTGATGTGAACGGAACCAAAACCGGCTATCTGGTTTACAATGGATTTACCTCAGACTTTGATATCGAACTGAATAAAGTTTTTGCCGATTTCAAGCAACAGGGCATACAAAAACTGATTCTCGATTTGCGTTACAACGGCGGGGGGTCGGTGCAGACGGCCATCTATCTGGCCAGCATGATATATTCGACCGACAAGACCAAGATATTATCGAAAAGCAAATACAATGCGCTGTTGCAGGATTATTATATCAGCAAATATGGCAACACGGCGCTAAACGACTACTTTGCCAATAAAATAGAAGCCGTGACCGACAGTAAAGGCAATGTTGTTGTACCCGAAGCGGCTATCAACTCTTTAGGATTAAGTCAGGTTTATTTTTTGGTTTCAGACAACACCGCATCGGCCAGCGAAATGCTGATTAACAGTTTAAAACCCTACATGACGGTGAAAGTGATTGGGACCAACACCTACGGCAAATATGTAGGCTCAGCGACATTGAAAGATTACGATAGCAGTGGCAACCTGAATACGACCCATCAATATGCCATGCAACCCATCATTGTGAAGATTGCCAATTCGCAGGATGTAAGCGATTATGTCAACGGGCTTTCGCCGGATATTACCGCAGAAGAGGATATTGTGGCCCTTTTGCCATTCGGCGACGAAAATGAGACGTTGCTGAAAGTAGCCCTTAACGATATCAAAGGCATTTCGACCAACCAGGCAAGCCTGAAAAAGGGCTTATCGGCTTCGGAAGTTGTTGGAGGCAGACGGACAAAAATGCGCTTTGCCAACGAAATGTATGTAAAATCACTGTCGCCGGTTGAAAGTATAAAATAATAATTCGGTTTAATTGATTTCGAAGTGGACCGGATCGTGATAGCTGCGATAGGTTCCGCCCCAGAGTAATTTGTATTTGGCCGCAATTTTAACTACACCGGTATTGCGCCAGTCACGTTTAGAGTTAAACTTCTTCAACCAAATACGGCGCAACCCGTTGCGTTGATAAAGGTTGATATCGATGGCACGCCCCAGCACATGACGGCTCTTGTTGACGCTGGCGTTGCTGGGGTTTTCGCGTTGAAGCATCAACTGCTTCTCCTTCGATCGCAGGCCACTAATGATCACCACCCCCCAATTGGTTTTATCGTGAATATCGTTGATAAAGCTTTTGAACACCCGGTAGCTTCTTTCGTCAACCGCTTTAATCTCCTGTAACCTGACGATATTGGTTACCCTTACTTCAATCAGAAAATAAACTTCGGTAACGAGTAAAACAAAAATTCCTAACAAGAAAAGCCGCAAGGCCAGTATAGTCCACTTTTTCTTCATGCCAACGCGTTGTGAGAATGGTGTAAAGATAAAAATAGCATCGAAAAAGCCGCAAAGAGAAAGATGTTTAAATTCATTCTAATAATAAAAGTAAGAGTTACGCGATTAGAAATTTTTGTATTTTTAAAACCGATATAAACATAACTACGCCAAAGTAAACAACATGAACAGAAAACTTAGAATGGGAATGGTCGGTGGCGGCACCGACGCATTTATTGGAGCTATCCATCGCTTAGCCGCATTTATGGACGGTCAGATTGAACTGGTTTGCGGCTGTTTCAGTATTAATCCTGAAATATCAATCGCTTCAGGTAAAAGCTATTATCTTCCTGAAAACCGGGTATACAAAACTTACCAGGAAATGTTTGAGAACGAAGCCCGACTGCCGGAGGGCGAACGAATGGATTTCGTTACCATTGTTACCCCTAACTTTGCCCACTTCGGCCCGGCCATGATGGCTCTTGAAAATGGGTTCCATGTGGTGATAGACAAACCTATCACCTTCACCCTTGACGAAGCAAAAGCGCTCAAAAAGAAGGTAGATGAAACCGAATTAACATTGGCGTTGACCCACACCTATTCGGGCTATCCGGCCGTAAAAGAGGCACGAGAAAGAGTTGCCCGCGGCGATTTTGGTCAAATCAAAAAAGTATATGTCGAATATCCGCAGGGATGGCTATCAGCCAAAGTCGAGGATGCCGGCAACGCACAGGCATCGTGGCGTACAGACCCAAAGCGCTCGGGAAAGGCTGGCTGTATGGGCGATATCGGAACCCACGCCCACCATTTGGCCGAATATGTTACCGGATTGAAAACCGTTGAAATCTGTGCCGAACTCAACATATTTGTTCCGGGGCGTTTGCTCGACGACGATGGTGCAGCCCTTCTCCGCTTCGACAACGGCGCTAGAGGTGTCCTGATGGCTACCCAAGTTGCGGCAGGCGAAGAGAATGCCATCAAAATCAGGGTGTATGGCGAAAAAGGAGGCCTCGAGTGGAGCCAGCAGGAGCCCAACACCCTTTGGCTAAAATGGACCGACCGTCCTACTGAGATGCTCCGCACCGGAACAGGTTTTATGGGCAGTATTGCGAAACACAACACCCGTACGCCAGGAGGCCACCCCGAAGGCTATCTCGAAGCATTTGCCAACATTTACCGGAACTTCTCGCTCACCGTCAGGGCTAAAATAAATGGAGAACAGCCAAAAGCCGAATGGCTCGATTTCCCGACGGTTGAAGAGGGTATTCGCGGGATGCAGTTCATTGATACGGTAGTAACTGCCGGATACGATGACAGTTGCAAATGGGTAAAATTTTCCGACTAACAATCTGATATCAAGTCACCTGTAATAAGAATCAAGCGTTCGGACGGATGTGATGAATCTCCCGAAACTTGCCTCTTGACCATTGAACCAAAAACAAAAAAAATGAAACGACCCGTAACAATATTTACCGGCCAGTGGGCCGATTTGACATTGGAAACCGTTGCACAAAAAGCCAAATCGTTTGGCTACGACGGTCTTGAACTGGCCTGCTGGGGCGACCATATCGAAGTCGACAAAGCCGACCAAGCCTATTGCAACGCCAAACTGGCATTGCTTAAAAAATATGGATTACAGCTTTTTTCCATTTCGACACATCTGGTGGGACAAGCCGTATGCGATAATCCCGACAGCCGTCACAAGGGCATGTTGCCCAACTATATCTGGGGCGACGGCGATCCCGAAGGCATCCGTCAGCGGGCAGCCGCAGAGATTATTGAAACCGGCAAAGTGGCACAACGACTTGGCTTGAAGGTAGTCAACGGATTTGTGGGCAGCTCGATATGGCATTTGCTCTATTCTTTTCCTGCTGTAACCAAAGAGATGATCGACGAAGGGTTTGCCGACTTTGGGCGCCGTTGGGTGCCCATCCTCGACGAGTATCAGAAAATGGGTATCCGCTATGCCCTCGAAGTCCACCCTACCGAGATTGCTTTTGATATCGTTACAGCCCGACGGGCGCTCGAAGCAGTCGATTATCATCCGGCTTTCGGTTTCAATTTCGACCCTAGCCACCTCGGCTATCAGGGAGTCGACTATGTGAAGTTTATTTATGAATTCAGCGACAGAATCTTCCATGTTCATATGAAAGATGTGGCCTGGAACCAACATCCCGGCAGTTCGGGCGTTTTTGGCGGACATCTCGAGTTTGGCGATTACCGACGCTTCTGGAATTTCCGTAGTGTTGGACGGGGCAATATCAATTTTGAAGGAATCATCCGGGCACTGAATGATATTGGCTACACCGGTCCACTTTCGGTAGAGTGGGAGGATAGCGGAATGGATCGCGAAATGGGTGCTGCCGAGTCGTGCGAATTTGTGAAACGCATCGATTTCTCGCCCAGTACATTAGCCTTCGATGCAGCTTTCAGTAAGGAATAAAACATTTTTTTAACCAACATACAAACAACTACATGAGCCAAACAAGACGTGAATTTTTGGGCAGGACATCTGCCCTGACTGCCGGAGCAATGGCCGCAGCCACCTTGCCCAATCATCTCTTTGCCAAAGGGGTGAACAAATCGGCCAACGAGAAAATGGTTGCCGCACTCATTGGATGCAAGGGAATGGGAATGGCCGATTTGAAAGCCTTTCTCGAACAGCCCAACACGGAATGTGCTGCCCTGTGCGATGTCGACGAAAATGTACTGAACGAGCGCATTGCCGATGTCGAAAAGATTCAGGGAAAGAAACCCGCAGGTTTCAAAGATTTCAGAAAACTGTTGGAGCAAAAGGGAATTGATGTTATTATCATCGGTACTCCCGACCATTGGCACACCCTTCCGTTTATCTATGCCGCGCAGCAGGGATTCGATATCTATTGCGAAAAACCGCTGGCCAACACCATCTACGAGTGTGATTTGATGGAAAAGGCCACAGCCCGCTATAGCCGGGTAGTTCAGATTGGACAATGGCAGCGCAGTGACAAACACTGGCAGGATGCGGTCAAATTTGTTCATTCGGGTCAGTTGGGCAATATCCGCGAAGTACGTACCTGGTCGTATCAGGGATGGATGAAATCGATACCTCAGGTAGCCGACTCTCCCGTTCCTGCCGGAGTCGATTATGATTTCTGGTTAGGGCCTGCTCCAAAAAAACCATTCAACAATAACCGCTTCCATTTCAACTTTCGCTGGTTTTGGGATTATGCCGGCGGCATGATGACCGACTGGGGTGTCCATATTATCGATTATGCCCTCTACGGAATGAAACAATATGCCCCAAAATCGGTGATGGCCATGGGGGGTAAGTTTGCCTATCCCAACGATGCCTGCGAGACCCCCGATACCCTTCAGGCGCTCTTCCAGTTCGACGGGTTTACCATGCTTTGGGACCATGCGATTGGCATTGATGGCGGCTATTACGGACGTAGTCACGGCGTTGGATTTGTGGGCAATAACGGAACATTGGTTGTCGACCGCGGCGGATGGGAAGTGATTCCTGAGAAGGAAAACGGAAGTGATAAAATGGAACGTGTAGCGCTGATACCGGGAGATGGCAAAGGGCTATCGAACCACATGGCCAATTTTATCGACTGTGTGAAAACACGGGAAACCACCAATTGCCCGGTTGAGATTGCAGCCGGAGTGGCCCGTACCTGTCACCTCGGCAACATTGCTTTTAAAACCGGACGGCGGCTCTATTGGGACAGTGTCAAACATCAGTTCGAGAACGATAAAGAGGCCGATAGTTACCTCACCCCCAACTACCGGGCACCGTGGGAACTACCCAAATTGTAATAAAAAGAGAGGCATCATCAAGTTGGTGCCTCTCTTTTTTTTACCTTTACGCGTCAAACGATATAAGAACCAATGAGAAGATACACATTTTTCGCACTCGTCGGATGGATGGCTCTGACCAGTTGCTCGCAGCAGCAAAAGACCGAGTATTCAGTCGAAATTAATCAAAACTGGCAATTCTCGCAAGCCGGGAAAAACGAATGGCTTCCTGCAACCGTACCCGGAAGTGTCCACACCGACCTTTTACAAAACAAAAAGATTGAAGACCCCTATTACCGGCTCAACGAACACAGCCAGCAATGGATTGACAAGGTTGACTGGGAGTACAAAACCACGATAAATATTCCGGCAGAAGTGCTAAAACGAGATCGCATTGTCCTCGATTTCAAAGGGCTCGACACCTACGCCGATGTTTATGTCAACGAACAACTGGCACTTAGCGCCGATAACATGTTTCGCGAATGGAGCGCCGACATCAAAGCGGTAGCCAAAGAGGGCAACAACGACATTCGTATCCTTTTCCGCTCACCGATTGTCGAAGGGTTGAAAAAGTACGATGCCAATGGCTATGTTATCCCTGTATCAGACAACGATCAGGCCGTGAACGGAGAAGTGGAAGGAGGCAAAATGGTTTCGGTTTATACCCGTAAAGCAGGCTATCATTTCGGATGGGACTGGGGCCCACGCCTCGTTACCAGCGGTATATGGCGACCGGTTTATCTGCGCGCCTGGGATATTACCCAAATTAACAACCTGCAAATCGTTCAGAATAGCCTCACTAAAGAGTCAGCCGAACTGACAGCCAATTTCGAAATTGAATCTGAACAAGAGATTACCGCCGACCTTTCGGTTGAAAACGATGGCACCATTCTGGCCACCCAAACCGTCAAACTCGAAAAAGGAATTAAAAATTATACGGTTAACTTCTCGATTGCGAACCCCAAACTGTGGTGGACCAACGGACTGGGCGAACAACCGCTCTACAATATTACCGGAAAGGTCAACGCCAACAACAATCTCTCGACCAAAACCGACCGTATTGGGCTTCGCACCCTTAAACTGGTCCGCAACAATGATGAACATGGAACCACTTTCTACTTCGAACTGAATGGCATTCCGGTATTTATGAAAGGGGCGAATTATATACCCAACGATCTTTTCCCGGCCAGAGTAACACCCGACAACTATCGCAAAGTGGTCGAAACGGCCAAAGTATCGAACCACAATATGCTTCGTGTATGGGGCGGCGGCATTTACGAGTCGGACCTCTTTTACGATTTGTGCGACGAAGCCGGTATTTTGATTTGGCAGGATTTTATGTTTGCCTGTGCCATGTTCCCCGGCGACCAGCCCTTTCTCGACAATGTTCGTCAGGAGGCTATCGACAATGTGAAACGATTGCGTAACCACCCATCAATTGCCCTTTGGTGCGGAAATAACGAAATCCTCGCAGCCTGGTACGGATGGGGATGGAAAGCCAAAGAAGAGAAAGCCAATCCTGAAAATGCAGCAAAAATTTGGAAGTCGTACGAAGATATCTTCCTGAAAATCCTTCCAGAAGTGGTGAACCAATACGATCCGCAACGCTCGTACTGGGATTCGAGCCCGAGCTCCGGCTTGGGTATCAAGGCCGACCTCGTTAATGGCGACGAACATTACTGGGGCGTTTGGTGGGGCAAGGAACCTTTCAGCAATTACGCCACACATCTGGCCCGTTTCATGAGCGAATATGGTTTCCAGTCGTTCCCCGAACTGAAGACGGTGAAAGATTACGCGCTGCCCGAAGATTATGATATCAACTCGGAGGTGATGAAATCGCACCAACGTTCGTCTATCGGCAACGGAACCATTACCGAGTACATGAAACGCGACTACAAAGATCCAAAGAATTTCGAGTCGTTCCTCTATGTCGGCCATGTACTACAGGCCGAAGGGGTTAAATTTGCGATGGAAGGACACCGCCGGGCGATGCCTTACAATATGGGTTCGCTCTACTGGCAAATCAACGACTGCTGGCCGGTGGCTTCGTGGTCGTCGACCGACTACTACCAACGCTGGAAAGCGCTGCAATATTTTGCCAAAAAAGCTTTCGAACCGGTTATTATCTCGCCATTCGGACTGAAAGATACGCTGAACGTCGGTGTGGTAAGCGACCGCCTCGAACCGTTCAAAGCCAATATATCGCTGAAGGTAATCGATTTTGCAGGAAAAGAGATTTGGAAAGAACAGATCGCCCAAGAGATTCCGGCCAACTCAGCCGCGTTTAAAGTCAGTTATCTGAAAAAAGATTTGCTGAAAGGAACCAATGCCAACAATGCCGTATTGGTTGCCGAAATCCGCGAAGGCGACAAACTGCTGCACAGCAACACCTTCTATTTCCTTCCGGTGAAAGATTTAAATTTACCCAAAGCTGAGGTTAATGCTGAAGTGGCCGAAACGGCAACCGGTTACACCGTAACACTTTCGACCGCCACGCTGGCCAAGAATGTATATCTAAGCGTTGACGACAAAGCAGAATGTTTCTTCAGCGATAACTATTTCGACCTTTTCCCCGGCGAAAAAGTAACCATCGAATGTAAAACCAATGGCGTGAAAATCGATGGTTTTGGCTCGAAACTGAAAGTGATGTCCATTGCCGACAGCTATTGAATTGGATTGAACGGATAAACCATTGCCGAAAAATATATCTCGCGGAGAGGGTTTCTTTCCGCGGGATTTTTTTTTCTTTTCGGGAGAGGCGATTCTTTCATTACGGCATCATCAAAAAAACCTAATAGTGATGAAAAAGCCGTTATCAAGAGCAATAATGCCATTATCAAGAGTAATAATGCCATTATCAAGAGTAATAATGCCGTTATCAAGAGTAATAATGCCGTTATCAAGAGTAATAATGCCGTTATCAAGAGTAATAATGCCGTTATCAAGAGTAATAATGCCGTTATGAACATTCATACCGCTTTATAAAAGTTTATACCCCCCTATAAACTTTCATAGGGGGGTATAAATTCGGCAACGACAAGGAATAGCACATCAAGGCATATCCGGCAGTTTCCAGCCATTGCAGTAGGTGTGGCGGATATATTCGGCAGCTGCTTCAGCCGCGTTGAAGGTGTTGTATTGGGTATTGAAATGGGGATGACCATCAATCACCTTAAATTCGTCGGAGGTAACCACCCTCAATTTTTCGCTATCCGAGATGTTGGTAAAACGCATGGTTTCGCCATCCCATTTCAGCGTTTTGTTCAGTCCCTGCAAACGGATAGCCAATACTCCCAGCAGCACCATTTCGTTGAAAGGCCCGGCATAGGCAAAGTTGGAAGTGCACTCCACCCTGCTTTCGGGCGACTCTTTACAGGCGCGAATCCAATCTTGTTCGTGCGGCCCGTCGACATAACCTGTGGCACCCGGCACCCGGCGCAAATAGGGTGTTACCTGTGGCACGCGGCCCGACAGCAGCCGGGCATTGAACCCACCGCTTCCGCAAATCATGGTATCTTTCGAGCCAACAAAGATGCAACCACCCAAACCATCGGCCATCAGGTTCTCGCCTTCGGGCAGCAGGTCCGGACGGTCGGGCAATAAGCCGCCATCGTACCAATAAACCTTTACCGCAGGGAGGGCAATTTTCTCAAGTTTCGGCCTGGCCGGAAAAGAAAACTTCACCTTCTCGGCCTGCGGTGCACTCTCGGTATTGAGCAATGTAGAACTTCCGCTGACACTATCGGGATAGCCCAACTTGAGCGATTGGTAAACCGGATCGAGCACATGGCAAGCCATATCGCCGAAAGCTCCGGTACCAAAATCCCACCAGCCACGCCAGTTCCAGGGGGTATAGATATCATGGAATGGACGCATTGGAGCAGGACCGATAAAGAGACCCCAGTCCAATGTTTTCGGAGACACCATCTTTTCGGTTGGCCGCTGAAGCCCTTGCGGCCAGATAGGCCTGTCGGTCCAGGCATGTACTTCGGTTACTTCGCCAATTTCGCCATTCCAAATCCATTCGCATACCTGGCGAACACCGTCGCCCGAATTTCCCTGATTCCCCATTTGGGTAGCGACCTTATATTTGGCCGCCAGGCGGGTCAGCAGCCGCGACTCGTAAACCGAATGGGTAAGCGGCTTCTGGCAATAGACATGCTTGCCCATGGTCAACGCTGAAGCGGCAATCACGGCGTGGGTATGGTCTGCGGTTGCCACCATAACCCCATCGATGGAATTGCCCAGTTCATCGAACATTTTGCGCCAATCCATATACGGTTTGGCTTTGGGGAATTCGTTAAAACAGGCTTGCGCATATTTCCAGTCGACATCGCACAACCCGATAATATTTTCAGTATTCATTCCCACCAGATTAGGATGGCCTTTCCCGCCTACACCAATGCCCACAATATTTAATTTATCGCTTGGTGCCTTATGCCCCAATCCGCTGACAGTAAAGCTGGGAACAACCGTTATTCCGGCCGATAGATATGCGCTTTTTTTCACGAAATCGCGGCGGCTATGATTCGTAGTTTTCATTGTATTACGTTGATGGTTTGAATTGGACTTATCGTTTAATTTAGAGTTGTTTTATTTTCACGCTACGGTACCAAACCTTTGTTCCATGGTTTTGCAGTGAGATATGACCTTCGTCGTATTTTCCATAATCGGGAAAGGCTGACCATTTTCCGCTGTCGCGAAGTTTTTTCCATTCGTCGGTATATTTTTCATATTCCACGGTAACCACTCCGTTCAACAGATGTGTCACCTTATTTCCATCGACAATCAACAAGGCGTGGTTCCATTCGCCAACCGGTTTGTAAGGTTTAGCTTTGGGTGGGTACATGGCATAATTGGCGCCGCAAATCTGCCAATCTTCCAGTTTATCGGGCCAGTTCTCGTGATCGATAACCTGAAATTCAGGGCCGGTTTCGTAAGGATATTTGTATTTGGAATCTTCGGCAACCTGAAAGATAATTCCGCTGTTGGCTCCTTTGGTTAATTTGAATTCAATACTGAAAGCAAAATTTCTGTACCGCTTATCGGTAATAATATCCTGACTCTCACCACCGCCTTCGGTCGTCATCGTCAAGGCCCCATCTTCAATTTTCCAACTTTCAGGAATGCCTTTCATGTTGTAGCCATGCCACCCTGTCATACTTTTGCCATCGAAGAGCAGTTGCCATCCGGCTTTTGCTTCCGATTTGCCCAATGCGTTGGGAGCTGCTTTTTTGTCGAGTTCCGACAAGATTGTCTTGGCATCTTTGTCGCCGGTGAGGGTAAACGAAAGCATCAAAACCGCAGCTAACATTGCGAAGAAGAGAAACCTACTTTTTTCCATTTTTTTTAAAATTATTCGTTAAACATTAAAAGTCAGTTATTTTGATAAAACAGTCAGCCGGGAGGCATTAACTGTCCATTGCTTTTGTCGAACCGATTGGCTGTTCAGACCGTTAAATGTAAGAAAAATGTAGCAAGAAGATTGGGGGGGCAGCGATTAAGGCT
>JACCEE012547480.1_pt1 | contig 14613 bp, 15 predicted proteins | sample 7449931 | NCBI WGS metagenome assembly JACCEE01 (sample SAMN15323457, study PRJNA562643) | freshwater metagenome | isolation source: river surface water | place: USA:Blue River Watershed | collected 2017-08-19 | reverse complement strand
GAAATCTAACTTGTTGTTCTGCTGCTTGTTGTACATGAGCGCTCCGGCGATGACGGTTCAAAAAAGTTCCGCCGGTATTAGAGCTTTTACAGATGTCAGCCAAGTGACGATTCATCGACAGTTTTGCGACATCCCATCGACATTTGTATGACAAGCCGGGACTTAACCTAGGTCCCATTCAGCGCAAATGCGACAAAAGTTGCTGCCGCAGAGGCTCACAGAGCCTAGCGCGCTCTGGTATAGTGCAAGTTAATCTACGCGGCAACTGAGGCAAACAGCACCGATGATGGAATGGCAAATTGTACCTTTTGAGCAGTTAGACAGCCTGACGCTGTACAACATGTTACAGCTGCGGGTCGACGTGTTTGTAGTCGAACAAAACTGCCCGTACCCTGAATTAGACGGTAAAGATTTACAACCCGGAGTCTTGCATATCCTGTTGAAGAAGCAGGACAAAATCCTCGGTTACAGCCGGGTGCTACCACCTGGTGTCAGTTATCCGGATCATCCGGCGGTCGGTCGGGTCTGTGTGGCGCAAACCGCGCGCCGGCTAGGTCTCGGCGAACTGCTGGTTGCTAAAGCCATTGCAGTGGCCAGCGAACAATGGCCGCAACTAGACCTGTATATTTCCGCGCAATGTTATCTGCAACGTTTTTACGAAAGTATGGGCTTTGTCGCCGCCAGCGAACCCTATCTGGAAGACGATATTCCGCATCTGAAGATGATCCGGCCTGCGGCTTAACCGCCCAGGGCTCTGATGTCATCCTCATTTTTTGTTGTGCCGCGATCAGCAGCTCTGATCGCGGTATACCTTCACGTTCACCTTCACCGCAATACTTAAGGTTGCCTGGGTGCAGCGAAGCCGCATAGCTTGCGGTGTCAGAAATATTTACACGCCTTGTAAAGTGGCCTCTCTCACTCCATATAAAACAACAACTTACGATTAAAAAATAACTGGCATTAAAACTGCAAATACTAATTTACCAAAACGCAGTGTCAGGCAGAGACGCCGGACTGAAGTACGGACAGATTGGCAGGTAACGGAAGACTTTCACTAAATAGGCGGGTTTCAGCAGCTGAAACTCAACAGTGGTCAGTAAAAGCAGTACAGGACATCTTACTTATGAAATCGATGAAAAATTCAATACTTGTTGCCGCATTATTATCTTGCTCTTTTGCCAATGCCGCGATCATGTCTGATTACAATAAAACTGCTGCGTCTTCTGCCGGCTGGTCTATTGCGTATCAGGGTTCATATGGCGGTTCGTTTGACTATGCAGCATTGTTAAACAGTCTGGCTCCTGGTTCACAGGTTGCATTAGCATCGTCGTCCAGCGCAAACGCATTAACTTTTGACCTGTTTGCCGGTACTTCCCGCACCACATTACAAACCATGACGGCCTACAACACCACAATCTTCGCTGACGACGCTTATTGGTACTGGAATACCGGTTCTGTTGGTTTTTCGCCAAGTGCACTGATCCATCAAACCAGTGCTGACGTGGGCGGTGCCGGCTGGGGTTATTATGATAATCTGGGCGATGGTGATCTGCGTTTATCCTGGCATACCGGCAGTGCCAGTAACGTGGTTGGTGGCTGGCGTTCAGGTTTGAATACATCTTTAAACGGTGATCGGGGATGGCAGCGTTATGTTCTGGTCCGTGATGGCCAGCCAAGCGTGCCGGTTTCTGCTCCACTGACGTTAATTGCTTTTGGTATGCTGGCATTAGGCTTAACCCGTCGCCAGACAAAAACCAACAGCTAATCCTGATTCAGAACACAGAACTAAAAAAGCCTTCGCCTGCACGAAGGCTTTTTTTATGCTGCTGACTTGGTAAAACCGACAACGCGCAGTCTATTGGCCGTACAGATGTTCGGCGCGTTGCAGCAGGATCCAGCTGGTCAAAATGTATTTGTCATTCGACACCGGAATACAGCCGCGATGGGTATGAGTGAAGTACGCCGGCGCGATGACCATCCGGCCTGCTTTAGGCTGGATTGATTTCTGCTGGTAATAGAAATCGGTCTGACCGCCTTCAGCGACATCATTTAAATAAAACATAAATAACAATGTGCGGTGCAGCGGCTCGTTCAGCGGCGCCTGCGGATAGACTTCACAGTGCCAGTAGTTGTAATTGCCTTTACCTGCTTCGTATTTCTGCGCCTGGATCGGCCCCAACCGGTACAGCAGACGCATATAATCGCCGGCACGGGCCTCGCCAAGCTCAGCATAGTTTTCATGCGTCAGATTGACCGGCTCACCGGTCACCGGATGCTGGATGGTTAACGCGACCGGCGCAATCAGCGCAAAATGATATTTGCGGAAATACTGCTCAGCATATTGGCCCGTCACTGCAATGATTTGCTGCAATAGCGCCTGGTATTCAGCGTGGTCATTCAGATACAAATCAGTACTGATTTTTTTGCTCGGGTCGACCCCGCCACCGGTACGGCCTGGCGTGCGGTGTGGGCTTTGGTCAAAGGTGTTGATGATGGCCTGACATAGTTCAGGGCTTAAAGCGTCATCATAGATTTCAATAAAATCAGTCATCGGGTTGATCCGCGTGGCACAGGTTACCAGCAAGATAAAACATCCGGCCTCGTGCTGAGAAGCTCCGTCGGCGGAAAATTTGCATTTAATTTACAGCAGACAAAACAAAGGCGGTATCAAACCGCCAGCGTTTTCAAAGCTAGACAGCGGAGAACTTAGGCCTGATAAGCCGGATAATCGCTATAGCCCTTAGCATCCTGCGTGTAGAAAGTGCTTTGGTCCGGCGCGCTTAACGGCCAGTTTTGTTGCCAGCGCTCGACTAAATCCGGGTTGGCGATAAAGGCAGCACCGACAGCCACGGCCTGCAGCTGACCACTCTGCAGTGCCTGCTCCGCTTCCTCTTTTTGATAGCCCATATTGCCAATTAAGTTGCCCTGGTAGGCCTCGCGGGCGGCTGTAACGACATCGCCTTGCTGCACACCGAAGAAATCAGCCCGCATCAGGTGTAGATAGGCCAGATTAAACGGGGTTAATGCCGCAGCCACATGCCGGGTTAATGCCACTGGATCTGAATCGACCATGCTGTTGTAACTATTGAGCGGAGAGATCCGTACGCCGACGCGATCAGAACCCCACACCTCTACCACTGCTGCCACTACTTCCAGCAGCAAGCGGCTGCGGTTTTCCAGCGAGCCGCCATAACGGCCGCTACGCGTATTTATGCCATCGCGCAGGAACTGGTCCAGCAGATAACCGTTGGCACCATGCACTTCAACGCCATCAAAACCGGCCTCGCGGGCATTGATAGCGGCCTGACGGAACTGGGCGATAATGGTTGGGATTTCCTCATCGGCCAGCACCCGTGGCACTGTATATGGCAATTTGCCCTCTGGCGTATGGACCGTATCTTCAATGGCAACTGCCGCCGCAGACACCGGCGTATTGCCATTGTTCAGCGCTGGATGACAAGCGCGGCCACCATGCCAAATCTGCAGCACAATCTTGCCACCTTTGGCATGCACCGCATCGGTGACTTGCTTCCAGCCCTGAATTTGTGCGGCCGAATAAATCCCCGGCTCCCGCCAGAATGCTGAATTGCCTTCAGCCACCATCGTCGCTTCGGCGATGAGAAGACCCGCGCTGGCGCGCTGCGCATAATAGTCGGCCATGATCGGCGTCGGCACGTGGTCGGCATCGGCGCGACACCGCGTCAGCGGCGCCATCAGAATACGGTTGTTTAGTTCTAACGCGCCGAGTTTAAACGGGCTGAATAAATCACTCATGTTGTTTCCTTGGTTCAGAGGCGTGGAGGCAATCGATGCGGCAAAGTTGCCAGCGGCTTAATTAACTTACCGAACGGTACATAAAGGCGCAAGTATTCTTTTTCAAGTACGTCGACGCCAACTTTTTTGATCAGCAGTGACAAATGTCACCACTGCCTGATGACGCAGCGCCCTGCCGCAGCACCTGCTGCACCCGCACAATAGCCGCATCTACCCGACAGGAGTGTCCGACGATGACCGAACCCCTTATCCATATCCGCCAACTCAGCCACAGCTATGGCAACACGCCGGTGCTGCAGCAACTCAGCGCTGAATTGTATGGCGGTGAAATTATTGCTGTGCTCGGTGCCAATGGCGCCGGTAAAACGACCTTGATCCAGCTGATGCTGGGTTTACTCAGTCAACAACAAGGCGAGATTAAAATCCTCGGCCAGATACCGGCGCAAATCCGCCGCGATCCGCAGTTAAGTGGTCAGCTCGGCGTCATGCTGCAACAAGCCAGTTTGCCGGGCCAGCTCACAGTCCTCGAGCAACTGCGCTTATTCAGCGCTTATTATCCGGCACCGCTCGACCTGCAGACGCTGATCGAACGTTTTGGCCTGCAAGGCTTTTTGCAGCAGCGCTGCAGCAGTTTGTCCGGCGGTCAACGGCAATCGCTGTTGCTGGCGCTGGCGTTGTTAGGCCAGCCGAAGATTTTGTTTCTGGATGAGCCGACTGTCGGCATGGATGTCGAAGCGCGCCAACGCTTCTGGCAGCTGATCCGCACCGCCCGCGCTGAAGGGCTCTGCATTCTGCTGACCACCCATTACCTCGAAGAAGCCGATGCGCTGGCCGACCGTATTCTGCTGCTCAAAGACGGCCAGTTTATTGCCGATACCAGCCCGACCGCGCTGAAAGCCGGCCTTAGTCAGCGCCAGATCCGTTGTCGCAGTAGCCTGCCGCTAGACGCCCTGCAACAGTTACCTGGCGTCAGCGCTGTGTTGCCTTTATCCGACCACCAGGTCCAGATCAGCAGCAGCCGGGTGGAAGACTGCTTGCGGCAACTGTTGCAACAAGACCCGCAGCTTTGCGATTTAACCGTCAGCGCCGCCAGCCTCGAACAAGCCTTTTTACAGCTCACCCAAACCAAAGAGGAGACCCACTGATGAACAGTCCCTGGTTAAATATGTCCCAACGTATCGCGCTGTATAAAACCGAAGCGGAGATGGATCTGAAAACCCTATGGCGCACGCCGGGTTTCATCCTGCCTTGTCTGGCCTTTCCAGTGCTGTTTTACCTACTGTTTGGTGTGATGTTGTCAAAAGGCCAGCATGCAGAGTATCTGCTGGTGTCTTATGCCGCTTTTGGTGTGATGGGGCCGGCGCTGTTTAACTTTGGCGCCAATGTAGCGACTGAGCGGGCGCAAGGCTGGCTCACGCTAAAACAAATTTCACCGGCACCGATTGGCAGCTGGCTATTTGGTAAAACCTTGTCCTGCCTGCTGCTGGCACTGCTGATTATTCTGCTGCTGTTTGTCTGCGCCGGCGCTATCGCTGGCGTGCGGCTGTATACCAGCCAATGGCTGCAACTGGCGGGGGTGCTGTTACTGGGTACAATTCCGTTTTGCCTGCTCGGTTTGACGCTCGGGCTCACGCTGTCGTCCAAGTCCGCCCCCGCCACTATCAACCTGATTTATCTGCCATTGGCGTTTTTAGGCGGCCTCTGGTTACCGCTGCAGATGTTGCCAACAGCGCTGCAACAACTGGCGCTGATATTACCCAGCTATCACTTGGGGCAGCTCGGTTATGCCGTCATTGGCAAAGACCGTGGCGAGCCATTCTGGGTCAATGTGGCCGTGCTGGTTGCGTATAGCCTGGTATTGATTTGGCTGGCCACCCGGCGTTTTCGGGCACAAAGCCATGACCGTCGCTAAACGTAGGGAGAACAAGATGCTCCTGAGCAAAAATAACTGGCTAAGTCTGGCCGCAGTGACAACCCTTGGCGCCTTCTTCCTGCTGCTGCCAGAGCCACAATCCCTGACCAATAGCTTTGTGCTGGGGCCGGTGCAGCTGTTTGATGGCGAGACGCAGCTGCCACAACCGCAATACATCGAAGTGCGGCAAGGGTTGATCCACAGCATCAGTGCAGAGCGGCCAAACAGTGACGCGCCTTTTATCGATAGTAAAAATCCGGACGACAGCCCGCAGTGGTTAATGCCGGGGCTCATCGATGCCCATGTGCATAGCTGGGGCAATGCGCAGCAGCAGCAACTGAGCTTCGGTGTGACCAGCGCCATTGATTTATTCAGCGCGGCCGCACAATTGCCGCAACTGAAAACCAGTCGTGATGATCTCAGTCAGGCGCAGCAATCCGATCTTTGGAGTGCCGGCACTCTGGTCACTGCGCCCAAAGGTCATGGCACTGAATATGGCATGCAAATCCCGGTGTTACAGGCGCCGGACGACGCTGAGGCTTTTGTTGCAGCACGCAAAGCCGAAGGCTCTGATTTTATTAAAATTGTCTATCAGTCCGAACGCGCCATTTATAAAAGCATGCCGTCGATAAGCCAAGAAAGTCTGCAGGCTATGATCGCGGCTGCCCACCGCCAACACCTCAAAGCCGTGGTGCATATTGCCGAACAGGTCTCAGCCATAGATGCGGTTAAAGCCGGTGCTGATGGCCTGGTACACAGCTTTTTTGACTCCCGCATCAGCGCCACGTTGCTGGCTGAATTAAAACAACGGGATGTATTTGTGATCCCAACGATGACAGTGTACGAAGCCGCCGTGCGCGGCAGCAGTGCACAGCAAATTCTTCTGCAATACCCAGACTTGTCACTCAGTCAGGCGGCAAAAGCAGCGCTTGCTGGCGCGAAAAACCCACGGATCCCGGCACATTTATACCAGAACCTGATCGACAACAGCCGTGCCATGCACCAGGCCGGCATCCGCCTGCTGGCTGGCACGGACGCACCGAATGCCGGCACCTATCATGGCCTGAGTATGGTGCTGGAAGTGGCGCTGCTGCAGGAGGCCGGTCTGACCTTTTTTGACGCGCTGCACGCGGCCACCGCCGCGCCGGCCAAGGCGTTTGATTTACCGCAGCGTGGCCGTATTGCGGTCGGCTATCGGGCAGATTTTTTGCTGCTCCCTGCGCTGAGCCAGGCCACCGATCTGCTGCAGGCAAAGGTGTACAAAAATGGCTGGGCGGTGAAGTTAAGCAAGTCGCCGCCCCAGCGCGCCGCAGTCAGCGCCGGTGCTTTGGCTGATTTCCGCCACAGTGTCACCCCGCAGCAAGGCGCTATGTTTGTCGCCAGCAGTGACCAGATGATGCAGGGCAAATCCAGCGCCAGTGTCAGCCTGCAGTCGCAACGCTCGCCCGCCACGATCCGGGTTCAGGGCGAAATTGATACGACGACCCCTTATCCGTGGGCTGGCGTCGCCTGGATGGCCAACTCGGACTATCAGCAAGGCCTCGATTTCAGCGGCATCAGCCATCTGCAATTTCAGCTGCGTGGCAGTGCCGGCCAATACCGGTTACTGGCCTTTAGCGAAGGAAATCAACGACCTGCTGAATTCAGTTTTACTGCCAACGCTATATTTCAACAAATCGAAGTGCCGTTGCAGCAGCTGAAAGATCTGGACCCCAGCCGCATTACGATGTTGTTATGGACAGTGAGCGCTGGCGATAGCAGCCAGAGCTTTGAGTTCGAACTGACGGCGCCGGTGTTGCTGGCGAACCCCTGAAACGGCGCCGGTAAATTCAACACCACAGCAAAGATTGCACAAGACGACCCGGGCCACATGACTCTGGGCCGAATTCTGCTATCATAGCCGGTCATGCCAGAGCACCGCTCAGCGCTTTCCCAGGGCGAATTATGATCAACCATTTCCGCGTGTTAGGTGTCAAAGCCAGCGCCAGTGACGATGAAATTAAAAAAGCCTATAAACGGCTGTCGAATAAATACCATCCGGACAAGTTACTCGGCTTGTCTGACGACGAAAAAGCTGCGGCTGCCAACGCGCTGCATCAAGTTAAATTGTCGTATGACGTGCTGTCCGATCCAAAAGCCAAAGCGGCTTTTATCAAAGATTTTAACAATGTCATTGTCACCGACCCCGCCGCAGCGATGAAAGAGCTGTGGGATCAGTTCTATTGAGGACGTTATGACGAAAAAACTGAATATCCAAAAAATCAATCAGCTCAAAACTGATGCGTACGAAAACATCGATTCGTACAACGACCCAGACACACCAAAAGCGCTGGAACAATTCAGTGCCAAAATCAAAGCGATTTTGCAGGCTGATCCGGAAATGCTCGAATCAGTGCCGGAATATCTGCCAGTTGCGCTGTTTGGCCGCGTCAAATTCAGCAAAGAAGCCAAGCTAAAGTGGGCAAAGTGGGTGCAAACCGCCACGCTGCCAGCATGGGACGAATTTAAAGTCACTGTGGCGTTTAACAATGCAGACCTGCCGCTGGTGAAAACCGTCCGCGATTATTCCGAAACTTTGCTGATTGAATCCTGTGCTGTGTTATATCTGCTGGAACAACAAGGCAAAGCGCCGGCGCGCAGCCGCAATAGCAGCAGCGAAGATCAGGACGACGAGCCAGGTTACGAAGAAGATTACGATAGCGACGATCGGGACGAAGCCGACGACGACTACAACGGCAATGGCCGCGATGACGACGAAGACGAAGAAGGCTATGACGATGCCTACGACGATATCCGCTTTAAAGGAGAAGGTCGCTGATGAATAATCTGATTGAAATTACCGTTGCCGAGATCAAAGAACTGGCGATGGTTGAGCCGAAGCAGGCCAGCAAAAAATTCGAGCTGATCGCCAATGAAATGTCAGACGCGCAGCTGGTCGAAGTGATTGAACAAATTGATGTTGTCACGCTGACGCAAATCAACAGCCAACACGATATCTCCTTCCCGTCGATTATTTCTGAGCTGATGACGCCGGAAAAAATCCGCGACATCGTCTGTCAGCAGCCGCTGTATTGGGAAGAGAAAATCAAAAACAATGCGGAAGATTTAAAGCAGCATACCTTTGATTTTCTAACCTACCTGATCCGCACGCAGGAAACAGAAGAAAAACAAGCCGAGATCCTCGAATGTATCGCCGAAGATCCGGCCGGCCTGTTTTATCTGTCGATCCCGTTTATTGAGCTGTATCGCGGCGAAGTAGTTGAAGATGAAGATTTTTATCAGGATATCCTGCATGAAGAAGAGCAGGATCTGGAAGAAGCTGTCAGCTACACCGAACGTCATCTGAACGAAGAAGTGCATGGTCTTGGGTTTGACGACCCACGCAGCTTGCTGGCGCTGATCCGTCAGTTAACCCCGCAGGTTGAACAAGCAATCAAAGCGCTGGTGCGCAATGAAAATTCTGGCTGGGAAAGCATTATCAATAAGTTCGCCACCGAACTGGTGATGCAGGCCAAAGATAAGAACCAGGGCAGCGACGAATACGCTGAAGTGGATGATATGTTCAGTTTCCTCGATTAAGGACCCTCGCATGCAATTAGTCCTACGCGACCAGGAACAAGGACCGTTTCTGAGCAAAGTACTGAGCTTCGGCAAAGAACAACAGTTATTGAGTAGCGAAGACGTGGCGGCGTTAAAAGCCAAGGCCGTGCTGATGAGCCTGAAATTCGCCGACAAGTTTTACAATAAATACAAAATGCATTTGCTGGAACAGGCGGCGCATGATGTGGTCGGCGTGGTTAGTCTTGGCCTTGCAGAGTTATCTGATCATGATCCGGCGCGCGCGCTGACGTTGCTGCAAAGTGCCGATGGCGTGATGAAGCCGTTCCAAAAAGGCTGGAGCATGCTGGTCACTGTTAGTCCAAAACAGCAAAGCCGCAAATCATTATTTGGCGATGTCGACGAGCAGCTGCTGCACGATATTTCCAGCCCGCCTGACGCTGAAGAATGGCATGGTTGGCAGCTGTATCAGAATGCGTTGCTTGAATCGAACCGGCGTAATGCCATTCATTTGCTGAAACAGCAGTTTTTCCAGCAACAGCAAGTTGACCCGTTTGAACATTTCAGCCTCGAAGGCATGCTGGCCGAAGTGGTGATTTACCGCGTGGTCTGTGGCCACAGCAAGGTCAAACAGGATTTAAAACAGCGCATCCGTCAGACCGAGATGCAGGAACGTTGGTTTAACACCGACTATCTGCTGTTACAGACCGAGGCCGCACTGGCAGAATTGCCGGCAGGCATTGCTGACGCCATTCGGGCTGACATCGGCCAAAACTTTGCGCCGGCTATGCTGAAAACGCTGCAGTTTGCCGCGAAATATCGCGAAAAAGCGCTGGCACAAGCCTCGCCGGAGCAGTTGGATGCCTTTGAGCATAAACAAGGTATGCTGAATCCGTTATTAGGCTGGCCACAGTATATTGAGATGTGATCGGCGGTATTAACACCGGTTCGTGCCAGAAGCGGGCATTTGAAATCGTAATGTACGGCGTGTGACGCCCAGCGAGCTTCGCTTGCGCGTCACACGCCGTACATAACATTTTGGGATTGTCCACAAATCACTCGTACCAAACCCCTCCCCGCGCCAGCGGCAAATTTTTGCCACCTTTGACTGAAAAACCAACAAAATTGAGATACACTCACAGAGTTTTTCCGCCCAAAGCAGGAGACCATAATGGTCAGCGCAATCTCCGGTAACAATCAGGCCGTCACTCAGACGCAAGCAAGTTCTACGACGACTGCCACCGCAGCCACTCCTGCCAAAACCGCCAGCCCTGAAAGCAGTGCCAGTGCCAATAAAAGTACACGTAGCACAGAAGCCGAACGATACACCGCCGTACAACAAAACCTGTCAAACAGCAAAACGGCTGTCGGTGCCGCCAGTACGGCCAATAAAGAAATCGATGGCCAGCTCAAACAAGTCCGGGACATCGCAACTAAATTAGCTGACGAGAAAATTACCGGTAAAGATCGGGAAAAACTGCAGGCCGATTACACCAAAGCGCGTGACAGTATTATCGCCAGCCAGGACAAAGCCACCGTCAAATCCGGCACAGGCAGCAGCGCGACCAAAACCAATCTGCTGACCGATGCGAAAAATCAGACCGTTTCAACTAATACCCGTGGTGGCGAACTGGAAGTCGCCAGCAGCAAGTCAGCTAAAGCACTGGGCCTGCCGGAAAAAATCGGTTCTGCCGCAGACGCCAAAGCATTGCTGAGCGCTGACGACAAAAAAGCCGGTTCTCTCGCCAATGCTGAAAAAACCACCCAGGACACCACGGCACGGCTGAAAAAAGCCGATGCTGACGTCAGCAAACGCCTGGAAACTGCCAGCCTGGCCGCCAAAGCGGCACAACGCCTGGAAACGGCTAAAACCGGTAACAACCGCACTTTGTCTGCCGACGAAGAAGAAAAGCGCAATCAGGCAATCGAACAAGCCAAACAGGCGCGTGAACAAATCAAGACCCAGTTCAGCGGTTTGTCACAAAACAGCGGCAACAAAAACGTCAATTCACTGTCGGCGTTATTCAGTTAAAAGCAAAGTACAGATCTGCAGTGCAGCGGAGCCATAAAAGCCTGCTGCACTGGTTGGCTGGCAATAGTTCCAGTCCTGACACGCGATAAAGAAGTTTTGCTATGAACAGAGCCATACAGCTTTACCAACAGACCCGCCAATTGACACCGCAGAGTAAACAACTGGACGCACAGGTACTGTCGCAGATCTGCTTCGCGCTGCAACGCGCCATCGAGAGCAAAGATGCCTTTGCGCTGAATCAGGTTTGTGGTGATTGCCGCTTGGTTTGGGTGACTATCCGCGGGTTGATGCTCGATGACAATCACCCCTATCCGCAAGCGCTGAAGCACAGCCTGCTGCAACTGGCCGAAACGGTGCTGAATGAACTGCAACTGGACCCCGCCGAGGCCGATTTAACACTGGTGCTGCAAATCAGTCAGGAAATGGTGGCCGGCCTAGAAGCCTGAGCCGCCTGAGCGCATTTTCGCGTCATCCAGCAGCAAATAAACCTTGTTCTGCCCTACTAGACTCATTACAGTCTTCCTTGTTAATTCATAACATCAGCTCAAGGAAAGCCTGTGATAAAAACACTTTTCGTGCTCTGCGCAGCCGTCGCGACGCCCGTCACACTGGCCACAGCAGTCCAGCAGCCTGACAGCCAAATCTTTGTGCCAGCAGGCACTTTCCATGGCGAAGTGGAAGGCCCGGACACCGACAGCGCCGGCAATTTGTACGCGGTGAACTTTGGCGGTGCCAGCGATGAACACAAAGGCAGCATTGGGAAAGTGACGCCGGATGGCAAAGCCAACTTGTACTTGCGCTTACCCGCCGGCAGCACTGGCAATGGCATTCAAATGGATGCGCAAGGTGTGATGTGGATAGCCGACTATACCGGCCATCAGATTTGGCGGTATGCCAACGGCACATTAAGTTCATTTGTGCATGAACCCAAGATGCACCAACCCAATGATTTGGCACTGACCAAGGCCGGCGTGATTTTCGCCAGCGACCCGGACTGGAAAAACAGCAAAGGCCAGTTGTGGCGCATCAGCGCTGACGGCAAAGCGGCACTGATCGACCAGACCGGTACCAGCAATGGTGTCGAGGTCAGTCCGGACCAGCGCTGGCTCTACGTGAACGAAAGCGCGCAGCGTAAAGTCTGGGCGTACCCGCTAAACGACCAGCTGGAAACCGGTGCGAAAAAATTGCTGATTGAATTCGCTGATTTTGGCCTCGACGGCATGCGCTGTGATAGCAACGGCAATCTGTATATCGCCCGTTATGGTAAAGGTACTGTAGTCAAACTGAGCCCAGCCGGCGCCGTGTTAAAAGAATTTAACCTGTATGGCCAGTTTCCGACCAACGTAGCGTTATCACCGGATGAGCGCTTTCTTTACGTGACCATGCAACGCGACGGCAGTATTGAGCGCATCGCCCTGCGCTAATCGCCGCCACACGCTAAATAGCGGGATCTGGCTGTTTTCCGCGTGCAGCCGATGCCTAATGAGAGTAACAAAAACAAATAGATAACCTAAATCGTAGGGTCAATGAGCAAAACGAATTGCACCTGCTTTTTGCTCATTGCCTAAATAATTTTTATCTGATTTCGCCAACGGTGGGTTTCGCTTTGCTCTACCCCCCCTACTCTTCTGAGGAGCCTATCCCAGGACAGCCAACCTTTTGTCCGGCAGTGCGGCCGTTTGTCACGCCGCAATGCCGAACTTCACATCTTTTTCATCTGGTTTTTTCTGCTGTTTTACTCTGAGCTCAGTAACTCCATTTTGTGAACCACAACAAGGAAGACTGAGATGACAAACCCTGTAATGAGCGCGACGCCACAAACTACGGCAACCCCCGGCTTTATCAGCCAAATCCTCAATACGTTATTAAACCCGGCGGCTGCGATGGCAGCAGTCCCACAACAAAGCGGGCGACATTTCTGGTTGCTGGCTATTCAGCTGCTGCTGACCACCGCCATTATTTATTGGTTTTACGCTGGCATGAGCCCGGCTTGGCTGGTTGATCAGCAACTGCTACATGCCGGTGAACTGACCCCGGCCGAGACCGAACAAATCCGCGCGGCAATGGCTAGCATGGCAGGGGCAACGCCCATTATCGGCGCCGTATCCATCGCCGTCGGCAGCCTGGCTTTTACTGCCATCACCGCAGGTTACCTGCTGTTAACCGGCAAGCTGCAAAAGGCGCTGAATTACGGCCAGTGGTTTGCTCTGGTGGTCTGGAGCCAGCTACCGGCACTGCTGAATATCCTCGGTCTGGCACTGCTGGTGTTATTGGCGGACAGCCCGGATCAACCGCTGATGCTGGTGAACTACGCCTCGCTGAATCAGTTGGTATTGGATTTACCGATCGGCCACGCGCTCTATAACTGGGCTGAAAGCATCAATGTATTTTTAATCTGGCAACTGTGGATTTTGTTCGCTGCTTTGCAAAGCGCTGCAGGTTTTACTGCCAAACGCGCGGCGATTGTCACAGGCACACCGGTGCTGCTGATCTTTGGTTTATGGGCGCTGTTTGCATAACCAGAGTTTCATAGGAACAGCTAAAGGATTTTGCCATGACTGATGTATCAAATACTCCCGCGACTGCCGCAGCCACTACCACGACGCCGTGGCGCCGGCTGCTGGTCGCTGCTGTGATCCTGGCGACTATTGCCGGTGTGACGATGTACCGCAAACAATCACAGGCGCTGGATGTGCAGGTCAGCGCTGTGACCAAAGGCGATCTGACCGACAGCATTCTGGCGTCCGGCAATCTGGTGTACCGCACTCAGGTCGCGCTGCGCTCTGAACTGATGGCCAGGGTGGATGCGGTGTTTGTGCAGGAAGGCGACAAGGTCGAAGCCGGTCAGCTGCTGTTACAGCTGGACCCGCAGAGTTACCGCGCCAGTCTGGAGCAAGCCCGGGCGCAAAGCGCTCGCGCCCGCACCGATATTCAGATGGCGACCACTCGCCTGCAGAATTTGCAGCGGCAACTAAAACGTCAGCAACAGTTGGCAAATAAAGGCCTGATCCAACAAGAATTGCTGGATAACCTGCGCAGTGAACAGCTGCTGGCGCAGCTTGCACAACAATCGGCAGAACAGCAGCTGGCGCAAAGTCTCGCCGCGGAAAAACAAGCAGCTGATTTATTGGCCAAAACGGAATTGCGCTCGCCGATCAGCGGCGTCATTGTCGCGGTCGATGTCAAAGCCGGTGAAACGGTGATCCCGGGCAGTGCGCAGATGCTGGGCAGCGACCTGATGACCATCGCCGACACCAGCGCCTTATTGGCCGAACTGCGGCTCGATGAAGCAGATGTACATAGCGTCTTTACCGGTCAGAGCGTCAAAGTCTTTGCT
>JACCEE010409186.1_pt1 | contig 14613 bp, 5 predicted proteins | sample 7449931 | NCBI WGS metagenome assembly JACCEE01 (sample SAMN15323457, study PRJNA562643) | freshwater metagenome | isolation source: river surface water | place: USA:Blue River Watershed | collected 2017-08-19 | reverse complement strand
GCCAGCTGGTCCAGCTTGGCCAGGTACTCGCGCGCGGTGGCCGTGTCGCCCATCTTCAGCGCGGCATAGCCCTGGGCGAAGTCCCAGCTGCCGCCGTCGAAATCGCTGTTCTCGGGACGCTTGCTCACCGCCGCCACTTCGTCGAAGCGGCCGAAGCGCACCAGGGTGAGCACGTGATAGATGGAGCTGTCCATGAGTTTGTCGTAGTCCTTGGCTGCCTGGATGGCGATGGCGCCCTGCCCGTCCATGCTGGCCGCGAACAGCAGCATGGCCAGATTGTGCATCGGGTAGATGGCGAAGCCTTCGCCGATGGCCGCCTTCTGATCGGAATGCCAGGCCTGGATATTGGCGCGCACGGAGTCGTTCCAGCGCCCGATCTCGTTCCAGGTGTGACTCGGCATGTGGTTGATGTGGCTGGCGCCGGGAATGGCATTGCCCAGAAACTCGGCACACTCCTCGGCGAGGCCGGGGTTGGGCGTGGACTCGGTGGCGTGCACATACAGGTGACAGGCGCCAACATGGGTGATGTCACGATCCAGCACGCTGGTCAGCACATTGTGCAGACGGATCACGTCCGGATCGTCGAGATCGCGGGTGCCGCGACGCGGCTCCAGCAGGAACAGGGCATCGGCGTAGAGGGTGACGATGTCGAGATCATCCGGATACTTCGCCGCAACTTCTGCCATGGCATCGGCGTAGGCCTGCTCCTGCTCCATGCGCCGCTCCGGCGAGAAGTTCGCCACGTAACGCTGGGACATGGCCATGATCAGATCGGCCTCTTTCTGCGTGGCCTTGTCCAGTCGGCGCAGCGCTTCACGGATGGCGGCATAGGCGCGCGGCGCCTCGTCGGCCGTCATCGGACCGTTCAGATACGAGCCCCAGGCCCAGGCCTCGCCCCAGTAACAGATGGCACAGTCCGGGTCCAGCTTCTGCGCCTCGCGGAAGGAGCGCGCAGCGTCCACCTTGGTGAAGGAATACATCATCTGGAAGCCCTGGTCGAAAAAGGCCTGGGCCTGCGGATTGCGCGTCGAGATCGGGTAGCTGTGATCCCCGAGCGCCACGGTGTAGAGCGGGATCGGGGTGTTGAACTCTTCCGGATCAGGGACGCTCGCGTGGTCCTGGGCCAGCGCGACCGGGGCACTGGCGAGCGTGGCCAGACACAGCAAGAGGGTGGCGGAAAAGCGCATGATCGTCTCCTGAGGGGATTGAAAATTCGACTGCGCCCAAGCCTAGAGAAGCACTCGCGGAATGTCCACCCGCCACCACACCCAAGATGACAGCAACTGGCAAAACCGGGGCCTGGTTCACTGGCACACAAGCGAGGCCGCGGTGCGCCGTCAGCGCATTCAGCGGCGTAAGAGACCCGCACCGAGTGAGCAAGGAGACATCAGGCTCATTGCGATGCGAGGGCAGCGGGGAGGGGGCGACCGCCAAGGATGGCGGTAGTGCCGGAAATGCAGGAGCATTTTCCGGCCGGGTCAGCCGCAGAAGGCGCTGACGGCGCCACGCGGCCGGGACGAGCATTTGGTTCGCCTGCAAGCAGGCTCCCACACTCAGCCGTCGATTCGATACCGCAACTTGATGGCCCACGTGTCGATGATCTTGTCCGTCCACGCCGACTGGAACATGTCCTGCGTGTCGCCTTCGAAGCTGCGCGGCAGATTGCTGCCCCGCGTGTAGACCACGAACAGGTCCGACAGCGGCGCGATCTCCCAGCGATAGCGCGCCTGGAAACTCAGGCGACTGATGATGAAGTCCTGACTCGGCCCCGCCGGCGGCAGGATCTGCTCCATCGTGTCCAGTCGCGCAGTGCGGATGCGGTAGAACTCGTCGGCATTGGCATCGATGCCCGCCCACTGCATCGACACCCGGAACTGCTGCTTCGCCGTCAGGAAATACTCCATGGCCAGCTTCGGCGCCCACTCTTTCGTCTCGTAGGAATTGATGCGCCCGCCGCCGCGGTTGACGAGCCAGCCTTCGCGATCCACCCGGTCCACATCGAGCTGGAACGAGAAGCGATCGGCCGGCCGCCACACCACGCCCACTGACGCCGTCAGCCGCCGCACGCCGAGGAACTCCTGCTGCAGGTTCAGCGCCCCGCGCAGGCTCACGGCCCGCGCCCGGTCACTGGTCCAGCTCAGGCGGCCGTCCCAGCGCTCGGGAATCTTGAAGGTGCCATTGCCCCGGCTCAGCTCGTCGTCCACGCGGCGCGGAAAATAGTTCATGCTCAGACCAAGACTGTGATTGTTGTTGAACACCCAGTCCTGATCCGTATAGATGCCGGCGCGAATGCCCTCGCCCTTCGCATTCCAGTAGTAACGCAGGATGCCGCTGCGCGTGCGGCTGCGCAGATTCGGCAGGTCGGATTCGGTGACCTTGTACTGATACTCCACGCCGATGCTGTCATTGCGGCGCCAGAAGCCGAAGTCGTCGATGTCCAGCGTTTCGTCGAGGTATTCCGCGCCGATGCGGTGCTGCCGCCCGCGATCCGGCTGATAGCTCGCGTCGAAGAACATGCCCTTGCCCGTGGTGCCCGCCACATCGCTGTGCAGCAACTGACCGTCGAAGAGCCAGCGTGTGTCGGCCGAAAAATAATGCAGGTCGACGCCGTTCACCGAGGCATCGGCCACGTCGGACTGCAGCTGCGTGTTCATCCAGCCGATGGCACGGCGCCCGCCGCCCGAGGTGTCTTCATAAAGCAGACGCCCCACCAGGAACTCGCGCCCGTCGGCCTGCACGCGGGCGGCATTGCCCAGCGCATCGCGGCCGCGCAGCACGCTGTCATCCTCGGCCGCCAGGAAGGCGCCATAGCGCAGATTGCCCGACTGACCGGTCAACTTGACCGCGCCCAGCAGGTCGGCAGGACGCCCCAGATCGACCTCGCTGGCGGTGAAGCCGGCGGGCAGCTGGTAGTCGGGCGTGGCACCGATGCGCCGGGTGTTGAGCATGGTGGTGGGCTGGCCGCGTGCGCCCGACCCGCGCGGGCCGGCATTGCTGGGGCCGCCGTCATCGCCGGCACGCGGCGAAGTGATGAAGATCTCCTGCCCTTCCAGGAAGAACGCGCGTTTCTCGGCGTAGTAGGTCTCGAAGGCATCGAGGTTGACGATCACATCGTCCGACTCCACCGAGCCGAAGTCCGGGTTCAGGGTGGCGGCGAGCTGCAGGTTCGACGACGGACGCCAGTAGACATCCGTGCCCACGCGGCTGTCGCGCTGGTTGCTGCCATTGTCGAAATTGCTGGCGATGAAGGGGTACCAGGTCAGCTGCTGACGCGGCGCGATGTCACGCACGCTCACCCGGGTGAAGGCCGACAGAAAGCCGGGCGAGGTATCGGGCAGCGCCGGCATGGACCAGGTCTCGTTGCTCTGCGCGATGCGGCGCTCGGTATACAGCCCCAGGGTACGGACCTCGCCCGCCGAGGGCAGGCTCATCATCGACCAGGGCACGAAGATCTCGGCCGTCCAGCCGTCGTCCGTCGGCGCAGTGCGCGCATTCCAGGGGCCGTCCCACTGCAGGTTGATCTGGCGCTCGGGCAGGATGGTGCCGTCGTTGAGGGTGTCTCCCAGATTGATCTGCAGCAGATAGCCGTAGAGCCCGCTGCCGGAGGGGTCGAGCCCGAGCACGAAGGCATCGCGTTCCAGATCCTGATCGCGCGAACTCATGCGGGCGATCAGCGTGTCGGGCGCCTGCTGGTTGTGCACCGCCACGTAGAGGCCACGCTCGGTGTAGAAGAATCGCGTGAGAGTCTGCAGGGAGGGCGAGGCCAGCGTATCGGGGCGAATCACCCGCATGCCGTCAAAAGGGGCGACCTGCTGCCATACAGCTTCGTCGGGCACGCCATCGAGCGTGATGTCCGCCACCGCATGCTCGAAACGCGGCAGTTCGGCAGGGGGTGCCTCGGCGCTCTGAGCCAGGACGAGGACGGGGGACACGAACAGTGCGGCCATGCCGGCCAGCGGCAGGAAGCAGCGCCCCGCCAGAGATTTTTTGTTGTGGTCTTTCACGATGCAATACCCGGGGACTTCAAAAAGCCCGGATACTAGCACAGGAATCCAGCAGTCGGGCCAGGGCCCGCAGCGCTGCAAGGCTCAGCGCAGCCTGGCCAGGGCCGCGCCGGCACGCCAGTAGGTGATGCTGGCGGCGATCAGAATGAAGGTAACGACACTCATGCCGAGCGAGAGCGACTGGCTGCCGAAGCGCTCGGTGCCCAGGTCACTGACAGCCCCCACCAGCAGGGGACCGAGGGTCAGGCCGAACAGATTGCCAAGGAAGAACACGAAAGCGGCACCCTGCGCCCGCTCTGCGGGAGCCAGGGTCCACTGGATGGCCGCAAGGCTGGGACCATGGCTGAACTGGTAGAGAAAGATGCTGCCGCCGAAGCAGACCACGGCCACTGCGTAGTCGCCGCTCCACAATCCCCCCAGCACCGTGCACAAGGCCAGCCCCAGCGCCAGGGCGGGCAGACGCCCCAGCCAGGCCACCTGGCGGCGCGCCAGCCTGTCGCCCAGCCAGCCCCCGAGCAGCAGCCCCGGCACGCCGCCAAGCAGGTTGATCAGCGCCGTCGCCAGCCCCGCCTCGCTCTGCCCGAGCTCGTACTGGCGCATGAAATACGAGGGCAGCCAGGTCGAAATGGAATGACTGACAAAGGACGTCAGCAGGGAACTCAGGGCCAGCAGGCGGTAGGCTGGCCGAGCCCACAGGCGCTGCACAGTCTGCAGCAAGGACCCGCCATCGCGCATCGACTCAGCTGCCTCGACGCCGGCGGGCTCCATGCCCCCGCGGGCGGGTTCGCGCACCGTCCAGTGCACCAGCAGCGCCAGCAGGACGCCTGGCAGGCCGGCCACGATGAAGGCTGTGCGCCAACCATAGACCTCGGCAACCAGCCCACCCAGTGCCAGACCAAGCACTGCACCGAAGGCCAGTCCCAGGGAGTAGACGGACAACGCCATGGCACGCTCGTGACGCGCGAAGTAGTCGGCAATCAGGGAATGGGCAGGCGGTGTGCCCCCTGCCTCGCCAATGCCGACCCCCATGCGGCAGACAAACAGCTGCAGAAAGTTCTGCGCCACGCCGCACAGCGCCGTCATCACACTCCAGAAGGCGAGCGCCACACTGATGATGCCGACACGGCTGCTGCGATCTGCCAGCCGCGCAATCGGCACGCCCAGGGTGGAATAGAACAGCGCGAAGGCCACACCCGAGAGCAGCCCGAGCTGGGTATCACTGAGCTGCAGTTCCGTGCGCAGATCCTCCAGCACGATGGCCAGAATCTGTCGATCCATGTAGCTGAAGGCATAGGTGAGCATCAGGACCAGCAGCACATACCAGCGATAGCGACGGGACGGGTCAGGTGTCACGCCGGGTGGCAGGGCTTGTCCACGGCTCACGGCAGCGTCCCCGCCAAGGCGTGACAGCGCCGCAGACAGGACAGCAGCTGCACCCGGTCCACGGGCTTGATGAGGACTTCGAAGCCCGCACTGCGCAGTGTCTGCAGGCGCTCGTCCACGGTATTGCCCGTGATGATGAGGATGCAGGCGCGCGGCATGTGCTCCTGCAGGTAGCGAGCGATGTCCAGGCCCGAGGTGTCCTCGTTGAGCATGTCGTCGAGCAGGGCCAGCGCAGGCACGCCGTCCTGTGCCAGACTCGCGCGCACCCCGGCGAAGCTCGAGGTGGCGGTGACCGTGCCGCCCCAGTCCTGCACCAGGCCGGTGAGTGCATCGACGATCTGCGCGTCATCATCCACGATCAGCACGCGCACGCCATTCAGCGCATTGGCCACCGGCTGCGCCATGGCCTCGCGCGGCCGCAGCGCAGGGCTGAGCACCGGCGCCTCGACGCTGGCCCGGGGTGCCGGCCCGGACAACGGAATCCTCAGCGTGAACGTGCTGCCCTGCCCGAGCTGCGACACCAGTGTCAGCTCGCAGCCCAGCAGGGCCGCGATGCGCTTGACAATGGCCAGACCCAGGCCACTGCCCTTGCCCTTGGTGCGGGCGCGGTTGTGCACCTGGTAATAGTCCATGAAGATGCGCGACTGCTCCTGCGGACTGATGCCGCAGCCGGTATCACTGACATGCAGCAGCAGGGCATCGCCGTCCACGTCGGTGCGAATGCGCACCTCGCCCTGGTCGGTGAACTTGATGGCGTTGACCACGATGTTCTGAATCAGCCGTTCCAGCAGCAGCACATCGGTCTCGATCTCCCAGGGAGCACTCTCGCAGTGCAGGGCGATGCCCTTCTGCTGGGCCAGAGGCTGGGTGTTGCCGAGCACATCGCGCAGCACGGCATCGATGCTGCTGCGCTCCAGATTCGGTTCGACCACACCGGCATCGAACTTGGACAGGTCCAGCAGACTGTTGAACTGATCGTGCAGGATGCTGGTGGCCTCGTCGATCTTCTGCACCAGACCAATGGCGCGCTCCGAGCTGACCAGATGGCGCAGACTGCCCAGGAACAGGGTGATGGCGTGCAGTGGCTGACGCAGATCGTGGCTGGCCGCGGCCATGAAACGGTTCTTGTCGTCGATGGCATCGCGCGCCTCCTTCAGGGCGCGCTCGATCACCTGCTTCTGCTGCTCCAGCTGCAGGTTCTTTTCCATGTTCTCGTCACGAATGTGAAAGGACTCCATGAACAGCGCCGAGATGCGCCGGCAGAACTGGATCAGCAAGATGATCAGGGCCAGCAGGGCGAAGGCTGTCTCGAAGTTGGGAGGATCGCGGAAGAACAGCAGGAACACGATGCCCTGCCCCAGATTCGAGATCAGCAGCGAAGGGATGTTGCGGGCGTGCATGGCGGAGTTGACGGTGGAGCCGATGGCGTACACGCAGGTCAGCAGGGTCACGGTGAACACCACCCGGTCGCTGGCGCCCAGACACACCAGCCAGAACCCGGTGCCCATGGCCGCCGTGCTCGCCGTCGAGGTGAAGTAGAACCACAGCTCGTTGCGGTACAGCGTGGACACGGACGGCTGCGCGAGGGACTTCTCGATGCGCTTGCAGGCCGCCATGCGCAGGAAGGCCGTGAGGATGCACAGGCCGATCCAGGCGATCACGTTCTGCGGCGGCACCTGATTCCACAGCGCGGCGATGTAGAGGACGCCGACCACCACCACCAGGTAGAGCGACAGATGGGACTGCGACACCCGCACGCGCTGCGACTCCAGCCGTTCGCTGTAGAAGATGCGGTCGAGCGTGGCCTGGCGCGAAAACCCGGCGATCGAATCCAGCAGGCCCATCGTGTTGTTCTCCTGGTTGGGAGCTTTCTACCGTAGCCATGCTCAGGGCGCAACACCATAGAGTGGCTGTGCGCCGCGGGCGGACAGCAGCACCAGGTCCTGGCGCCCATCGCCATCGACGTCACGCGTCTGCAGCACGACACCACGGGTGCCACCGCTCTGTGCGAGCACCTGCGCCTCGGCCGGCGTCAGCGGACTCACGAAGAAGCCGGGTTTGTAGCGGCCGCCGCCGCTCACGCTGACATAGCCGGTATTGCGATCCGTGCTCGCCTGTGCCCCGCTGTCAGCCATGGCCGCGTAGAAGGCGTTGTCGTGCACGAAGGGCAGAATCCGCTGCGTCAGTCCGTTGGCACAGCGCATGTGGAAGGCATAGTCCGGCGCGGTGAGTGCCCCACTGGGCGGCAGGAAACTGATGCTGCCACAGGCCCCTGTCGCGCCGCCCAGATTGTCGTAGGCCAGCACGCCCGAGAAGAACTCGTTGTTGCCCAGGGCGATCTCCACGGCACCGGTGTTGCGCAGACTGAAGCTGTAACCCGCCGCGCGCACCGCGGCAGTGAAGCCCACCAGATCCACTGGCGTGGGCGCAATCTCGATGGCCATGCCATTGGCCACCACCAGGCCACGGCCATCGCGCATGAAGGAGATGCCGGCGGGCATCGCGTTGGACACCAGGCGAATGCTCAGGGCAGACCCGATGTAGCGTTCGCCCGGCGCCAGGATGTTCAGCGCGCCGGTCAGCGGGTCCACCTCGATCTGCACGCCATTGCTGCTCAGCGCGTGCAGGGAAAGCCCGCCCAGCACGGCGGACAGATTCGCGGCCGAACCACCGGTCAGGAACTGCGACAGCGCCGCCAGCAGCGTCTCGGTGGCATTGACGCCACCTACCGTCACGCCGTCGGGGTTGGCCACCGCGTCCAGCACGGCGTTGAGATTCTCGCTCAGCTCGGCGGACACCCCGCGATTGGCCAGTTCGGTCTCGATCTGCGTGGTGTCGGCCTTGAGCCGCGAGGTCACCGCCACCGAGGCCGAGATGGCGAAGTCCAGCGCGGCGGGATTGCTGCGCAGCAGCTCCTTCACCTGCTCGGTGTTGGTCGGATCGACATTGCTGGCGAAGCTGCTGATGCCCGTCTGGATGGCCTTGGTGACCAGTTGTTCCGTTTGCGCGGCAAGCTCCGTGCTCAACTGGGCACCGGCCGAGGCCGCGGCATTGATCACCGCGCTGGTGGCCGCCACCAGTTGCACCAGCTGGTCCGGCGTGCTCGTGCTGCTGATCAGACTGGCTGAATTGTTGACCGTGTTCTGCGTCAGCGTCTGCACGGCGGCGCGTTGCGTCTCGGTGATGGCCTCGGTGCGCGTACTCAGCGCGCCGAGCACGGTGGCCACCCCCGTGAGCGAACCGACCACGCTGCTCTGCTGCAGCTGTGCCCCCTGTTGCTGGGCGGTGCTGCTCAGGCTCAGCGCCGTGCCGAGGGTATTGAGTGCGGTCAGGGCCTGCTCCACGCCGGCGCTGCCCTGCGGCAATGCGGCGACAGTCTGCTGCGCCATGGAAGAAGAATTGCCGAGCACGGTCGACAGCTGCTCCACGACGGCCTCAGACACCGGGGCGCCCGCCTGGATGCTGATCTGACTCAGGGCCTGGTCGATGTCGGCCACGGTGATGACGGGCGTCGGCGACGGCACGGGCGTCGGGCTGGCGCTCGGGCTCGGGCTCGGCGCTGGCGATGGACTGGGAGTCGGCGTCGGGGTTGGGGTCGGGGTTGGCGTCGCCACTGGCGTGGGTTCGGGGGCCGGTGTTGGTGTGGGCGTCGGCATCGGAGTCGGGACTGGCGTCGGGACAGGAGTCGGCGCCGGCGGCGGGCTGAGGAGCCCGTCGTAGTGCTGGCCCGCGAAGCCATAGCCCGAGGCGCCCGAGGAGCGCGTCAGCGTGAACTTCACGGCCTGGGGGCCCGTGGCATTGACCGGGCGGAACTGCAGGCGCAGCAGCAGGGTTTCGACGGCCGGGTGCGCCGGCCAGGGCGTGCCGGTGAAGGCGATCCAGGCCGCGTTGACGATCTGGTCCGTCACCGCGTCGTTGTCGTGATTGCCCGCGTCGCTCTGCAGCGCACTGCTGAGCAGCGCCTGGGCATGCACCTCGCTCACGCTGACCTGGCTGATCTGGCTGCTGGCATAGTGCAGGCGCAGGCCCAGCCCCGTCACGGCGCTGGCATCGCTCGCCTGGTAATACACGCTGGCCTGATACAGCCCCTCTGTCAGCGGCTCCACAGCCACTCGCACCTGCTGGGTCTGCGCCTGGACCTGCGCACCCAGCAGCAGCCCGAACACCAACGCGCCTGCCTTCCACACTCCGCGCATGTCAGCTCCTCAGTCGCCCTGACGGGCAACAAACTCAAAGCCGACGGCCACAGCGCTGTCGGTCAGGGTGAACGCGGTCTGCTCCAGGCCGGGCAGTGTGTCGTAGGCAATCGTGAACAGTTCCACCTGGCCCGTCTGTGCGCTCGGCCAGGCGCCGAGCAGGTCGGCCCAGGCGGCAGTGATGTACTGATCGGTGGCGGGGTCCTGATCCAGGTCATCCGCATCGGGCAGGATCTGCACGCCGAGACTGGCCTCGGCGAACAGGTTTTCGATGGCGGCGACCTGCACCTGCGCGCTGTTGTAGTGCACGCGGATGCCCAGCCCCGTGGTGCGGGCATTGCCCGTGGCGCTGTACAGCAGGCTGGCCGAATGGCTGCTTGCCGCTGCACTGCCGGTGCCATAGAGCAGTTGTACGGTCTGTTGCGGTGTCTGCGCCTGGGCCTGCCACAGGGGCAGACAGAGGGCGGCGAGCAGGAAAACGGACTTGTGCATGATGGTGTCCCCTCAGAGTGGTAGGAATCCGGCAAGATAGGCTTCGATCCGGGCGGCCGTGCTGCGCGTGGCGCCCTCCCCCACGGCGTCCGCTACCAGCACGTCACCGCGGAAGCCGAACAGGTAGCGCAGCACGAGCAGACCATCGGTCAGTGCGTCCACGCTGCCGTTGCGATCGACATCCAGGGCCGGGTCGAGCTGCTGCAGTCGCGCAGCGACAGCGGCCACCGTGGTATTGGTCGAACCGGCGGCAATGGCCTGGGCGATCAGGGCGTCACCGGTGAACCCGAACATGTCACGCACAAGCAGCAGGCCGTCGGAGAGCGCCTGCACGCTGCCATCGCCGTCCACGTCGAAGCGCTCCAGCACGGGGCTGAGCTCCACGCTGGGCAGTGTCAGGCGATACTGACTGGCATTGCCTGTGCGCGCGAAACCGATGCGCACGCTGTTGGCGGTGGTCGCGGCCGGCAGCGCCTTGAGCTCCAGATCGAAGAGCTTGACTGGCAGGCTGCCGGGCCACTGACTGCCGACATCGGCCCAGGCGATGGCGAGCCGCTTGTCCGTACTGGCGTCGTTGTCGGTGTTGCCCGTGTCATTGCCCAGACTGCTGTCGTAGCCCACCAGCGCCGTGCCGAGCACGTTCACGAAGCGCGCGCTCTCCACCACACTGGAATCCACGTGCACGCTCAGGCCCAGGCCGGTCAGGCCTTCTTCGGCGTCCGAGGTGGTGTAGTAGAACGAGAGCATGTTGCCCGAGCGCAGATAGAACACATCACTGCCGCCTCGGCTCACGATCTGTGCCGGCAGGGTGTTGTCCAGCGGATTGCCCCCGACCAGTACCTGCACGCCGCTGCCGAAGACATCAGGCACCACGCCCGCCAGATTGTTGTCCGCGAGGTTCAGAACCTGCAGACCGCTCAGATCCCCCAGAGCTGCCGGAATATTGCCGGCCAGCGCGTTGGCAGACAGATCGATGTGCGTCACCACGCCATCGGTGCAGGTGATGCCGTACCAGGTGCACTCCGTGCCGGGGTGGCCCAGCCAGCCGGCCTTGTTCGTCCACAGCGCGCCATTGGTGCTGTGGTAGAGCGTGAACAGCGCCTCGCGCTGGGCCTGGGGGAGCGGTGCATGGTTGGCGAAATACAGGCTGTAGTTGCCGGTCTCGCCGACGCGGGCCGGCATCACACTGAGGGTGTGCAGACCGGTGCCGAGGGCTTCGAAGACCACCACATCGGTGTCGCCGGCGTCGAGCTGCGGTTCGGTGATGGCCACGGGCAGCCAGCCGTCGAAGGCACTGGCGCGCAGACTGTGGCGCAGATCGATGTCGCCGGTGACGGAGATCCAGACCTTCTCGCCGGCCTGCAGGCCGATCATGTAGCGGTCGTTGACGCGGCCGTCATCGCCCAGCTGATTGCTGACGCAGTCCGCTGCCTGCAGACGGCCAGTCACGGCCGAGCCCGGCACCACCACGGTGGGATTGGCCACGCTGCAGCCGTCCTGGGGTTCGGCCAGCGCGGCGCTGAGAGCGAGCTCATACTCCCCGTCGAACGGGGCCACCGGGCGCGAGGCATAGGTGGAACTGAAGGTCTGGTACTGCCCCGCCGGCAAGGCGTACTGCAGGGTCACCGGCGTACCGGCGGCAGTGCTGCTGGAGGAGGCCAGCGCCAGCGTGCCGTCGGCACTGCGCAGACCGGTCATGGCCGCGTAGTCCGGCGAGCCCAGCGTGGCGGTGAAGGTCGTGGCCTGGGGCAGCGTGAGCTGGAAGCGGTCGATGAGGCGTTGCCCGTCCAGCACGCAGTCCTGGGCCAGTTCCAGCGTGCCGCTGAGTGACTGGCCCGGGCTGAGTGCGGGCGGCGTGCTGCAGGCCTCGGCATTGCCGAGCGCAGGCAGCGTCAGGGCATTGCCGCGCACATCCGCCTCGGTGAGCGTGTCCAGCGCGGCCAGGGCGGCCGGGAAGCTGCCCTCCAGCAGATTGTTCTGCACCCACAACGTCACCAGCTGCCCGGACTGGGCCAGCGCGGCGGGCACCTCGCCCGTGAACTGGTTGTTCTGCAATTGCAGGAAGCGCAGCGTGGTGCTGTTGCCCAGCTCGGCGGGAATCGCACCGTCCAGATTGTTGTAGGGCACGCGCAGGCCGGTCAGCTTGGGCGCGGCTCCAAACGCCGCCGGCAGCGGGCCACTCAGATCGTTCAGCCCCAGATTGAGACTGAGCAGCTCCGCCATGTCGGCCAGTTCGGGCGGTATCGGTCCGCTCAGATGATTGCTGTTGAGCGTCAGCGTGGTGAGCTTGTCCAGATTGCCGAAGCTGGCGGGAATGCTGCCACTGAGCAGGTTCACGCTGGCATTGAAGGTCACCAGATTGCTCAGATTGCCGAGTTCGGAGGGCAGCGGACCGGTGAGCTGGTTGAAGTTCAGTGCCAGCGTCGTCAGCGCCGTCGCCGAGCCCAGCGTCGCAGGGATGGTGCCGCTCAACTGGTTGAGCCCCAGATTCAAGGTCTGCATGGCCGTCAGATTGCCCAGACCTGGCGGAATGCTGCCGGTGAACTGATTGCTGGCCAGCTGCAGATGCTGCATCTGAACCAGCGTGCCCAGACTGTCCGGCAGCGTGCCACTGAGCCGATTGCCACTGAGGTTGAGCTGGCGCAGCTGGGGCAGGCTGCCGAAGATGTCCGGCAGCGGGCCGTGCAGTTCGTTGTGGGGCAGGGTCAGATTGCGCAGTTCACTCAGTTGCGCCAGTGCCTGCGGCAGCGTGCCGACCAGGCCGTTGCCGCGTGCGATGCCGCCGGTCACCGTCTGCATGTTCAGCGCGCTCACCCGCCCGTTGAGACAGGTCACACCATAGCGAGTGCACAGGGTGCCAGGCAGCACATTGGTCCACCCGGTGTTGTTGAGCCAGTGTGCGCCGTCAGTGGCCGCGTACAGCGCATCCAGCGCCTCTCGGTCCGCCGCACTCTCGGTGCTGAAGGGATTGTTGTTGACCTGCAGGTTGTCAATCTCGTCCAGGCCTTCAGGGACATAGCCGATCAGCTGGTTGTAGCCGAGGAACAACTCGCGCAGCTGGCTCAGGCCGGCCAGCGCCGCAGGAATCTCGCCACTGAGCTGGTTGCCGCCCAGATGCAGCGTCTCCAGCAGCGCCAGGTCGCCCAGCTCGGCGGGAATCGGGCCGCTGAACAGGTTGGCGGACAGCGACAGAGCCTTGAGTGTGTCCAGCTCGCCCAGCCAGGCGGGAAGCGGCCCGCTCAATTGATTGCCCCACAGATACAGATGCTGCAGCGAGGCCATGCCCGTCCACGCCTGCGGCAGATTGCCCGTGAGCTGGTTGTTGCTCAGATTCAGCTGGGTGAGTTCGGCCAGATCGCCCAGGGCCGCCGGCAGCGTGCCGGCCAGCTGATTCGCCTGCAGATTGATCTGAGTGACATGGCCATCGCTGCAGACCACGCCATGCCAGGTGCACTCGGACCCCGTCTCGCCGCCCCAGCCGGTACTGGTGGTCCAGCCTGCACCTTGAGTGCTGTCATACAGGGCCAGCAGGGCGGCGCGTTCGGCCGGATCGCTGAGGCCGAACAGATTGTTGTTGTAGTAGAACTGCGCGAGCCCCTTGTCGAGCAGGGCCTGAGGGACAAAACCACTGAGCCGGTTGTACTGCAGGTGCAACTGCGTCAAGGCTGGCAACGCGGCAAGAGCGGCGGGAATCGGGCCGCTGAGTTGATTGCCCCCCAGATGCAGCGTCTGCAGCTGGCTCAGGTTGGCGAGGGAGTCGGGAATCGGTCCGCTCAGCTGATTGCTGCCCAGCGCGATACCTTGCAGAGTCGTCAGCTCTCCCAGCCACTGCGGCAGGCTGCCTGTGAGCTGATTGCTGTGCAGGTAGAGTCCGCGGATGGCATCCAGCCCACTCCATTGTTCTGGGAAGCTGCCGGACAACTGATTCATCGCGAGGCTCAGCACCTGCAGATGGGCGAGATCCCCCAGTGCCGGCGGCAGCGTGCCGACCAGGGCGTTATTGTCCAGTTGCAGCTCCTGCACATGCCCGTCATTGCACACGACGCCATACCAGGTGCACTCCGTCCCTGCATCGCCCCCCCAGCCCGTCCTGCTGGTCCAGCCGGCACCGTTGGTGCTCTCGTACAGAGCGAGCAAGGCGGCACGCTCGGCAGGGTCGGTGAGATCGAACGGATTGTTGTTGTACTGGAACTGCGTCAGCGGCTTGTCCAGCAGCGCCTGCGGAACCGCCCCGCTGAAGCGGTTGTACTGCAGATGCAGATGCGTCAGCGCGGGCAGGTCCGCCAGGCTCGCCGGAATGGGGCCGCTGAACTGATTGCCAGACAAATACAGTGTCTGCAGCTGCTCTTTCTCCCCCATCCAGTCCGGCACCGGGCCGCTGAGCTGATTGGAGGAAAGTGCCAGATTGACGAGGATGTCCGCATAGGCCCATTCCTCGGGCAAGGGGCCGCTGAACTGATTGCTGTTCAGATGCAGATAGCGCAGGTCGTTCATGAAGCCGATGGCGGCCGGCAAGGGCCCGCTGAGGCTGTTGCTGC
>JACCEE010193991.1_pt1 | contig 14620 bp, 8 predicted proteins | sample 7449931 | NCBI WGS metagenome assembly JACCEE01 (sample SAMN15323457, study PRJNA562643) | freshwater metagenome | isolation source: river surface water | place: USA:Blue River Watershed | collected 2017-08-19 | reverse complement strand
GTACTTGTTAAAAAGTATAAGTTCACTACAAAAAAGAGCTTTGTTCTGTCTTCTGTTTTGCCTTTTCTTCTCTTTGGACTTTTCTATGTCTTTTATTCAACCCTCGGTACTTTTCAAACAGAAATTCAAATCCTAAGTGGAGCTTGTTTTGCTGTTGCCATCTATTTAATCAAAGATATCTATGGGGGAAGATTTATTCGTCTCTATAATGATAAAATTGAAATTCCCATGGCCACAACGGGGCGAAAGATCAATTCACTTCCCCTGAGTAAAATTCAACTGATTAGTGATATGACCAACTATAATTTAACAGCTCTGGCCATTCACTATGGGTCTTCTAAGCCCATCCTTTTGGACCCCAATAAAATTGATCCCAAAGATTTGAAAGATCTTTTTGAACAGTTTGCGAAAAATCCCGAACTCAAAAATAAAATTGTAATTTCTAATGAGTTTTTGAAAAATGTTGGGAAAACTGATTTAGTGAGAATGTTCGTTTTTATGATTGCTTTTCTCGCTTCAGTCGGTGTTCCTCATATTCTTCATGGAGAGTTTTCACTTCTGGGAAGTTTGGCAGGACTTGTGGCCGTCTGCTCCTTCATTCTTTTTGAACAATTTATTCAGCGTCCCTTTTTTCAAATTGTGGCCCATTTTCAAAGAGAAAATCGCGCGACGATCAATACTCCTGAATCAAAAAAGATACGCTCTTTACGTCGTATGACTTCAGCTGCTTTAGCAGCGGTCTTTCTCATCTTTATTCCCTTTGGTCTTTCTTACCAAGAGGAACTGCTCAGTTACTCATCTTTTTTCATTCATTCTTTAATTTTGACTCCCATCTTTATCTTCGGGATTAGCCGTCTTCTACCTGATGCTGATGCTTGCATGAGTAAAATTGAAACGACAGGCCATTATATTGTGCTTGTGTTCTTGGGCTACTTTGGCCTGGCCTTTTTTGAAGCTGGACTCAATGTGATGCTTGATAGCTCTTCTGGCATTAGAAAAGAATCCCAGCTTTTTGCGTCTTACCAGAAGGAACTGACAAAAGACACGTGCTATCGTCTGAAGCATTGGGAAGAAGAAAAGCCCATGGGGAAAACAACTTTCTGTACTAGTGATTATCCTCGCATTCAGGAAGGGGAGAGTTTCGAATTTGTTGTTCATGATGGACGTTTTAAAACTCCTTGGTTTTCTGATGTGCATTTAGTGAGATATCAGAGTGTCGAAACCTTTATCTCAAAACTTAAAGATGAAAATGAACTTCGTCAGAATGACTTCATGTATCTTTCTGGTCTTTTCGGATTAGATGTTTGGGATAGCTATCTCACTCGTTGGCAAAAGTCTTGTTTAGAAAATGATGCAGAAAAATGTCGTCTAAGCTCCTACGTCTATAGTCTCAAGGGAAATCACGTCGAAGCTAAAAAAGTCGCGCTTCAAGGTTGTAACCTCAAAAGTCATATGAGCTGCTTTGCCTATTTTCAAAATCGCGAAGCTTCACGAGAAGAAAAACTCGCAGTTAAAACAATGATCTTAGAAAATTGCAAACAAGCTGAATCTGAAGAACAAACAGAGTTGTGCGAAAAAGTGAAGGCTTTTAATTAGTGTCCTTCTGATTTGTGCCCATGCTGGTGGTGAATATCCGGAAAGTGTGGATGTTTATGAACCATCATTCGGTGTGTGTGCTCGTGGATATGAGGCGCCTTGGGATTAATATGTTCATGATGGTGGTCATGGTGTTCATCACTTCCGTCATGGATATGTTCGTGTTCGTGCTGAAGTTCTTCATGAGCGTGTTCATGCTCATGATCCTCGCTAAAATGCATCCAAACTCCGGCCCCCATGAGGCCCAAGGCCAAGATCACAGGGAGAGTTAAATTTTCGCCTAAAAGGGCAATGGATATCACTGAACCGATGAAAGGGGCCGTGGAAAAGACAGCACCGGTACGGGCCGTTCCAATAGAGCTTAAAGAAACAATGAAGGCGACAAGGCTTACCCCTATGCCAAAAAAACCAAGAAGGCCGGTGTAGGCGATATCGCTGTTCCAGATCAGGCGCTCACCAATTATATAAGCTAAAAAGAGATTCGAGCTTCCGGCGATGAGGCCCTTAAAGGAAGCCAAGAGCACGGGATCAAGATGGGAAATCTTGCGAGTCACATTGTTATCGATTCCCCAGGAAAGGCAGGCGAGACAAATAAGAAAAAAGCCCATGAGGGTGTCTGAGCCACTTGAACTTGTCGAGTTGAGAGAAAGGCTTAAACAGCCTAAAACGATGAGGATCATGCCGTAGACGATTTTCTTTTCAAAATGCTCCTTGAAAATAAACCAGGCGATGAGGGAGGTGAGAACTGCCTCGAGGTTTAATAAAAGAGACGCAGTGGAGCCACTGATTTGCGAAATCCCGTAAGTTAAAAAAGCCGGCCCTAAGATTCCTCCGAAGAAGGTCGCGAGGAAAAACCACTTGAGGTCTTTTTGTTCGATACGCTCAAAGGAACTTTTGAGGTTTTGCTTTAAAGTCAAAATAGCAAACAACCCAAGACCTGCTCCCAAATACAAAAGCCCGGCCATGCTTTGGGGAGGAAGGTTGGAAATGAAAAATTTAGTCCCGGGAGTAATGCAGCCAAAAAAGAAGGCAGCAATGAGGGCCCATTTATAATTTTTAAGGGAGAAAAGGTATTTATTTGTCATAGGGGAGACTATGCCATGGTTAAGGGGGAAGGGCAATTTTTGAGGAGGGTGGTATAAAATTTTGATCGCCCCTTTAAAACCATCATCATATTTCCATACCTTAGACAGATAGAACGTCATTTTGAATTGGCAGTAACAATATAGGATATTCATATCAAATATGATAGGATAATTATGTATAGAATTTTAGAGACTGAAGAGTATAAATGCTGGTTTGAATTACAAACAATTAAAGAACAGGCTCAGATTCATTAACGCATTGCTCGCATTATTTTATACGACCATTTTGGCGATGTTCGCAAAATTGAGCAAAATATGGCCGAATTAAAATGGAAAAATGGGCGACGTATTTATTTTTCTGTGACTTTAGAAGTCGATGGTCAAATTTTAATTTTGCTTTTAGGTGGTAATAAGAACGGACAAAATCGAGATATCCGTAAAGCGAAGCTCATCTTACAAAAATTAACTGGAGATGATTATGGGCAAATTTAACATTAAAACTTTGAAGCCTGTAGTATTGAAAAATAAAAAGGCCCTTTTAAAAAATCAGTCTTTAGACTTTTTTAAAGATAATCATGCGATAGCAGAAGCTCTGACCCAAGCGATCTTAGAAGGCGATAAAATTGCTTTTCATGAGATCTTTTCAGGATATCTAAGTGTCATTAACAAGGAAGAGCTTGCACGCCGTTCAAGACTCCCTATTGCAACGATTCGACGTATGGCCGCTGGAGCAAATTTTACAGTGGATAGCATGTTCCAGGTTACGGCAGTGATCGCAAAAGAGTTGGTTGCTTAGGGTTTTATCTAAAGTAACTCTTCACCATTCCCAAACAAAACAAAGAAACCTCATAGAAAGACATGGAATAGATTTTCTTATGGCGTAAGACTTGTGACGTGGCAAAAAGAAAAAAATAAAGAGGGGATAGAGGAATTTTGATCACTCGTTTGATGAGTGCGTAGAAGATTTTTGATTTTACGCAGAAGTAGAAAACCTTTTGAAGTCTCGCCACTTCCTTTAATCCCTTTTGTTTGAGTATGCTTTTGTCAAAAAAAGAAACGGGATATTCGATATCTTTATTCTGAGGAAGTAGCCCTTGAGCCTTAGAAAGCTCATATAATTTTGTATTAGGATAGGGCTGAGCAATAGAGCACCAAGGAAAGTCTGTTTCAATCTTTTGGTTAAGCTCAATCGTTTTAAAGGCATCCTCTAAACTCTCACCGGGAAGACCTAAAATATTAAACGTCCCGAAGGGGATCTGATATTTTTTAAGAAGCCTTGCCCCTTCAATGATTTGCTCATCGCTAATAGGTTTTCCTAAAACGATGCGCCTTAACTCTTCACTTCCTGACTCAAGACCGAACATCACCGTTTTGCAGCCCGCAAGTTTAAGGGCCTTAATCTCTTCCTCTGAAGTGATATCAATTCTTAGGTCTCCGCGAAAAGGGAGAGTTGAGAGTCTGGGATAAGTCTCACAGAACTGATTAAGCCAGGTCTTATTTGCATTAAAAGCGTCATCCCAAAAATGCACTTCTTTTAAAGGCCAGTTCTTTTGAATTTCATTGATCTCGGCACAAATATTTTCAGGACTTCGTTTGCGAATAAGAGTTACGCCTTTGGCGCCGTAGAGCGCATTATAGGATTCATTAAAGCAAAAAGAGCATTGGTAGGGGCAGCCCCTTCCTGAATTAATCGATTTCCAAGGAGAGTTTCGAAGAAGGGGATACTCAGCATAATGACTGCGATCAGGAAAAGGGAGAGTGTCGAGGTCTGTGATTAAAGGACGAAGGGGGGCTTTAAAAACTTCGCCGTCAATTTTTAGAGAGAGATTTTGGATACCTTTAACAGGAGTTCTTCGTTCAAGGGCATTGGCCAGATCGAGCATGGCCCCTTCACCTTCTCCTATACAGACAGAATCAATAGCTTCATTTGCTAGGAGGTCTTCAGGAAAAAATGTAGCATGGGCTCCGCCTACCACTATATGAATCTCAGGGAAATGTTTTTTGATAAGTCTTGCCTGAGTATGAACCCAAGCTTGACCGCCCGTCATAACGCTAAATCCAACTATCGTAGGGCTTGACTCTTTGATTTTCCGAAGGATTTTATCCGAGGACGTAGAAATATAAAGACTTGCTTCGTGGCCATGTTTTTTTAGATAGGCGATGAGGATCATCGTCCCAAGATAATCGTAGGAGAGTTGTTGAATGAAGAGTGTTTTGCTCATAGGTCCTTATAAATTACTATGAGTTAAGTATACATTAAAATCTTCATAGTCAAAAACTCTTATTGTAAAAATTAAAAAGAGGCGGTAAAAGTTCACTTCATGAGAATTTAGGAGAGCTATGCGAACCCAAAAAGAAATTTGGATTCTTGAGGATGAGTGTGAGTATAAAGAACTGTTTCAATTCATGCTTTCATCAAAATATGCTCTTACGTTTTTTGACTCCATTGAATTCTTAAGCGCGTTTTTGAAACAATCCTCTTCGACTCCTGATTTGCTTATTGCAGATTTGAATCTTCCTGATGGAAACTTTGCCACAGATTTTTTAAGTAAATTAAAAACGAAACCTGCGTTTCCTGTATTAATTATTTCAGGAATGGATGATGCAACCATCGGTCAAGTTTGCATGGAATTTGGCGCAACAAGTTTTTTGAGTAAACCTTTTAACCACACCAGTTTGATTTTTACGATTGAAAAAGCTTTCGTTTCAATTCCAGATAAAAAAACAAACTTACAAAACGTCATCGGACACACTCTTACGAAAAAAGAGAGACTGATATTAAATGCACTTGCTTCTTCTCCCGATAAAAGACTTCACGAGGATGAATTAGTAAAAATTCTTTGGAAGGGAAGCTTTCCCCTTGTTTCAAATTCTTTAAACGTTCACATTGCAAATCTTCGTAAAAAACTTGCTCCACATGCTTATACAATTCAGACTCTTCCCAATGGCTTCTGGGAACTCAAACAGAGTCATAATCAGATCTAAGAGTAAGACGTAATCCTTCGATTAAGAATTTCTTAATCGTTGTAAGGACCTTTAAGAAATCCACTCCTTAGTTAAATTCTTTACCGGTAAATACTGGTTAATTAACCTTGTCATATTGTTAGGGGGCTGTGAGTATTTTTCAAATAATTAGTGAATTTTGTGATTTCTCAAGGTTGAGATTTTATTTTCTTTGGAGGGAATATGAATACAAAATTTTTGTTAGCTAGCGTTCTTGCGTTTACTTCACTCTCATCTTTTTCTGCAACTAGTGCCAATTTAAATCTTAAGGGAAGCATTGGTGCAATCAGTGAAATTTCTCTTGTTGCTGATAGTGCAGCTCAAACGATCAATGTTTCTAGTGGTGAAACCAATTTGAAAGTCGCCACAGTTTCAGAAGTTTGTAACCATAAAGACGGCTTTGATGTGAACGTCTCCTCTCAAAATGGAGGCTATCTAGTTAACTCTGCAAACTCTGCTATGAAAACAGATTACACAATCAGTTATCATCAAATTGACAAAGGCCAGCCAACGACAGCCCCAATGCTTGTCAAAACAGTTGATTCTTTAAGTGGTCTCACAACTCTTTATAGCGATGTAAAAGTTAGTGTTACTGCAGCTCCTAATGCTTCTGCCGGTGATTATACCGACGTTTTAACGTTCTCTATCGTTGCTAAATAAGCATTAAAGACAAGGATTCTTCAATGTCCTCAATAACGATCAAGCATCTTTTGCTTGCGCTGATTCTATTGGTGTATTCACTCGCTTCATTCTCATCTCCTAGAATCGGAAGTCGTTTGAATCATCCTCCTACAATGAATGGGGATCAGGTTTTTGCCGGAGTTAAAAACCAAACTCTTCATTTCGTTTTATCAGGAGCGTCTGATATTGATAAAAATTCTTTATCATACGTATTGGTCGATAGCCCATCAAATGGGACATTGAAGAATTGTCTTAACAATACCTCTGTTTTGAACTGTGAATTTATTCCTTCACCAGAATACAGAGGGACGGTTTCTTTTAGTTATAAAGCTTTCGATGGTACAAGTTATTCTATAAATTCAAACAAGGTCATTTTGAAAATTGACCTGGATAATCACGCACCCAGCACAGGATCAAATCAGGATTTTTCACTCAAAAACGACAAGGCTTTTAAATTCAGCCTTTCGAAAGCAAATGATCCTGATAGCGATGTGATCTTCTATCAGCTTGTGAGTCATGACGGTTCTGGCACTTTAAAAAATTGTCTTAATGGCACGTCTTCAATAGAGTGTGAATATATTCCTGCATCAGGGATAAATGAAACCGTAAATATCACTTACAAAGTCTCCGACGGACTTATCGATTCTTCGCAAAATGCTTCAATAAAACTGAGAGTCGGAAATGTTAACCACGCCCCAGTAATGAAGGGCGATCAAGGATTTGGAACAACCAAATTCACTCTTGCAGGTGCCAGTGACGAAGACAAAGATACTCTCACTTATTCTCTTGTAAGTCCTGCTACACTTCCAGAACTTAAAAACTGCTTAAATGGAACCTCAAACCTTAACTGTGAATACATTCCAGCTACAAAGGGCAAAGGCTCACTTGCTTTTACCTACAAAGCAAACGATGGGAAAGAGGATTCAACAAACGTAAGTAAAGTCACTATCAACTACGATAGTGGAAGTACACCTACAAATAATTCTCCTGTTGCCGACATTGCCTGCATCATCAACGGATCTTCTATCCATTGTGATGCTGGTCTTTCCTATGACACAGATGGAACAATTGTCGATTATGCTTGGAGTTTTGGAGATGGTAAATACGCTTCAGGAGTTTCAGTAGATCACTCATATGATCAAAGTGGATCATATCTTGCTACTTTGAAGATAAAAGATAATTTAGGAGCTGAAACTCAAAAAACACAATCGATCATTATTTCTCCTAATTCACTTCCTATCGCTTTATTTGCATGCACACAAAAATCACATCGCATTAACTGCACTTCAACATCATCTGATGCAGATGGTTCTGTTACTAAAACAGAATGGCTTATAAATGGGCAGTTTCTTGAAGGACAAAGCATTTCATATTTGTTTCCTTCAGATGGAGAATACTCTGTTAAGATGACTGTTTGGGACAATGGCCAGGCTTATTCAACAATAGATAAAGTCTATTCTTTGAAAAACATAGCACCAATTGCGAAAGGTACATGTAGCTCATCACTAAAAGATCATCTTTCATGCGAAGCCTTTGGATCTAGCGATGAGGATGGTGTCATTGCGAGCTATATTTGGGAAGTGAATTCAAAAGTTATATCAAGCTCTGTATCTTTTGATGATTTAAATTTGGAAACTTCAGATAAATATCTTGTTAAATTAACAGTCCTTGATGAAGTTGGTGCTTCTTCTAGTGAAACTTTTGAGGTTGTGAATTCAAGCCAAGAAGATGAAGAAGTTGATGAAATTCCAAGTCTTTCAAACGCATATTTTTCTCCTGAAAATTTCAATACACAGCAGTTCCAAGCTCTTGATGGCACGATTGCATTCATCTTGAATGAGGGAACGCTTTCTACATCAATGCCTTTGTCTATTACAATTAATGGCGTTTCTTTATACTCAGAAAAATACACCGTGCTCAATGGTCGAGTGGAATTAAACTCTTCATTAGTTGATGGACAAAATGAAATACAGATAAGTGGATATGATACAGATGGGAAGGAGATTAATAGCACTTTTGTTGTATGGGCCGGAAGTCGAACAATCGATGTGTTCGTAAGCGATTCCTTAGGGGCTACACTAACAGCTCCGAATGCTGAAGTTCTTCTAGTTGAAAATCAATCTGTTAAAGCTCCATTTTATAGAGAAAATGAAAAAGTTGTTTTTTACAACATCCCTCAGGCTGTTTCACTTTCAGCAATCGCGAGAGATTCAAATGGGGCCTTTTCTGAAAAACTTTTAACAAAAGATAATTATGATAAAACGATAGAACTTTCATTTTTCAATGAATCTTTGCCAAGCGTACCTGCTAATAATGATTTTTCTAACGAGCTTCAAGGATGGTCTCTTATTAAAGGGACTGCTGTTGTTTCAGAAGATATTTTGGCGGCCAGTAAAGATATCATCAAAACCTTAGACCTAACTCCTGATTCCAAAGGTGATTTACGCTTGGCTCATTCTTTTTATGCTCAACAGGGGAATAACTCTGTCTCAATTCGTTTAAAAGCTCGTTCAGTAGGTGGAGAAAGCCTAATATCTGTAATGTTGAATAATAAAACAACAGGAGAATTCGTATATAAAGTCATCTCACTTAACAAACTAATTGATTTAAATGACTCAAATGCAATAGAAAGCTCGTGGTTTGATGCCGATATAACGACTTCAGGCGGTGAAGATCTTATTGAAGTGTTTATCAGTAACAAAGTATCAACGAGTAAAAAAAGTCGATCATCATCTATTTCTCTAGCCCCAATCAATGAGGCTTCTCTTTATATCAAAGATGCAAAACTTAAAAATAACTCTTTTAACTTAAATGCTGAGAATATAAACAGTTACGACATTTCAGGAATTAGTTTAGGTAAAATATCGTCCGACTATTTTAACGGAAATAATCGCTTACATCTTTATCTTGAATTACTTGGTAACGATATTTATGCTTCAAGCTATACCCTGGTCATTCAAACAGCAGATAAAAAATATCTTCGCTCCATTCCATTTAAACTTACAAACTTTGTAGTTTCTAGTAGATCCAAGACAAGTTTAAAGGGCTACCAAGTAATCGAAATACCTTCAGAAGATGCAGATTACAAAACACTACCACCAAATGTTTACATCTCTCTAAATGTCAAATTTCCCTCGGGAAAAACAATTGATAAAATCCTTTATAAAATCAAAAGCTCTCAAAATGTATTGTCATATTTTCCAGTAATGGTTGACCTATCACCAAATTTTTCAAAAGCAAATCGTTACTCAAAGCGTGATCTTGAATTTGGCGGTGATGCATGGACAACAGTGTCGATGGCACCTAATGTAATGAAAGTTCTTTCAGCTGATCCCCTAATGCAGTTTAATGATATAAGTCGTATGAATGGTGGCGATTGGCCTAAGCATATTGGACACAAAGTAGGTACTGGGATTGATATGCGCTGGGCCGGAAGCGAATTTGAAAATAATAGTGGAAAGTTATTGCCTCCGTTTATTTATCAAACACAAACTGCTGATAAAATGCTATCATTTATAAAAAATGATAAGATAAATAAATTAATCGACAAAGCATTGGTTTCCTACTGTGGTAAGAATACAGATTCAGATTTTTTTAAGAAAATAAGTAGTTTACAGAATAAAGTTGTAAGCGATGTAAAAACGAAACAAGAAAATGATCATGATTGTCAAACCGCTCTAACTAAAATCAATGAAGACGGTAAGCTAACATATCAGGCAGTTCATTTTAATCACTTTCACTTAGAGTTAAAATCCAATAATGATAGTAATGTTCCCTTGTCTTTCAAACTCAGATCTTCCGTTTCAGGTGTGGAAAATTATCTATACGAGTTCGATTCTTTGCCGTCATCACAGAGTTTACAGCTCTTTGAAGGCCGCTTAGTTGGAGAGACTGATTTTAAATACTTCCCCTTTAATGAATCCAATCCTACAACGAGAACTTTGTTAAAACCTACTTCGGAAAGTATTTTTTTCATAAAAGCAATTGATTCTAACTCTGAGAAAGGAAATTCATTTTATTTTCTTAATTGCTCCACATGCCTGTGTGGCAATAACAATGAATGGGGAATTTTATTACAGTCTAAATCTTCAATGTTCATTTCTCTTCTTTCAAGTTCCCCGAGACCGGATTTAATAGGTGGTGATTCTTCATCAGTTTGTGGGAAAAGTTCGATAAATGGTTTTATAAAAATTGATGATACTATAATTAATGAATCTGATGTTGTTAATAAAAGTGGGACACTCCAAAAAATCTCTTCTAGTTCGATTAAAAATTCTAAAGTTCTAGATTTTAAAGTGTCGCTACATTCTGCTCATATAAAAGATTCAACACTTAAAGATACCTTTTCTCCAAACGAAAGTTATCTAATCGGTGGAACAATAATACATGCGACACTTGAGGGGTTCCAATCATCTTGGCAGGATGGTTATATTTCTTATTCTCATTTTAACAATGTTTTAATCCCTTTCGCCTCAACAAATACAATTACAAGCTGCCCTGTTTTTGAAAACATAAATTTTTCAAGTTCAACTCAAACATCTTTTATGAAAAATAACTTTTCCAGTTCGTATTTTTCTAATTTGCTCGGATGGGGGATTGTTGTAAATAACACTGTGAAAAATGATTCATTGTTAGAGTCGATTAATAATATATCGTTTTTTTCTGAAAATACTCTAGATCACGTAACACTATCAAGCATTTCTGATCTTAATTTCTCTAAAAACACAATCACTAACACAATGATACGTAATATAAAAGGATGGTCTTTCTTTGATAATACAATCGAAAACGCAAGCGATATTTCTGATTTTCAAAATGTACAATTCGCTCGTAATACAATCAGAGATTCGGCCACAATCAAAAACATAAAAAATTCTAGTTTTACTGATAATATAATTGAACAGGGCGCTACGGTTCAAAATATTGAAGGAGATTTTAAAGGCAATACCATAAACAATGCTTTTGTTGAGAAGTCAAAAATGGAAGGTGTTGTGATTAATCGTGGTGCCTATAAAAATAAATCCTGTGTTCAGTCTACTGTTCCTGACGAAAATAATAACTATGTACTCTGTGTCGAACTATAAAAATATGAAAATAACAAATACTTTTACCTTGTTTTTCTTTTTGTTTTCTTGCTCCACCGTGACGATCAAAAAGCCTTCATTTGAAGAAACATATTTTCACAGATATGGCGTCTTGAAATTTGATCTTCGAGATGGAGCTTTCCCAGACATTAAATTCTACGCTGAGGGAAAAATCAAAGGATCTGTTTTCGAACTAAACTCTAGAGGTTTCTTTAAAGGCGCTGATAAAATTTGTTCTCTCAACGGAAAAAATGTTCTTGAGCCCACTACCCCCCAATATCAATCAGTTTGTAATGAAGGTCACCCATTTATTTCTGGTTTTTCAGAAAGAACCAATGCCCCTTATCTAGAAGTCGAGTTTGAAAGTTATAAAAACTCCAAATATGAGTTAAGTGTTTTTAATGAAAAAGTTTCATTTCTTGATCCAGTTTATTTTGAAACCAAGCATTATCTTTACAAAGATAGTTGTAGTAATGAACTGGCAGGTATTGAGTGCAATTTTGAATTAAAAAGTGATGGAGTGTTAAAAACAGGTAGCAGAGCTGGGGTGTTGAATCGAAGTATTAAAGTACTTCCATCAATAAACTTTTATCGGGATAAAAATCTAAAAGGACTTCCTATTCTCTCTTTGTCATCCGATGGCGTTTTATGGAAAGGAAAAAAAATTTGCGAAGCAATTACTTTATCCTCTAAAGGGCAAGTATTGAAAAGCAATGATTTCTCTTACGATGAATTCGGAATAGATCTTTGCGTAAACGGCAAGCCCTTCATGTCATCTTTATCACAAATAACTTCAAACCCATTCCTATTTATCTCTGCAACGCTTTTAAATTCTTCCGACAGTATTTATGTTGCAGATATGCCTGATGGAACAAAGGGGTATTTTAAGCTCTTTGATACAACCTTTAAGTATTATCCAGATGGAAACTTGGTACTGAAGGAAAATCTGCATTTAATTTTAGAATCTGCTTCTAAAATTGTGCCATTTTTAACTGAAATTCAAAGTTGCGTCCAAAATAAAAATATTACATGTCTTTTAAAACATGTACATCCGAGTTTTAGGAAACAAGCTATTCAATCCCTCCGGCTAACTGCCAATGAGTTTTTCTTGCTTGAACAAGAGGGAAATTTGCCTGGTACCATAAGAAACAATAAAAAGCCGACTCGTTTAAAGCCGAAAATTGAATTAGATAATTCAAAACTTCAATTTGTTTATTGGCCATCAATTGAGAGAGTGTTGCTAAACACACCATTAGATAATTTTGTTTTTACGTCGACTTATACCCAAGATTGGCATCACACAGTACTAGCCAGATACTCCGAGACAACTTTAGGGCAAGTCTACGAGCTTAGTTTATTTCTCATTGTCGAAGACAATAAGCCTAGTTTCGCACTGATTCCGAGTATCACTTTTTCTGAGTCAGAGCGTGGAGATGCTTGGTTGAATTTTGATCTCGATTTTTCTTTATAGTCTATTAATAGAGGTGAATATGCTTATTAAGAAGATTGTGGTTTTGACGTTTTGTTCTTTTATCTTATCAACATCTGTTTTCGCCGCCAATCAGGCCCCCACTATGAACGGGGATCAAATCTTCGAAGGGGCAAAAAACCAAACTTTGCGTTTTACCCTTGCTGGGGCCACTGATGCCAATAAGGATGCTTTGACTTACAAATTAGTCGGAGCACCTACAGCAGGAACCTTAAAAAACTGTTTAAACAACACCTCAAACCTCCGCTGTGAGTTTATCCCTCCCGCAGAATTTCGTGGGGCCGTTACCTTCACTTATAGAGCAAATGATGGGATCACTGATTCTTTAAATGTAAATAAAGTGACCCTTCGCTATGATCTCCCTAACCACGCACCAGTAGTGGGGGAGGATAAAACCTTTTCTGGATCAAATTCTAAACCTTTAACTTTTACACTTCCCAAGGGGCAAGACCAGGATGGAGATGAACTCGTTTATAAACTCATCTCAGGTCCTAGCTCAGGAAGCCTCTCAGGTTGCCTTGATAACACCTCTACTCGAACTTGCACCTATACACCAAGTCCTACTACAAACGGCGTAATTACTTTAACCTATAAGATAAGTGATGGACTTTTAGATTCAGCGAATACTGCAAAAGTTGAACTAAGAATCGGCTCAACAAACCACGCCCCAGTGATGAAGGGCGATCAAGGATTTGGAACAACCAAGTTTACTCTTGCTGGTGCCAGTGACGAGGACAAAGATACTCTCACTTATTCTCTTGTAAGTCCCGCCACACTTCCAGAACTTAAAAGCTGCTTAAACGGAACCTCAAATCTAAATTGTGAATACATCCCAGCTACAAAGGGCAAAGGCTCAGTTACCTTTACCTATAAAGCAAACGACGGGAAAGAGGATTCCACAAATGTAAGTAAAGTTACTATCAACTACGATAGTGGAAGTACACCTACAAATAATCCTCCTGTTGCGGCCATGAGCTGTACAACAAAATCAAGAAAGATTACTTGTCAGTCAAATTCTACAGATTCTGATGGTTCCATTTCAAAAACCCAGTGGCAATTTAACGGCGAAACAATACTTGGAACAAGTTTTACTCGTATCGCTCCAACTGATAACACATATTCCGTTGTCCTTGCTGTCTGGGATGATAAAAACTCAAGTTCTTCTAAGTCCAGTTCTTTTAGCTTATTAAATGCTCTCCCTCAGGCCCATTTGACCTGCGTAATTAATGGCTCTTCTGTAAACTGTGATGGGACTTTCTCATCTGATACAGACGGAATAATTGAAAGCTACTCTTGGGACTTCGGAGACGGTTCATCAGGAACCGGTGTAAACGTAGACCACTCATACACTCAAGGTGGAAGTTACACCATCACCTTAAAAGTGAAAGACGATATGGGAGGGGAGTCCACTGGAACCTTCCCTGTTATCATGACTCCAAATCAGGCCCCTGTTTCATCCTTTGCCTGTACTCAACAATCCAGACGTATCTCCTGTAATTCGACCTCAAGTGATTCTGATGGCACGATCAGTGCTTATGATTGGAAGATCAATAGTCAAAGTTTCAGCACTCAAAACGTATCTTATGATTTTCCAGCCGACGGATCATACACTGTTCGTCTGACAGTTTGGGATGACAAGCAAGCTTATACAATGAGTGAACAAACATTCAATGTGGTGAATG
>JACCEE010527633.1_pt1 | contig 14624 bp, 15 predicted proteins | sample 7449931 | NCBI WGS metagenome assembly JACCEE01 (sample SAMN15323457, study PRJNA562643) | freshwater metagenome | isolation source: river surface water | place: USA:Blue River Watershed | collected 2017-08-19 | reverse complement strand
TGGCCGTCGAGGCTTTTACCTCCTCGGGGAACGATCCATTCGCGTTCCCCGCGATCTTCGCGACCTGCTTGATAAGGCTCTTTCGTGCGTTCTTCGCGCTTTCCATCGATTCCCAGGAAAAGGTCAGTTGACTGCGGTAATGGCCGCCGAGGAGGAACAGGCGATAGTCGAGCGGGTCATAGCCCTGATCGATGACGTACTGGAGCGTTAGGAAATTTCCCGACGATTTGGACATCTTGCCCTTGTCCATGACGAGGAACTCGTTGTGGAGCCAATAGTTGACCCATCGTTTTCCCGTCGCTCCCTCGGACTGCGCTATCTCGTTCGTGTGGTGGATCTGGATGTGGTCGATGCCGCCGGTGTGGATGTCGAATTGCTCGCCGAGGTACTTCATGCTCATCGCGGAGCATTCGATGTGCCAGCCAGGGTATCCGGTTCCCCAGGGCGATTCCCAGGTGAGGGCCTGGTTCTCGAATTTGCTCTTGGTAAACCAGAGCGCGAAGTCGTGCGGGTTGCGCTTGTTCGCGTCGACCTCTATGCGCGCGCCCGCCTTAAGCTCGTCGAGGTTGATGAGCGCGAGCTTGCCGTAGTCGGGATAGGTGGAAATGTCGTAGTAGAGGTTGCCGCCGGCCATGTAGGTGTGCCCGCGCTCCTCGAGCCGCTTGATGAGGGCGATCATCTCGCCGATGTGCTCGGTGGCCTTGCACACGACCGTGGGCCTGATGATGTTAAGGCGGTCGGTATCCTTGAAGAACGCGTCGGTGTAAAACTGCGCGATCTCGAGCACGGACTGCCCGCGTTCCTTCGCCGTCCGCACCATCTTGTCGTCGCCCTGGTCGGAGTCGTTGGTAAGGTGGCCGATGTCCGTGACGTTCATCACGTGGGTCACTTCCATGCCGAGAAAGCGGAGCGATCTTTTCAGGGTGTCCTGGAACACGTACGCGCGGAGGTTTCCGATATGGGCGAAGTTGTAGACGGTCGGCCCGCAGCCGTAAAATCCCGCCTTGCCCTTGGCGATCGGCTTGAATTCCTGCAGCGTCCTTCCCATCGTATTATAGAGTTCGAGTGCCATTGCGTGCCTCCCGGTATCGCTTTTAAACCGCGCTTGCTATATAGTGATTTCGCAATGATCAATGTACGGAAATTGTGGGAAAATAGCAATATAACCGCCCGTTTCCCCTGCCTCTCCTCCCGCGCGCGCTTTGACGAGCCGATGCGCGAGCATACTACCTTCAAGGTCGGCGGTCCCGCCGACGTCTTCGTTGAACCCTCGGACGCCGAGGAACTTATAGCGCTCGTAGGGCTGTTTTCCCCCGCCGGCGTGCCGGTTTCCGTGCTCGGCGGAGGCTCGAATCTCCTCGTGGCGGACCGGGGCATCCGCGGCGCCGTTATCTCGCTTTCACGCCTTGATTCCATAACCCTTCCGGCCGCGCCCGACGGTTTCCCTTCCGACCGCGTTCCCGTGCGCGTCGGCGCCGGCTGCTCGATGAATAGCCTTACCAATTGGTGCGCGGATCGCGAACTCGCCGGGCTCGAGCGCTTCGCAGGGCTTCCCGGTTCCGTCGGCGGTGCCGTTTTCATGAACGCGAGGTGTTATGATATAGCGATCGCGGATGTTTTTTTCGCCGCCGAGTGCCTGCATTTCGGCTCCGAAGGGTGTACAATACAAAAAGCGGGATTCGTTCCCGGCGAATGGGATTACAAAGCCTCGCCGTTTCAGCGGCGAGAGGGCTCCGACCCACTCGTCCTCTCTCCCGGTTCCCGGGTCGTCCTTTCCGTGGACCTTGCCGTAAGCGCGGGAAACGGGGACGAGATTCGCGCCGAGATGGAACGATACGAGCGGGACCGCGCGGATAAGGGGCATTTTCGGTATCCGTCAGCGGGTAGCATGTTCAAGAATAACCGCGACTTTGGCAAACCGTCCGGAAAGATCATCGACGAGGTTGGCCTGCGGGGTTTTAGGATAGGCGACGCGCAAGTCGCGCCCTGGCATGGTAACTTCGTCATCAACCTCGGCTCCGCGACCGCCGCGGACCTCAGGGAGCTCGTGGAACAGGTTCGTCGGCGGGTATTTGAGTCAACGGGATGTATGCTGGAAAGCGAGGTTATCCTCGCCGGTGATTGGTAGAGTGCCCTCTTGGGCGACAGAAAAGGAGTCGAAGGATGAAAACAAAGTTGGCGTTTGCCCTGATCGCGTTCAGCCTCGCGTGCGGCCTCGCGTCCGCTCAGGTACTTGGCAAGATTGACTATATGGAAGGTAAGGTCACGATTACCCGAAACGGGCTTGCGCTTAAGGCCGTCGACATCGGAACCACGATCGAGAACCTGGATATGATAAAAACCACCTCGGACGGGCAGGTTTCGATCGTTTTCAGCAAGGCTTCCGGCCTAACCGGAACCCTGCAGATCGTTCCGGGCACCACCGCCGTCATCCGGCAGGATCAGCTTACGAGCGGCCGTTCCAACGAGGTTCGCCTGATGACCGGATCCGTCAACCTAAAGGTGAAACGGCTCGCCGGAATGAAGTCGGCGATTCAGGTAAAGACCCCGACCTCCGTGCTCGGGGTCCGCGGCACCGAGTTCAACGTCGCGAGCTTTAACGGCTCCGTGATCGTCGCCTGCAAGGAAGGCGAAGTCGCCTGCGCGTCATGGTCGGAGGTTTCCGGCAGCAACAAAATTCGCAAAAAAGGCTCGTCCGCCGTCCCCGGTACCATGGTCGAGGTCATGGAATCAGGCGACGTCAAGACCGGAAAGTTCCCCGCCGGGAATTACGAGGCGAATTGGAAGAACGTCCAGAAAAAGTGGAAGAGCTTTAACGTCGGCATCGTCTCCGGCGACCCGATCTCCTGGATGAATCAGTTCGTGGGCAGTTGGGACGCGTATTCCGGGAAGGTTATCGAGGGAAACGCCAAACTCCGCGCCAACAAGGTCCTAACGGCCTGGCTCGCCTCCGCCTCCGCCGAAACTCCCTCGGGCTCGTTCGCCGACTGGGTTAAGGAACGGCCGATGGTAATGCGGGACCTTATCGACATCCGGCCGAATATCGTGCTCGGCATGATTAACTGGTATCGCCTCCAGGAGGTCATCACCTGCCTCTCGGACGCGGATATGTCCAAGACGCTTTCAAACGGCCAAACCGTTGGCGCGTTCATTAAAGGGTTCCGCGCGACCGAGCAGGACTTCTCCGCCGCGGTCGCGCTGTTCACCGCCGCCGAAAAACAGTATATGCTTAGGAACGACGGGGTTTCCCCTTTCTCGGACTTTTAATTGACAAGGGGTTTGCTCGCTTCTATACTGGGATAACGGTGGTTCACATTGTTACAGCTTGCGTTTGTCAATTTTAGGAAAGGTTCATACATCCTCGTCGAAGGCAAGGCCGAATCTGACCGTTTTTATATTATCCAGGGCGGAAAAGTCCAGATTACCAAGGACACCGAGGTAGTCGCCGAGGAGGGTGGAAACATCCTTGGCCCCGGCGACTTCATCGGCGTCGTTTCGAGCATGTCCAGCCATAGCCAGATCGAAACCGCCATGGCGATTTCCGACGTAACCCTGATTTCGGTGCGTCGGGACCAGTTCCCCGAACTGATCGAGAAAAATACGCCCGTCGCCATGAAGATCATCTATTCCTTCACGAAGAAGATGCGCTACCTGGACGAGGCCCTAACCCGCATTACCCTTAAGAAGAACGTAGAAAGCGACATAACGCATCTGTATACGATCGGCGAGTACTACGCCAAGCAGTCAAAATACACCCTCGCGCTCTACGCGTACTACCATTACCTAAAAAGCGCGCCGAACGGCTCGCACGCGTCGGCCGCCCGCGAGCGCTTTATGGCGCTCAAGGCTATGGGCGTTCACGCCAACGCGAGCCTCCTTGAGCCAAACTCGAGCGAGATGTCCCGTTCGTACCCGGTGGAGGCGATGATATTTTGCGAGTGCCAGCCCGGCGCGGAGCTCTACATCATTCAGAAAGGCCAGGTAAAGATCACCAAGATCGTGGACAACAACGAAGTCCTGCTCGCGGTGCTCAAGGCCGGCGACATGTTCGGCGAGATGGCCCTATTGGAGAACAAACCCCGTTCCGCCAGCGCGATCGCGCTTGAGGGAACCCAGCTTCTCGCGGTAAACCGGCAGAACTTCAATCAGATGGTCTCCACCCAGCCGCAGCTGATCGCCCGACTGACGACGACGCTCGCCGACCGAATCTGGCTTATGTACAAACAGCTCGCGAATACCCTGATCAACGACCCGATCGGAAAACTCTACGATATGCTCGTCATTCAGTTGGAAAAACTCAAGGTTCCCATCCAACCCGCTAAGTCGTATACCTTCGAGTTCGGGCCCGTGGAGCTCGCGAACATGTGCGGACTTCCCAAGGACTCGACCCACCGGATCGTCACGGAATTCCTGCATGAGCCGGCCATAAAGCTCATCGACGAGCATATTTACGTCACCGATATCTCCGAGCTCAGCAAGCAAACCGCGTACCGGAAGAAGATGCTCGACATCGAGCGGTCCCGAAACGAGAGCCGCTCGACCGCGACGAACAGCACCGTGCTGTGGTAGCCTTTTCTACAGTTATGGCCCCAGGGCACCGAAAATCTCAGTATGACCAAGCATGAATCATCCTGCCCGATGGCGCGAATGCCTCGCTCTCCGCTCGTTATCGCCGCGCTGATCGCGACCTTGTCCCTGGCTCAAGCCTTCGCGGAAGGACCCAAGGCCAAAGAACCGGCCGCTTCAGCGCCCACGACGGGGAAAGCCGTACCGGCTAAAATCGCCCCGTCAAAAACCGACGCGGCTAAGGCCGATGCGGCTAAGCCCGCCGATATCCCGGACGCGTATCGCGAGATTTCGCTCGGCATGGACATCGACGCCGTTAAGGAAGCCCTTCAGAAGGACGCGATATTCGGGTATCGGGGAGAGCGCGACGTTTCCCTCCTACAGGGCGAAAACCGAAGCTTGATAGAAACCTCCGGGCTTTCCTTTATCAAAAGGTCCTGGCTTCAGTTCAGCGACGGCAAACTCTACATCATGATCTTCAGTTTGGACCCGGATTTGGTGGACTACTACTCGATGTATTCGTCCCTCGTCGCGAAATACGGCGAGCCCGTTTCCCTCGATCCCCGTAAGGCGGTCTGGGCCAATGACAAAGTCTCCCTAAGCCTTGAGCGCCCGTTAACCGTGAAGTACATCGACCTTACGACCTTTAACGCCCTTCTGGACAAGAGCGGTACGGAAAAGGCGGCTTCGGATATTCGCCGCGAGGAGTTCATCAATGGATTTTAAGGCTAACCGCCGGATAAGAGGCGTGCTTTTCTGCGTCGCGTGCCTTGGCGCGCTGGTCGCGTCGACCCTTTCCTGCGAGGTTCCGCGCAAACTGCGGACCCTCGACGTTAGCCTTGAAACCGTCGGCGGTACCGCCGTCCCGCTCCGCGTCGAGCTCGCGATTACCAATCGCGAACAGGAAAAGGGCTATATGGGACGAAAGACGATTCCCGACGGAACCGGAATGGTATTCGCGTACGATTATGACCTGATCCTGCGGTTCTGGATGAAGAATACCCCGCATCCGCTCTCGATCGCGTACATCTCGTCCGACGGGACTATCCGCGACATCATCGACATGGAACCGTTTGATCTGACCGCTATCGAGAGTTCCCGCTCCGTGCGCTTCGCGCTCGAAGTGCCTCAGGGGTGGTTCGCTCGGGCGGGTATCGCGGTAGGAGACCGACTGTCCGCGGACTCCGTCTCGCGCATAGCGAAACTCGTCCGGGAAACCGATCGTAAAAAAAACTAGTCGCCGGAAACTAGTCGTTATCGTCGAGCCGCGCGAGGGTGTCGCGCGCGAGCTGGTCCTTGGGGTCAAACTCAAGGACCGTGCGGAAAAAGCCCCGCGCCTCTTCCTTCTTTCCTTCCCTGAGCGAAAGCATCCCCAAATTGCAGATGATCTTGGTATTCTCGCTGTCCTCGCTGAGGGCGGCGTGCAGCCATTGGCGGCTTTCGTCGTACTGACCGAGCTCCATAAGGCAAATCGAAAGTTCGTTGCAGAGGTCGGAATATCCCGCCTCGATGCCGGAACCCGGCTTTTTGCCGAGCTCGAGCGCCTGCACGAAGGCCTGGCGCGCGTCTTCCCAGCGATTGAGACGGCGGAGCGCCCACCCGAGCAGGAACCAGGCGTTCCAAACCTTGGGATGGTGCTCCATGAAGAGCCTGATGCTCTCGAGCGCCTTCTCTTCCTCTCCGATAGTGATAAAGTCGTAGGCTTGCTTAAAAAGATCGTCGTCCAGGTCCCTCGAGGCGATCTCGTTGACGATTTCCTTCGCCTTGTCCTTGCGGAGCTTGTCGGTTTCCGACTCCCCTGACTCTACCTTAAGGAAGGTCTCGAGCGCCTCGCGCGCCTTGCGGTAGTTTTTTTGCTTCAGGTAAAAAAAGCCCGCGTTGAAGAACGCCTCCGGAAGGGGCGGCTCGGCGGTCATCGCGTCGCGATAGTAGCCGAACGCGCTCGCGTCGAAAGCGTCCGCCTCGTCGTCGAGCCCGGATCGGCGCATGCTGTCCGCGCGCTCGTCCATCAAGAGGGCGAGATTGAGGACGGTCATCTTGTCGCTCGGGTCCAGCCCGGCCAGCGCGCGGAAAATCTCCTCCGCGAGCTCAAAGTCTCCGTTGCGGATCTTCAGGATCGCCGCCTCGGTCATCTCCTCCCGAATCGTCGGGTGAATCGTTTTCAGGATGGAACGGTAGTAGTCAAGCTGGGCGTTATCCGGGTCCCAGGCCAGTACGGTCAGGATACCGGCAAGGATCATTTCCTGCCTGAGTTCGGAGATCTCGAAATCGCCGCCGGGCGCCGAAAGCTGGACTGGTAGGGGTATCGAGGGATCAAAGCCCTCGAAGGCGGTGGAGACGTGATGCTCTTCGGGAATCGTGATGAAGACGAGAGAATCCATGGGATGGGACATGTAGGTAACCTCGATATAGTGGGGTGATTATTGCCTTATTTAGCGCCGGTAGACGACGCGCCCGAATCCGCGGGTTTGGCGGTTGCCGCAGGTTTAGAACCTTCCGTGGGTTTGGTTCCTTCCGTGGGCTTAGAACCTTCCGCAGGCTTCGCGCTTTCCGCTGATTTTGCCTTCTCCGCCGGCTTGGCGCTTTCGGCGAGTTGGGTCTTTTTCTGCAAGGAAAGAAAGTTGTTAATGTGCATCTTGTAGGCCATCGGAACCTCGGTCTCGTGGTACATCAGCGCGAGCGCGACGAGGTCCTTTCGCCCCTCGACGTCTTCCGTGCGGACGATCTTGCCCTTAACCCCCACGGCCACCCGGGGTTCGTCAAAGTCTATGCGGAGCACGATTTCCTTATCGATTAAAAAGGGCGCGATGCCGACGAGAATGACCTTGGCGCCGGAAAACGACAGATCGCGAAGGATGCAGCGCCGGGGAATACCCTGGATAAAGATGACCGTTTCCTTTTGGAGAATGCCGATCTTGCGCATGGAGTCCGGATTGAGCGTGATCCGTTCCTCGCGCCTTTTAGCCGAGTTGACGTTCGCCTCGAGGAGCATGCCGAGAATCTCGATAAGGTCGTCCGGGGCGCGCTGAGTGTAGGCGATGCTGATGATGACGAGCTCGGACGAGCCCGCGTACTGGTTGACGCCCAGCACCTTTGCCCCGACGAAAAAGCTCATCGGCTCGCTCTTATCCTGGTCCATGAACGAAAAGCGCAGGCTGACCTGCGTGGTTCCCTGCTGGATCTTCTCGTAAATCCCGCTTTTAACGCCCGCGATGATTTTTGCGCCCGACAAGGACGCGGAATTGATCACGCACGGCCACTGACCGCCCAAGGCCTTGATGTAGACCTGTTGCGTCATGAGCCCGGTGGCCTTGATGACTTCCTTGGTAAACGTGACGTCTATATTCTGGTAAAGCTCGTAATAACGGGCCAATTGCTGACTGGTTGCGAATCCCATACTGGTTAATAATAGAAGTCTTTATACAAAAGGTCAATCGAAGGCAGTAAACAAAAAACCCGACCGCTGAAGGGTCGGGTTTCGTTTCTCATTCGTAAGCGGAATCAGTAGGCTTTGTGTTCCTTGGGGTTCCGGCTCTTCTTCATGAGCTTGCGGCGGAGAGCCTTGTTCTTCCTGTTGAGGATGGTGGAGGGCTTCTCGTAGTATTCGCGCTTTTTCCATTCGCGAATGATGCCTTCTTTTTCAACCATGCGCTTGAAGCGCTTGATCGCCTTTTCGAGGTTCTCGGAATCGTCTACGACGATGTGTGCCATATATAAATCACCTCCCCTCGGTCCGACCGTCAGTGTTCGTAAAACATAGCAGAAAGGAGGGGAGCCAGTCAACCGGCGCGCTGAGCGCGGTGCGGCTTTTTCTCTAATGGCGTCGGGGGTGTGTCACGCGGGTTCCCCTCGCTCCAAAGTCCTCGGCCGCTTTCATTGTCAGTATACCTACCGGTAGGTATAACGATTAGCATTGTACCTACCGGTAGGTATAGAAAGTTCCCGACAGCCTCCGGGCTTTTCCGCTACCCCTTGGGAGTAGGCAAAAAACTGCGTTAGGGTTGGAATCGTTCAATAGATAGTAAGATCATGCGAGCCTCTTCTTCGCATGTCACGATATCGATTCGTTTTTCAGTACTCATCCGCGCCATTAACCCGTCGATCGCGTCGATTTGCCGCGCGTTCCATGCGACGAGCTCTCTGACGCCTTTGAGCGTTTCCTTCTTAACTTGCCGTGCTAGGCCGATTTTTCTTCGCATAAAGCGTTTCCAGATCCGGTAATCGATCGTTCGTTTTGGAATTTTCAGGTAGATGATCCGGTCTGCTTCCTTCATCGCCCGTAAGGGCCATTCCACGTAGGCACCTTCGATAATCCAGGAGTCGTTCCGTAATACCGCCTCGAACAACGCGTTGCGTTCGGTCTCGTCCCGTCGGTTCCCATAGCCGTCGAGCGAGTTGTTCCAGAACAGGTCGTCCAGATTCACGGCTGGGATATCTAGGCGTTCGGATAGCAGTTTGGCGAGTGTGGTCTTGCCGGAACCCGCCGCCCCGATGATGAAAAGCTTCATGGCAAGTTCGCGCGGCTCGGTTCCAGTTTTGCGTCGACGATCGTAGATAAACGGTTTTCCACCGCGCTGAAGACGAAGAAGCCGAGGCCCTCCCAGGTATAGGGGACGGTGACGGGAACGCGGCCCGAGCCCTTGTCGAGGTGGCGGAACTGGATACCGAACTGCGCGTTGAGGTCCCGTTCCTGGTCCTCGGTGATCGACATGTGGATAACGCGCTTGTCGTGGATCGCCTCTTTGATATCGAGGTAGCGCTTTCTTTGGCTCGCGTAGAGAAAATGGCCGCCGAGCACGAGGGCGTCGAAGTCGGACCGAAAGGTGCTCTTGGGCATGTCCATGAAATCGCGGAAGCGGCTCGAAGAGATGTAGGAATAGTCGCAGAGGTAGTTGTAGGTGTCGAGCTTGACGTGGATGAGTTCCTGTAGGAACAGCATGAGCCGGTGCGACTGGCAGAGGAAATGGTAGTCGGGGTCGCTCGCGCCTGAGAAGCCGAGCGATTTGAGCGAGTGGCCCGCGTGGGTCATCGCGCTGACGTAGTCGTAGACGCGGTTGACGGTGTACTTCATCGAGAAGCACCATTCCGGCGGATAGAGGTCAGGGTGCACGGCGGCAAGACGCCGGCACTGCAGCATGAAATCCTTCGTCCCGATAAGGCACGCGGCGTTTTCCTTCTGCTGAGTCGCGTCGGAGAGGATTTTCAGCTTAACCTCGTCGTTGCGGAGGCGGGTGTAGGTTGTCTTGATCGGGTTCGCGCCCAGGAAGTTCTCGAATAGGAGCGCGTCCGGCAGGTCTCGGACGCCCGCGAAGACTTCCTCGCGGAGGCCTTCGTTGTCGTACAGCACGAAAAGGCTGTCCGCGTTTCCTTTGTAAAAGAGCGTCGCCGCGATCCGCGTGTCGCGGTCCTTGTGGGCGAGCCGGGCCCTGATCTCCTTGACCTTGAGGACGGTAAAGGCCGCGTCGACCTCGACGATGATGGCGAAGAGGTCCCATATTTTCTGCTTGAGCTTCTTTACCGCGGCGGTGAGGGTCGCGACGTCGGTTTTGGTCAGTTGATCGGACACGACGAAGTTTAGGTCGGCGTCGGTGCAGAACTGCACGCCGATGTCGCTATACGCGGAAAATATGCGACCGATGCCGAAGACGAGCAGGTTTTCTGAGACTTTGGGGTCGAGCGACGGGATGAATATGGTCTTAATCCAGTTATAGAGTATGAAAAGATAGAGGTCTTGGCGGGGGCGGAGGATGTTATGCTCGAGCCGCGCGGCGGTGACGTCCTGTATCTGGTCCGGGTTGATTATCTTGCTCTGCTCAGTATGGTAGGCGACGAGGAAGGCTTCGATTTTTTTCGCGGTAATCCCGCGCGCCGCTGCGGCGTCAAGGTCTTGCTGGCATGACTGAAAGGCTTCGTTGCTGTAGCGCGGGGCGCAAACTATTTGTCGTGGCATGTACCGAGCAGTATGATCCCAAGCGCGCCGCAGCGTCAAGTTTTTTGGCGCGCTTGGAAAGGTAAAAAGACATTAGTTTATCCTAAGTGCCCTGACGCGCTTGGCGAGACGATCGTGAAGTTTCACGCTGGCGGCCTCGCCCTCCCCGGAAAGGTAGCGCCATCCTGAGTCTACCACGAGTCGCGATATAACCGAAATTCCGCCGGCCTTGCAGGGAATCCCGAGCGCGCGAAGCGTTCCCCCCGCTTGCGTCCGCGCGCGCGAATGGGGAAACGAGGACCCCGTAACGGCGATCAGTATCGCTTTTTTGCCGGTAAGTATGGGTTTCGGCGGCCCCGAGCGGAAGGTCTCGAAGGTCGTCACGTTGCGGTCGAGGACCGCCTTGAGCGTCGATGGGACGTTTCCCCAATAACAGGGCGAGGCGAGCACTATTAGATCCGCTTCCACGATCGCGTCCCCTGCCTCGGTCGCGCCATCCCTCGCAAGGACGCATCGGCCGTCGGGCCTGCACGCGAGGCAGCCCAGACAGGGAGCGATGGGCTTAGCCCCAAGGTCTATGCGGCGTACTTCATAGGCCTCGCTCAGGCGCCTTTCGAGCAGCCCGAGGGCAAGCGCCGTCGCGCCCGCGGCGCGCGGGCTTGCGTTGAGTATCAGGGCTTTCATCGCTTCCTCACTTTTTAAGCCAGTCGGGGTTCAGGAAGACATGATCCGCGTCGTCGACTTCGCGCTCGCGGAACGAGTTGGCGTCCGAGGGATAGCCGATGGCTATGGCGCCGAAGGGAATGAGCGGGCTTGGGATATCCAGTACTGAGCGGATTCTGTCGATGTTGTCCGGATTGGGTGCGATGCCGCACCATACCGTGCCGAGTCCCAGGGCCCGCGCCGCGATCAGGGCGTTTTCGGTAAAGGCCGAGCAATCGATCGTCCAATACTCGCTTTGCGTGCAGACGGTCGGATCCCCGAGGACGAGCAGGGCGGTGGGCGCGCTGACGATCGGCGCGAACCAGGTCATGACCTTCGCGATGCGCTCGCGAACCTCCTGGTCTTCCAGTATCGCCACGCGGAACGATCGCGCGCCATGGGCGGACGGAGCGGCGAAGGCCGCTTTGATAACGGTATCCAGGTCCGTTCGGTCGATTGGTTTCCGTTCGAATTTGCGCACGCTTCGGCGGGTCATAATGTCTGAAATGGTTTGATTCATGTAATCCTCTCTTATAGACAATAATAGGTACATGGGTTTATTATCGTCAAGTACGCACCATTACGGTACGTAGTACCTAAAATGATACTATTGAGGATGCTAGATGATCGGATACCTTGGAAAGGAATACAATTGCCCTATGGAGATGACGCTCGACTTGATCGGCGGGAAATGGAAGGCGCTCATTTTATGGCATCTTGCCATTGACGGCACGCTGCGGTTCGGGATGCTCCGTAAGCTTTTCCCAAAGGTCACGCAGAAGATGCTGACTCAGCAGCTTCGCGAGCTTGAGAGGGACGGACTCGTGCACCGTGAGGTGTACCAGGAAGTGCCGCCGAAGGTCGAGTATTCGCTGACCGCCATGGGCGAATCCCTGTTGCCGATGCTGAGGGCGCTCAACGAATGGGGGCAGGGTTTCGCGAAGGAAGGCTGTCTTACCGTCCAAGTATAGCCGCGACGGCGCGTTCGTATTCCTGCGGGGACTTCGCACGCGAGAGTGCGGCTAGTTCGCGTTTTCTCGCGGGGAAGCCAACGCCGAGATAGGCCCACAGTTCTTTCATTTTATCGAGAACGTGCGCGTAGCCGCAGAGTATATCGCGATATGACGCGTACACGTCGTCGTGAAAGGCGGAGAGACGCTCGATCCTGGATGCCGCCTTCGCCGTCGGCGGCGCGAGCTCGCCGGGCTTTGCGCCGGGGCTGGTTGCTCCGGCGCTGGTTGCGTCGCGAGCGCTCGCGCGAATTTCTTCCGCGATGAACGGGTCGGAGACGGCCCATCGACCGATCATCCATTCCTGTATGTTAGGAAACCGCGCGCGTATAGCCGTAAACGCCGCGACGTCGCGAATGTCGCCGTTGTAGACGACTGGGCGCGCGCACCGCTCGCTCGCCCGGGCGAAACCGTCAAGATCGCATTCGCCTCGATACATCTGCGTCCCTACCCTCGGGTGGATGATCACGCGCGAGAGCGGGCGGTCGTTCAGCACGGGCATGAGGCGGTCGATGTCGCTCGGCTCCGATCGGCCCAACCTCATTTTCACGGAGAGCTCAATGCCGGGAAGGGCGAGCGCGGCGTCGAGCAGGGCCGCGACGCGATCGGGATACGGGAGAAGCCCCGAGCCCCGTCCCTTGTTCGCGACCATCGGGTAGGGACAGCCGAGGTTCAGGTTTATCTCGCGATATCCGAGGTCCAATAGGACGCGCGCGGTTTCCGCGAAGGCTATCGGGTCGTTCCCGAGTATTTGCGGGACAAGCGGCGGTTCGCTCGCCGCGGCAAAGGTGTTTGCGTCGGCGAGAATGGGCGCGCCGGGAGCATTGCTTGCGCCGACGGAGTTCGCGCGTGGCAATAGATCCTTAAAGTGATTAGGCTTGGCCTGCTTGACCCGGCAGGCTAGGATGAAGGGCGCGAGTGCCGAGTCGAAACCGTCAAAGTGGCGGAAGAGCGCGGCTCGAAAGGTTTTATTGGTGACGCCGTGAAGCGGGGCTAGGTGTATTTTCATTTTCGCTCGAGATTAAAAAAGGATGCGGCCGTAAAACCAGTCCGGTGAGACGGGCACGGAACCGACGCGGTACTCATGATGGAGATGGGGCCCGGTCGAGAGGCCCGTGCACCCGGAGTTCGCGATATGCTGGCCCGAGGCGACCTCGTCGCCCTCGCTCACGAAAAGTTTATCGCAGTGATAATAGACGCTATACACGCCGGGCAGGTGCTCGATCGCGACGGTCCACCCGGTTGAGATCCGTTCGCGCGCCATGACGACCACGCCGTTTCCCGAGGCGAATACGGCGGTACCAGTCGGTACGCCGTAATCGATGCCGAGATGGGGGCTTGGTAAGCGCGTCCCGTCGGCGTTCACGAAGGTTCGTCGGTCTCCGTACTCGGAGGTTCGGCGCGTGGACTTTACCGGCGCGGCCCAAGGGCCCGCGAAGCGGGGCGCCTCGGCGCGCCTCGCGGCGAATAGCTCGTTCAAGACGCGGATTTCCTCAAGGCGTTTTTTGCTCACGTCTTTCCGTATTGCGGTATTTTTGCCGTCGAGCGGGATGTCCTCGTTCGCGAACTCCCTTGGGAGGACGGCGAGGTCCGCGACGATGCGCGCGACGGATTTGGAATCGCCGTAACGGGCGCTCGCGTCCACAACGAGCGCGCCGGGTTTTTCGAGCGACGATATTCCGACGAGCGCTACGTACCTTCCGCCTCCCACGTCGAAACCAGGCACGTCGGCGAGAATCCTGCCGTCGCCGGTTCGTACTTCCACGATCGCGTCGGCGATCCCGTCGGCCGGGCCGAAGGTCACGACAAGGCAATCTCCCGGGCGAATCGTCTGGGGTATCGAAATGGGAAGCGCCTCTTTCTGCGTCGTCGAAGGCGCGGGGTTTTTGCGCGCGTCGTCCTTCGCGCCCTCGGCGCTCAGTCGGCCGCACGGGAAGAGAACGGCCGCGCACGCGAGCGCGGCGAGGAAGACGGTGTTTCCGGAACGCGGGATTTTCATCGGCTCTGCGCCGCCTCTTGCCGTTGGACGTCCTGCAGGATCATTTGCGGGATCTCCGCGCCGTTGAAGGTGTTTCGGTTTACCTGAAACACCGCGTCGACGCAGTCGCCGACGGAGAAGTCGCGGTTGAGCCGTTCCGCGGCCTGCCAGAAGATCGCGGGCCATTTATACTTACCGCAGTCGAAGGTTAGCTTGAGGTGCTGCTTTTCGGTCTTTCCCATTATGTCCGCCGTCATGATTCGCATGCGCTTGGTCATGAAGGTCAATTGCTCGTTGCCCTCGCCGTACGGCTCGAACTTATCGGCGAGCTCGAGAAGGGCCGGCGTGAGGAATTCGTGCGGCAGCTCGGCGTCGACGGTAATCTCGCCGTCGTCCTCCGTGTCGGGGAACGACACGTCCGCCGAAAGCCGCTTGATGC
>JACCEE010941589.1_pt1 | contig 14630 bp, 20 predicted proteins | sample 7449931 | NCBI WGS metagenome assembly JACCEE01 (sample SAMN15323457, study PRJNA562643) | freshwater metagenome | isolation source: river surface water | place: USA:Blue River Watershed | collected 2017-08-19 | reverse complement strand
TTTTGTTTCTGATTTTGAGCATAGAAATTCTGCTCAAATGTAGTGTCTGCTACTTTGTGGTTAGTTTCGCCCACAGTTTCTGTATAGTGATTTACCAGTATATGTGCTAGGCTTTCGATCTGCCTAAGTTCTTCCTCTTCTTTGACGTTTCCAGCAGCTACCATACTTTTACTGAAAATACGCTGTGCCCACTCGGGTAATTCTCTTTCGCGAATCCATTCATATCTGCTGACTTCTTCAGCAAAATATTCTATCATAGGATGTTCACGGTCTGTGGTAGGGCTGTAGTCAATAAAACAGCCTGTGATCTTATTTTTACCGGCTATTACATCAAAGCCGAATATGGGTGCCGGGTTATGGATATGAGGGAATACACAACAATGCATCATCCAGAGGCCCTTTGTGGATCGGGCATCGACTACATCGATATGAGCTCTACGATAATTCTCCGAAGTCCATACCCTGTTAACCCAACCCGGCTGATTGAAACGATTCATTCCAGGCTCTTCAGTTTCAACTCCTGTTTCTTCGAATCTTTTTTCTAATAGGTTTTGTATACCTATCAGCGTGTCCCAGACCTTACTCTCCATTGTAGAGATCCTGCATCATCTTGATAGCATACTTAAATGCTACACGAGCTTCGTCTCCTAGATCATCTGTGAGTATTTCTCGAATAGACATTTTCATAGCATCGGCATTTTCAAAATCATAAAACTTACCGCTGCTGATATGTGCTACTTGTTTTTTAATAATCTGCCCGCCAAACAAGTCACCCATATGGCGACAATATAAGTGGGCTTTGACTAATGCTTTGCGTGTCGGGTCGTTTCCGATCCTGTGTAGATATTCTTGATATTCTAATGTTGCTGGTGTTAGGTAGCAGTATGTGCCATCGTCTAATTCTTGGAAGTCTGCGTAGATTGCTTTTAGACGAGGAAGATCTGGCATCGTATCTAGAAATCCTTGACGCTTACAATACCATTCGATAGGATCATAAACCGCCATTAAATTATAAAGATAGTTTCTGTAATCGGCTTTTTCAATCTTGCCGCTTAACAGCAATTTTGCGAATTTTGTTTTTTCTGCTTCGTGATGAAGATCTTTAGTAATTTCTCTTAAACTCATTCCTGTTCTACCTGTATGCGTAATGGCGATCCGTTTTGTCTTGCAACTTGTGTTGCTTCGATTCCACGTTGTTCGGCGATCTCATGTGTAAAGATGCCTGCTATTCCGCTCCCAGTTTCGTGAATCTCAAGAGTGATTTCTTTGGCTCTTGTTTCTGAATGTTTGAAAATATTAGTTAATAGTTCTATGACCAATTCCATGGGTGTTTGATCATCGTTTAGAAATACAACTTTCCATAGGCTTGGAGGTTGTAAAATAGTTACGACTTTTTCTTCTATTTTCGCTTCGGTGGTCATATCTACTCCGTTTCTGATATTTATAAGGGGAGTTGCCTCCCCTTATATTTTATTACTTAATGTCTACAATGTCAATGACTTTAGGCTTTGCAGATTCTGGAATATTTCGAATTAATTTAATCGTTAACATTCCGTTTTGAGTCTCTGCACCTACTACTTCGATATGTTCAGCTAATGGAAATTCTTTAGCGAAATCTCGAGTAGCTAGTCCACGATGCAAGTATGCTTCTGGAGCATAATCTGTGGCCATGCTTTCGCCTTTGATCACAAGAACATTATCTTCGACAGTCACAGATATTTCAGATTTACTGAAGCCAGTAACTGCTAGTTGAATTTCATACTGATTTTCACCAGTCTTGATAATGTTATGTGGGGGATAGTTATTAGATACACTGTTTGCAAAACGTCTTTCCATTTGATCAAACATTGTATCGAAACCAATAAGTGCTCTATTTAGAGCGTCTAGTCTTGTTAAGTTGTTCATAATAGTCTCCTTTTAAAGTAAGAACAATCGGGGCCCATAAGGTGCCCCTGTATGATTAGTCGCCTTTCTTCTCTGTGAAGGTAGCATCGACTACATCATCTTGTGCAGGCTGAGCAGTCTGTGACTGTTCTTTAGCCTGTCGCTTTTCTAAAAGAGTTTTCATAGCAGGAACAGCCTTTTCTAGTTCTGCTTTAATAGCTGCTACATCATCTCCTTTACAAGCTGTTTCAACATCTGCTAGGACCTTTTCAATATCTGCGATTTCTGTTTCAGATAAGCCTGAACGGAATTCTTCAAGATCCTTGCGAACTTCGTGCATCTGTGCTTCTGCAGAATTTCTAGCATCGATTAATTCACGTGCTTTTTTATCTGCTTCTGCATTGGCTTCAGCATCACGAACCATACGTTCAATTTCTTCTTTGCTCAGTCCACTGTCACTCTTGATAGTGATCTTGTTTTCCTTGCCAGTTGATTTATCTTTGGCCGAGATATTCATGATACCGTTAGCATCGATATCAAAGGTAACTTCAATCTGCGGCATACCTCGACGTGCAGGGGAAATACCTTCTAGATTAAACTCACCTAGTAACTTATTATGTTGAACAAGTTCACGCTCACCTTGGAACACTTTGATAGTTACAGCTGGTTGATTGTCTTCTGCTGTGGAGAATGTCTGTGTTCCCTTGGTAGGAATAGTTGTATTCTTTTGAATGATCTTGGCCATTACTCCGCCTAGAGTTTCGATACCTAAACTCAATGGAGTGACGTCGAGCAGTAGAACGTCATTGCGATCACCGCCTAACACAGCACCTTGGATAGCTGCCCCTACTGCAACTGCTTCGTCTGGGTTAACGTCCTTGCGTGGTGCTTTACCAAACAGTTTCTCAACTTCTTCTTGCACCTTAGGCATACGTGTCTGACCACCAACTAGGATAACTTCGTCGATGTCGGCAGGTGTTACGCCCGCATCTTGCATAGCTACACGGCAAGGTGCTAATGAACGATTAATTAAATCTTCAACTAGTGCTTCGAGTTTAGCACGAGTTAACTTGATGTTCATGTGCTTAGGACCGCTAGCATCGGCTGTGATGTAAGGCAAGTTTACATCAGTCTGTGAACTGTTCGATAGTTCAATCTTAGCCTTTTCAGCTGATTCTTTTAGGCGCTGTAGAGCCAGCGTGTCTTTGGTTAGATCAACACCTTGTTCTTTCTTGAACTCATCAACTAGATAATCCATGATGCGTTGGTCAAAGTCCTCACCGCCTAGGAATGTATCACCGTTTGTTGATAATACTTCAATTTGCTTGTCGCCGTCTACATTTGCGATTTCGATAATTGAAACGTCAAATGTTCCCCCACCTAGGTCATAGACAGCAACTTTACGGTCTTTCTTGTCTGCTTTATCAACACCGTAGGCTAGAGCAGCCGCTGTTGGTTCATTGATAATACGAAGAACTTCTAAGCCTGCGATCTGTCCTGCGTCTTTGGTTGCTTGACGTTGTTGGTCATTAAAGTAGGCTGGAACTGTGATAACTGCCTGTGTTACTTCGTGACCGAGATAGTCTTCTGCGGTTTTCTTCATCTTACGAAGAACTTCTGCAGAGATTTGTGGTGGTGCTAATTCTCTACCTTGTGCGCGAACCCATGCATCTCCGTTTTTACTTTCGAAGATTTCATATGGCATAAGGTCTAAATCTTTTTGAACTTCTTTTTCGGTAAACTTACGACCGATTAATCTTTTAGCGGCATAGACTGTATTTTTAGGATTTGTCACCGCTTGTCTTTTCGCACTTGCACCTACTAACACTTCATCCGTGGTATAGGCAACAATACTAGGTGTAGTTCTAGCACCTTCTGAATTTTCAATTACTTTGGAATTTCCTGCCTCGATGATGGCCACGCATGAATTAGTGGTTCCGAGGTCAATACCGATGATCTTAGACATGTTATCTCCTTATAAAGTAAGATCTATTGGGCTCTATGCCCTATAGAAACGCCCTACTGGTGCGTTTCTACAAAAATATTTATCTCTGATTAGCCAGAGGTGTGATTAAAACACCGTCTAAACCGCTAGAAGAACGCAGTTTTTTGAATACATTTTGGACGCCAACTGCTTGGTTCCATGCATCTTCTAGGGCATGGTGTTTTAGCACAGGAGGCCGATTTGGATTAATACCGATATCAAAAAGAGTTCTTGTATCGCGAACTTCCCAAAACTGCCAAGGAACCGCTTTTCCGATTTTACGGAAAATATGTTCCATAATAATAACATCAAAACCTGCACCGTGACTCCATACACGTTTGGCGCCCCAACAGAACTTATACAACTGATTCATAGCATCAACGATGTCAATTCTATTTGTAGGATCAAACGCTTCGTCTTGCGCGGCCTGACTTTGACTGCTCCACCAATCTAGCGTAGCTTGGCTAACTGTGCAGCCTATCCTATCACAACTGTCCACGTCTACTCGAACATAGAATTTTTCCATCATAGGTTCTTCAACATCGCTACCAAACGGGTCAAATTTAACTGCTCCGATGGTTAAAATAGTAGCACTAGGGAGAACGTCGAGCGTCTCCAGATCAATCATGATATCTGTATTCATACTATTATTATACTGTTTTTTGTTATAGAAGTCAAGCATTATTTTACAAATACATCATTGATTTGTCTGTTTACTCTGATAAATGTAGTGCATTTCGAAAGTTGTTTGAGTGTAGGTGCTCCTACATAGGTGCAGGTAGATCTTAGTCCGCCTAACAGATCCAAAACTGTATCGTCAACAGAACCTTTATATTTCACCTGAACCGTTCTACCTTCTGAAGAACGATAATTCGCGACACCGCCATGATGTTTTTCCATGGCAGTATCAGAACTCATTCCATAGAATGTAACCATTCCGTCTTTGACTTCTCCACCGCCTTCATCATGCCCTGCCAGCATGCCTCCTAGCATCACAAAGTCCGCACCAGCGCCGAAAGCCTTAGCAACATCACCAGGGCAAACACATCCGCCATCAGCAATAATATGAGCGCCAAGACCGTGAGCGGCATCGGCACACTCAATGATAGCACTAAGCTGTGGGTAGCCCACACCAGTTTGGATACGAGTAGTGCAAACGCTACCAGGGCCAATGCCCACTTTAACAATATCTGCGCCACGTAAAATTAACTCCTGTGTCATATCCGCGGTAACCACATTACCGGCGATAATAGTTGTATGTGGATAGGTTGTTCTAACTTTAGAAACAAATTCTCCAAAATGTTCACTGTATCCGTTGGCTACATCAATACAGATGAATTGTATTTCTGGATAAGAATTGATTATTTGTCTTAGTTTTAAAAAATCTTTATCGCTAGTGCCAGTGCTGACAGCAAAATACTTGCCGCCAAACTTGCCTGCTAGATCGAACAGATCGTCTTCGACATAATTTTTAACAAGGCAGGTAAACAGTTGATGTTTGTATAATGCTTTGGCCATGCCTATAGTTCCAACACCGTCCATATTCGATGCCATAATCGGCACTCCTGTCCAACTATGGCCGCTGTGTTTGAATTTATATGTGCGTGTTAGATCTACTTCTTTTCTGCTAGATAAAGTAGAACGCTTAGGACGGATCAAGACATCTTTGAAGTCTAGTTTGACTTCGTCTTCGATACGCATTTGAAACCTTTCTTAGAATAATTTGGCTGGTAATTGTTGTTCGCGGAGTTTTTTCTTCCAGCGAGCTTTGGCCGCACCTTTTTTACGTTTACGTTCTGTGGTTGGTTTTTCGTAAAATTCTTTTTTACGTAATGTGTCAAGAACGCCAGAATCTTCTACTTTCTTTTTGAATCTCCTAAGAGCTTGATTAATATTTTCATGCTCTTTTACTGTAACGCCAGTTCCTTTGTGTTGATTATAGTTTTTCATGTTGTTTTGAGATCTTCTCCAGTAAGATTAAAATGTCATCACTATTATATATTACACGATCGTTGGCCAGATGTAAATCTTTGAGTGTGCCAAAATAATAAGATTGCGGTTGTGCGGCTGTCCATCCTATTATCATATCTTTTCCTGGGTCGCTGTCATGGGGGTTAAAAATAATCAAATCGCTTTTTGCGATCTTATCCAGTAACCAATCTACACGGTTGCCCATTTTCCAAACATAGTTAATAATAGTATGCGGTAATGTTGAATTGATAAGAGCAGAAGAAATAATCGAACTTTGCTCTTCTGTTAGATCCACATGAGTTATACGAATTCCGTCTAACAATATGTCGTCCGGCGGAGTTACTACTAAGATTCTATCTGTCATTTTTTAGCGTCCTGCACTCTCTGCCAAATTGTTTTTTCGTTCTGTTCGGCATTTTGCACATATCCGCTCTTTTTCTTTTCTATTTGTTCTTGTGCCCATTTGGCAGCTTCTTCGGCTGCATCGTCATCTGAAAAATCTGGCTGTGCCTTTAGATATTTCAACCAGGGCAGTTCTTCAATCATACCTCTATCTAATAATTTTCTTTGATGCTTTAAACTGCTGTCTGGATTCTCAGCCTTCCACTTTGCCATTGCTTCTTTTTCTGAATGGGATGCTTGAGCAATAATATCGTGATCCTCTTCTTCTTGCACAGCCTTTTCGGCTTCAGCAATCATTTCATTCCATTCGTCTAAGGGTTTCTTTTCGTCAAACTTTGGATCTTGTTCTTTAAGTTCTGGATAATCATCTAATGTAGAACCCATACCGTCGTGACCGTCACCTGTAAACTCCTCGTCGGCATCTTCTACTCGATAGTCTTGTATGTTGGCGTGTTTTGGATACATCCAACCTACAGGATGAGGATCTATTTGTTCTTTTCCTTGTGTTGGTTCAGGTTCTGTAGACTTTGGCGGATTCTCTAGTTCGTAGATGTCGCTGATCATTTCTTCTGATTCTTCTCTCTGCTGCCTAAACCACATAAATGAATACTGGCTAGCTAACAAAAGTATAACTGCTAACGGATCGAACACCACAACGATAATGATAATTACCCAAGTAACGGCCTTTTCTAAAATATTAGCGTCTGGATTATCATCATAGATAAACTTAGCGATATATTTTATCGGTCCAACCTCGGCTTCAACTTTTCGGACTTCGGCGGCAATAGGCGCACGGGCTTCATTAAGTTCTGCGATAGACTTTTGCGACTGTGATATTTCAGATAGTAAGCGACTACGTTCTTTCTGCTGGGTGCGACGCAGAGCCACTGCTTTGTCGGCACCTTTTTCATCTGTTGAGCGGCCCATAACTTGGTCCACAGCCTCATCCATCTGTCTAAGTGCCTTACGGTTTGCTTCAATATTCTCTTTTTCGGTTTTGATCTTTTCATCATATACTGCAATCTTACTTTGAACATCTCCACTGACTAGACTTTGGTCACTGTGTGCTTTTGATAAGAAACCAAAGATACCCATAGATGTAATCAACATTAGGATAGCAATAGCGGCTAAAAGATATCCACGAATAAAGTTAGGAGCTCGTGTCCAATTCTGTTTCAACCAAACAGTAGCAGCCAGCTTGCTAATCTCAAGGGCAACGCCCATAACGATGATAGGAATTACAGCCGCAGAGAATATAGCGGTAAGACCCGCTACAGAATAATAAATGGCCACAGCGGATATAGTTAATCCGCTGAATAAGGCCAAATAGGCTATGAGTTTGTCGCTAGTATGTATTCTCATGAACTAGTATTTATTGATGCCATACCCATCTATTATCTACTTCGTTAAAACATGCCGTGGCAGTCATTGTCTTTTCGACATTATATGCAATGGCCTGTATGTGCATTCTACGACAATAGCCTGCCCCACTTGGCCAAGTCATTGCCGGAACTACTACTCCACTGGCATCTTTTTTATACCAACGAACAGGTTCACCATTATTGGCATAAAAAACAGCATGACTTAATGCCTGGTTGTATGCGACTTTCTGTTCATCGTCAAGAGTCTTGAACCAACCGAAACTGAGATCTACTAATCGATTAACAAATCCCCCACTTCGATATTCGAAGAATCTAGGATTGTCTATCTCGTTGGCAAATACAGAACTACTGGCCGTAAGTATCGACAATTTCCCAGCTACCATCAGGCAACTGACAACTGATCGCACGATATTGGACATCCTGCCCACCTTTCTTCATCCAGCTAGTAAAATAACCACAATTATTTGATAAACCAATACGAGCCACAGTTAAGCGTTTGACTTGATCATCTGTGCATTCTACCTGTGTTCGACTGTTGACCTTTTCACCGTTTTCAGTTTGTATAGTTTGACTTGTATAACAGTATTGAGGCTTCTGTGCCTGCACTTTTGGAGCAGAACTACAGCCGGTCAAATAGATCACAACTATAAAACCCAAAACGATCAACCACATAAGTTCTTTAACTTTGTAGCCGTCCATCATTGTGCTTTCTGTGCTTTGGCTTCAGCGATCAACTGTTCAAAGGTTTCTTTTTTCATTTCAAGACGAACATAAGTGTAATGACGTCCGTTCATAGTGAAATGACCTTTTTCGGTTTTCACGTGCTTACGAATAGATGTATTGTCTACTTTGTATGAAATCAAAGTTCGAGTAGTTTTCTTGTCGTCTTTGATATCAATAATAGTTTCGCTGTTAACTGTGCCATTGATACGTTTGGCAAAGTTGTTCATAGCGATAGCGTCCATTTGTTCTTCTGCGGCCTGTGCATAAGCTGATTCACCTGCGCCACAGGCATAGACCATATCTTCTTTCCACCAGAACCAACCTTTGACTCCTTCTTGAGCACAATCTTGATACCAAGACGGTTGAGCATAAGTTTTGCGTTCTGGAATATCTTTCATTGACGAACAGCCTGTAATGGCCGCTGCCAAAATGCCTACTGCGATTGCCTTTTTCATAAACTGCCTTTCTGTGTGTGAATTACGACATTGTTAGTATAACACCGTAGTCAACCAAAGTCAACTACGGTGATTACCAATTTATTTGAAGAATATCAGAGCCATCATCACAGCCTGGATGATGAATCCAACGCCGATGGTAACGATGTTCAACATGTCTTTTTGGATAGCTGCTTTAATAAACAGCAGAGTTAGGCCAGTCCAAACTAGGAGGACCAAATCAACTCCTGGTAGTCTATCTGTAAGTCCAGCCATAACTGCCAATAGGCTAGGAACGGTAGAAGCGTGTAATACAATAGCTGCCAACCAACCAAACGTTTCGGATGAAATTACAGAAATCTTGGTTTGAACGAACTCTTTAAGTTTGTTGATGTTGTCAATCATATGTTGTTACCTTTCTGTTTGTAAAAAATGTGTTGTCCTATTTGGCCGATCTTTTCAAGCGGCCATCTTGGGTTGACATAGGCGGCATGATAATATAGAGCATCTTTGAGAACAGATAATCTAAATCCTTCCAAAAGAACTTTCTTTGCGACTTCGTAACTTTCATTATAAGCCTCCTTGTTTACGGGTCTTGATTTATGGACCGAGTCACATGCCCATGAGAATTGACATACAACTTTTTCCATTACAACATTTTTTTGATACACAACACCGCAGACATCGTTGCCAAATGTTCCTTTGGCTACTCGATTCATAGTGACCTGTGCTACTGCTACTTTACCTTCAAAAGGCTCGTAACCTGCTTCACGATATATGTTGATAGCTAGGCAGTCTAGTTGACGTTCACGAGTTTTAATACTCACGATATCATTACTGTAAACTCCTGCTGATTCTTTGAGAACAGCAAACTTCTTTTGGGTAATATTTTGAACCAAAAGAGCTACTACTAAAAATCCTAAAAAATAGGATATAAAACGAATTGACTTTTCCATAGTCTTCTCCTTTCATTTGGTGTCACGATTAACTGCGACATTACATTAAGGGAGTAAACTTCACGAGGCTCTTGAAAGAACCCTGGGTTCGTGTAGTTGTCTCCATTGGACGCATGATCTCATAACTCATGTGCCTTTGGCGAACTTGACCGCCCGAATCTCACGGGTTTCTCATAGGCCAAGACCGCGGAACTGTTTCTGCTTTTGACATACTTTAGTTCAACTATCTTAGTTTCTTTGCGAAACGTATTTTTATATAGCATACTTTCTCTATTATAGCACGAAAACCGGTGATTATCGACGCATTTTGGCAATATCCACTGCCTGTTCGTCCGAAAAGATTGGAACGGCATTTGACTTATGCATGGTTCCAATGCCCTTGATCATTGTGCCTGTATAAACTTTATCGGGAGCCTTCAAACATGGCGCCATATTAGTTGGATCAAGGCTAGGAATCTTTGGAGTCTCTCGTCGATAGGGTTCTACCTTCGGAGGAGTGTATGTTCCTGACTCTAAGGCACGACGACGTTTGCGTTCTTCCTGCTCAATGCCATGCCGTTTTAATAGTTCTTGCCAATCTTCTGCCAACTGTCTTGCCTTCCTTGCTTCATCGGCATTACGAAATTTACGTTTGCCTTTCTTCTTGCCGGTAGTAGATAGCCACGGGCCTTCCAAATGCATACTCAAAGTCGTTCTCCTAAATAATTACTGTAAGGATAGTATAACACCTTTGTCAGTGATTGTCAATACCAAAATAAGGATCCGATTTGAGCCAATCGTAGTAAATTTGGAATCCTTCTGCTACATCAACTTTTGGGTCAAATCCAAAATCTCGACGAGCTTTAGTGATATCTAGTGCGCCTCGACTTGGGAAGTCTGCATCCTTATCTTTAACTTCAATAGCGCCTTGACCTGCTAATTTTACAGCCATTTCGGCAGCAGCTAACAGAGTAGTCGAATGACTTTTGGTTATGTTATAAGTTCCATTTGCTGCCTTTTCGGATAGTGTAGCATCGACAAAACCTTGAGCAGCATCATCTACATAGGTAAAGTCTAGAGTTTCCTTGATTCCGTTTACTTTAAGTATACCGCCTCGCATGGCGGTGAGTAAGAACTTTGAAATGACACGGTCTTCTACATCTAAGGGACCGTAAACAGCACTAGGTCTTAGAATAGTGTGTTCAATACCGTGCTTGCGAGTATAGTCTTTGACTAACCATTCGCCAGCTAGTTTGAGAATACCATATTGACCTTGTGGTCGGCACTCTGCATCTTCTGTGACATAATCTTCAAAGTCTCCGTAGACCATACTCGAACTGGCATAGGTAAATCTACGAACACCGTGTTTGACTGCCGCTTCTAACAATACCAGTAGCCCTGTGCTCATCACAGTGCTACCCCATGTTGGGTTAGCGTTGACAACTTTCTGACGAGGGAAACTAGCAAGATGAATAATAGATTCAATGTTATGGTGTGGCAGGAGATAATCGAACATACTGCCTTGTAAGATATCCATTTCATGGATTTCTACATTACCAATTAGTTTTTTCCGTTCTCTAATAAGATGATCGATTTCATCTTGAGGTATAATGCCGTAATTTGTGCAGTTATCGTAGACTACGACATTATGCCCTCGAGCTGTTAATTTTTTAACAATGTTATGACCAATAAGACCTAAGCCACCTGTTACTAAAATATTCATTTGGTTTGTTCTGCTAGTTTTTTATAGCCTCGACCTGTAGGATGGATGCCGTCAGCACTCATATGGTCCTTGGGTCTAGGTAAGATAACATCACCGTATTCTGCCGCGATGCGCACAATGGCATCATGCGGAACGGGTTTACGATCCTGTCCCGGGTCGATCCAAAATACACGTTTCCCTGTCATAGCGGATCGCATCTTTCTTAGTTCTTGTTCAGTTTTAACACCTTTGTGATCATTGGCACCGAGACTAATGATTATAGTATTAGCAGGTTGGGCACTGGCTTTGGCAAGATAATCCTTATTCCATTGCCAACTATTCCAACCGCCTTTGCTGTAACTTACACATTCCGGACGAGCCATTGCTGTGCCTACGGCGATGCTGTCACCGATTATTAAACAATCTATCATAGTTAAATTTTACTTATTTGTTAGAGAAAAGTCAAGAGAAAGCCCACCGAAGTGGGCTTATTGATTTATCGATTCATTACATACATTGTAACTTCGAAACCGTAACGCATTTCAACTGCTTCTGGTTTGGTCCACATAGTGTTTCTCCTTTATCAATAAAACATACTGTTGCTTAGTATGTATCGTTATTATATGATAAAAACATCACGAAAACCATACTGAAAATCATTAATCTTGTATCGCAAAATTAACTATTCAATACACGAGCCACTGCTGTAATCACTGCGGCAATACGTCCAATATCACGAAGCTGTTCTACTGTATATCCTGCCTTCTTGAGTGTTTCGTAATGTGCCTTAACACAGAAGTGACATTTGCCAACGATTGAAGCAGAAAGTGCGTATGCTTCAAATCTAGCCTGGGTGGTTCCGCCGTGTGTGGAAATAGCGTTCATACGCAACTGTGGAGGCAATCCACTGAGATTAGAGTCTTCAGCCATTTCTACATACGGATACCAAACATTGTTCATAGCCATCAAACTAGCGGCAGTGATCGCGGCTTCGGCTTCCTTTTGATCTGCGATTTGACTTTGCATCCAAGTCCACAGTTTAGAATTGCCTGTGGCAAAAGCTGCCGCTAAGGCAACAGCTTCTGCTTCTTCCTGTGGAAGGGTTGAACGCTTGACCACAGCATCAATATTAAGGCGTGTGTCTTTGGCATAGTCGGGAATCGTTTCCTTTAACTGATCAACCCATGCAGTCATTATAGTGTCTCTCCGCCGATGCTACGATTACATGCACACTTCTCACCAGTCTGTAGTGCGTCAAGGATACGTAGTGTTTCGTCTGAACTACGACCAACGTTCAAGTTGTTGACAGTAACGTGTTGGATAACGTTGTCTGGGTCAACGATGAATGTTGCGCGAAGTGCGGCACCTGCTGGGGCAAAGAATACACCTAGTTGTTCAACAAGACTCAACTCACCACGCTGTGTGTCAGCGAATTGGATATGTTTGATCTTCTTGAGATCTTCGTGTGCGGCTTGCCATGCTAGTTTACAGAACTCATTGTCTGTTGAACCTGTGAGCAATACTGCGTCACGATCGGCAAAGTCGCTGTGTAGTTTGTCGTAGGCTACGATTTCTGTAGGACATACAAATGTGAAGTCCTTTGGATAGTAAACAATTACTTTCCACTTACCTGGGAATGATTCCTCAGTGATAGTAAAGAAATCATCTTTACCTGGATTAACGCCTGTTACAGCAAATTTTTCTAGTTTATTACCAACTGTTTTCATTCCAATCTCCTTGTGTGTGTTTGAAAACTTTAGAACACTTCGTTCTATGTGTATATTATATATCCTATTAAAATGCAAAATCAATAGGTTTTGCCTAAATATTTTTTAATGACGCTTATAGATTTTTTCAATAACAAAAGGACCCGCAGGTCCTTTGGTATTATAGCTAGATGGATTAAAATGCTCTAGTATATTGTAGGCGCCAACTATTTGTTTCACTATCACCATAACTTCTACCATATCTTAATCCAATAGTGTCTTTGTTGGTAAATTTATATCTGCCCTCGACTCCCAAACGATCTGTTTCAAAATTGTTTGAAGTATTAAAGGCATTTCGATATCTGTAACCAAAATCTACATCAACAACATTTGATACTGGAACAGTTAGACCTAAGTCGACTGCATAGTAAGAAAAATTACTAGTTGAGGTAATCTGTTCTCCAAGACGTAACTGACTCCATGGTTTCAATTTAAAATTAGTTACTGGATTAAAATTGTAACGAACACGCCCTTCTACAGAATTAGTGATAGCACCGTTGCCTAATTCTGGCTGGCTAAACTGTGCCATACCTGAATATTGCCAACTACCATCTTTAACTCCTATAACAACGTCTTGAGCCATACTATTGGCATTGGTTACTCGATTTTCTTGCCAACTATTTGATAATTGAAAATACGGATCCGCTGCCTGTGCGAGTGTGACTGACGCAACCATAACGGCTGCTAAAAATAACTTCTTCATTTAAAATTTCCTTTATAGTCACTGTGTGTGATTAATTTCAGTAGGTCCTAAAGAAAACACACAGCTAAGTCAAGTATATAGTGTTTCTACTTAGAAGTCAATAAAAAAGCGGCATTGCTGCCGCTTTTTGGTTATTGGGTTACAAGGTTACCAACCCCGGACTGGCAGTTTCTTAGGCTGCAAGAGCAACACGACCGCCTACAGTGTTACCTGTGAAGCTTAGTGCTGCAAAGTCAAATGAATCGTCGTTTGCGATTACTTTTTTTGCTTCTTCGACCGGGTTACCCCAATCCTACGGGTTCTGCTTTCCCGAGCTGTCCACTTCAATACTCCTTGCCCTGTCGAAACCATGGCAGGCCCATTAGGGAGAACACTACTTGCTATGCCGGCCACTATCACTTACCGCGGAGTTGTGCGCCTTCCAGCTCCTTTTGCAATGTTCTCTCTGGTGGACCTGGCGGGAGTCGAACCCGCGTCCAGAACACATTTTTATCTGCTTCATACAGCAATACTATTATTTAACACTCATTCGTCATCTTCGTCAAGATCTTCATCTTCCCAAATTGTGCCTTTCTGATCGTATTTTTGATAGTATACTTCATTTGGTTTGAGTATGCGCCAAGAATTTGGATACTTTAATGCTGCCAAAGTGGCTTCTTCTTTCTTTAATAGATCGCAGATCACGTAACTAGTTCCACACGAACCTTCTACATTTTTAAAAGGACTGTGCTTGAACTCGTTTCC
>JACCEE011060479.1_pt1 | contig 14641 bp, 8 predicted proteins | sample 7449931 | NCBI WGS metagenome assembly JACCEE01 (sample SAMN15323457, study PRJNA562643) | freshwater metagenome | isolation source: river surface water | place: USA:Blue River Watershed | collected 2017-08-19 | reverse complement strand
TTATAGCTTACAAATAACTCTTCACTAAAAAGTGTGACCCTTTATATAGGATAAGGTCCACTTCGGTCAAGAGGTCTTTTTCTTAAAAATAGCCAATGGACAGGTGAAAATGGCCAAAACTCTCTCTCTGCCCCGCATCATTAGTCTCTCTTTTGGTTTTTACCCCATAATCAAAGTCCAAAGAGCCCACTGGAGTGAGTACTTTGAAGGAAAGACCGACTGAAGTTCTCAAATCCAACGGTCGAAAAGCATCAACATAAACACGGCCGGCATCAAAAAAAACTCCAACCATAGTCGTATCATCTATAAGGTAGCGAGGTTCGAACTTAAAATTTGTAAAATAAGCGGCATTTTCAATGCGCACTTTGGAAATATCAGGCTGCTCTGGACGATTCAGTCTGTTGATCTCACTATCACCAAAACCACGGACTGTATCAACACCATCGAGACGGAAAACTTTAATCCCAGGAATGTATCCTCTCTTTATAAGGTTGCCATCAGAATCACGGCGCATGGCCGTAGAAAGATTGGCTTCTTGTCCCCAAGATAAAGAAGTCGCAATGTTCCAGTTCTGGGAAAGAGGAATATAAAAACGGTTGCGAGAAATTAGGCGATAATAATTAATTTCGTTTTTCTCATTTCTCATCGAGCCGAAATAAGGATTAGCAAACTCACAAGACAAATTGAAATAAGCACCACTACGTGGATTAATTCTATTATCACGTAAATCAAGAGTCAGAGCTGGAGTCAAACCACCAATGCGGAAGACCCCTTCGTCTTTTTCTAACTCGGCATTAAACTGAGAAATATTTTCAACTTGATACTTTAAAGAGGCAGTCAAAACTTTTTTGAAAGTCTTAGAAAGCTGAGTAGAAAAACGTGAAACAGTTGCATCGAAAGCAAAATAGCGTTTACGAGCATAGGCACCATTATTTTCCCACTCAATAGGCCAGCTTCCCAAATAAGGTTTAATATAAGTCGCATCTAACTGATACTCGAGAAGTCTCCAATCTTGTTGCTGACGATAACCATCAAAACCACTATTCGAAGTGCGAAGGTTTGATTGGCCTTGAATTGTAAATGTATTATTCATACCTCCAACATTGTTATTCACAAACTTTGCAGAAAGTTTTGTGCCCAAATCTGTACGGTAACCGGGAGCCAGCTCAACAATTTTTGAATCTCTTTCTTTAAGTTGAATAAGGATGTTTACAGGAACATTTTCTTTGTCACCCTTATCTTCAACAACGAGAGGGGCTACACGAATATAGGAGAAAAGCCCTAATCCCGAAAGACGTTCTTTAATTTCTTCAAGAACCTCAGGAGTCAATAAGTCGCCATGCTTGACTTCAACTTCACGACTGATCACGATGTTTTTAGTTTTCTGATTTCCAGTGATGAGGATGCCATCTACAACTGTTTTTTTGCCCAGATCAAGGTCTAGGCTCAAAGTTGCAGACGTCGCATCAGAAGAATACTGAAGTAAATTCTCTGAGTCTAAATTTTTAATCTGAGCATAATAATATCCCTGAGATCGTAAAACAGAGATGGTTTTAGAAAGATCGTCTTGCAAGGAAGTGATATCAACAGGAGCTCCCGCTTTATTTTTAAACTCTCCAATCAACTCTTTTTCTAGAGCTGCTGAAACACCTTTTATTTCAATATGAGAAATCGTGCTCTTTTCTTTTTCGCGAATTTTATACTCAACGGTTGCACGCTTTCGTACATCATCATAAACAAGGTGAGGAGCCTCAACCTCTGCAAGAACATATCCTTCGCTTAAGTATTTTTTCCTCAAGATAGAGGAAAAACGATTGAGATAGTCAATATCCAAAAAGCCACGACTTGCAAGTAATGGCGCTTGAGAAAAATAAAAGTCCTTAAGCTCACCTTCTGTATGATGAAGATTTCCACTAAAAACTAAATTTTTGAGTTCTATTTTTTGGCCTTCAGAGATTTTAAAATAGACCTGTGTGACAACAGTTCCAAAGCGATCATGTCCTTTGAGGACATTAAACTTAATTTGATTATTATAAAGACCAATTTTTTCATACTCCTTACGAATTGAAGAAGCAATTTCATTGGGATCAAAAAGATTTGGAGTCTCCTTTACACTATTCCTAGCAAAAACTGAAAGTTCTTGATCAGAGAAGAATTTATTTCCACTGAAAGAAAATAAATAACGATCTCCCAATTTTCCAGTCACGTGTAAATTAATATCACGATTATCGGCTTTTTTTTCAGGAGCCTGCAGCTCAAGTTTTGAATAAAAATACCCTTGGTCAAAAAGTTCCTTAGCCACTTGCTCCATCAACACTTTAAACTTGAGCTGATCCCAAAGCTCGCCAGAAAACTCTCTGAATTTTTGCTTAATATACTGCAGGGACTGAGGGGCATCAAAATCTAGATAAACCTTATGAATACGAATAACTTTTTGAATATTAATTTTGTAAAGAAGATCAACATGGTTTTCACTGGCCACAACTTCAAGAGCAATGTTTTCTTGGGCAAATCCATGTTCAGATAGATAACGAGAAATAGAGGAATAGGCTTCGCTATTTTTTAACTCATCATAAACTTCGCCTTCACGGAAAGGGAATGCCTTACGCAAATCGTTGAGATCAACTCTATAATTAATGTCAAAGCGAATTTGACCAATCGTACGATGAGGGGTCAAATAAACAAAGGCTTCACCTTGATCAAAAACTTCAAAAGCAAACTTATTGATTGTAGGATCAAAAAGATAAAGTCTTAAACGATCACGTAAACGCTCTTCATCCCAATGCCCTACGAGAGAATCAAATTTTCCTTCGAATTCATTGCAAGTTAAGCCTTCTGCACAGCGGACTTGAATTTCAGAAATAGTCACAGCCCAAGTCATATGACTCAAAACCCAAAAGGAAAATAGAGCTAAAATTCGCATGTACATTATTTAAACGACCATTTGAACTTTATGTCTGCCCCTGCAGAAACTTGGTTCGTTGAGTTTTCTGTACCATCACTTGACTTAACTTCATAGACCCCTTGCAAAATCATATTTTTATAAAAATTATAGTTTATATTCATTTCCTGTTTCTGCTCCATCGTTCCACCAAGAGTACTGGAAACTGAAACGTCTACCTTATTAAAAACTTTTTTTTGCAGTTTTATTTTTGTGGTCGACTTTACACGTGAAGCACTGGCGCCGCTCCCTTCAGCTCGACCGACCATCATTGCGCTCTCATCTTCACTGAACTCAGGGATGACACTCACGCGTACTCCCAAATCAGAAGGCAAACCTTGGTTGAGTTTCATTTGATCCATAATTAAAGTTCCTAATCCAAGGGAAGTCATAGAGCGCCGTCCAGTCTCCCCAAGGCCACGAGAGATGTCTGAGGTTACTCCGATGGCCAAAAGTGAGAGGATATCTTCCTGACTTAAAAATGGATCTGAACTTAAGTTGATAGCAACATTATCACTTTTTCCGCTTACCATCACTTTAATACGATACTGATTAATGTCCGCCTGGCCTAAAATGCGAAGCTCGGCTTGATTTTTAAGAAGGTTATCATTAAAGGATATTTTTCCTTCATTAATTACAAACTCATGCCCTTTAAAAAAGATTTTACTTTCGCCAGGGATAAGACTCAATTCTCCCCCCATAGAAGGCGATGAGTTATTCCCTTTGACTGTCCCCTTCCCTTCAATTTTAATTTCGGCCATACTGTTTTTTATGAAGACAGGACGGACAATTTCCCAATCTAAATCAAGATTAATGTAATCAAGAGGTGTGCTGTTTTTTCCTTTCGGGATAAAACGAGTTTGAATGGTACTATCGCCACCCTTTCCGGCCATATCAGAAAACTCATCGAGTAGGTCAGCTTGATGAAGAATCAAATTCCCTTTCAGACGATAAGGGAGGGAATTTCCATCTAAACGCATTTTTCCACTTGCTGAAACATAAGACTTTTTAAAAAGCGGGACATACGAATTTTTAAAGCTAAGATTCAGGTCCATTAAAGGATAGGGCACTTGAAGTTTTACATTACCCGTAATATCAAAATCCCCTTTGGCGTAATGCCCCTCTAAATCGCGGATCAGCAGTCGGTCATCATTCAGAACAAGACCGAGTTGAATATCTTCAAAAACGCTTGGGACATCAGCAATTTTAAGCATCAATTTATCTCCAGAAACTTCTGCATAGTGAGAAAACTTCTGCTGTTCACCGACAACTACAGAACGACCTTTAACCTTCCCGCTGAACTTTTGAATTCTATCGCTTAAAATTTCGAGGACACTGGCATTAACGTCAAAAATGTTTTGCAAGCGAACTTTGCTAACGAAAGATCCTTCGCCTAGGCTTCGAATGGAACTATCTTTTCCTACGAATTGCACATCCCAAGCTCCGATCACACCATCTTGAACAATAATACGATTTTTTCCAGGAACAACACTTAAATTAAAATCTTTTCGATTGAGCCAAAAGTCATTGAACTCTAACAAGAGATCAAAATCATTCCAACTCTGAGTAGAAAAGGTGGTTTTGACTTCGGCATCAAGATTTCCGCGAAGAGAAAAATCGGAGGTATTACTTTGAGAAATCAAGCCCCACAGTATTTTAGCGTCAGGAGCAATAAGGCGGCCATTGAAGTAAGAGCTCTTATTGTTAGGCTTAGAGGCAAAATTAAAATAGGAATCGAAGGTGAAAAAATCGCCTAAAAAATGCCCTTTCGCAAAAAGATCAGTTCCATTGCTATAGACGTTAAGAACAGAGTCAGCAACAGCAATATTGTTAACATAACCTTTGGTTAAATTGACATACGCTTTCGAGGAAAAATCATCCAAAGTTCCACTTCCGTAAAACTCCCCCTGTATTTCGGCAGCATAACCAAGATTGAGGGCACGGTAATAAATCAAATCCTGAGTCTTCATTTTCTTCAGGCTGGCTTCATACTCCAAGAAATCGCTGCCAACGTCATAATTCAATTTTCCCAAAAGAACAGCAGGACCCTTTTGAACTTTGATTCCTGAACAATTTAAAGCATTGTCCTTAAAGGTTAGATGAGTATCAACTCTGTCAAAATCTTCTCTAAAAAGCTGCACCTCATTTGCTTTAACATCTCCTTCAATACTTAATTTAGCAGTATCGAAATCCCCTTGAATTTTCCAAGGACCTGAAAACATAAAAGCTAAATCTTTTTCTGGGAAAAATGTCAGACTCTTAAATAGAGGAGCTAAAATTAGTCGTAAATCTTGATAGCGCCCTTTCTCGATCATCACATCGATGTTCATCGGGTTTTTCTTCTCAAAAGCAATCGTACCTTGTCCCTTATAAACAGTTTCGCCCTGCTGCCCCTGTAATGAATTTAAAACCAGACTTGTATCTTTCAAGAAGAAGCCAACTTCTCCCTTAACATCCCCGAAAAGAAACCCCTCTAGACCAAACTTTTTGGCGTCAACATCAAAGTCAAATTGCACATCATCATAAATTCCAGAGATATGAAGATCGACTTTAGCCTGTCCTTCAAGGGCAACGCCCACAATCGGTCCGAAGGCTTTAAAATCTACGTCAGCATTTTCAATCTGAATATCGAGATCATTTTCAGCTAAGATTCCTTTTGCGATAACATGAGAGTTAGGGAAGCTGACATCCAGATCAAGAAGTACATCAAGTTTCTTGTTTAATTGAAAACTACTTTTCCCTAAAACTAAGCGAGGGTTTTTAAGAATGGCCTGCTTACTTTTTTCATCAATGAGAGAAAAATTTTCAACGACAGCTCCAGGGAGTATATGAAAAAATACATCTTGTGTTTTTTCATTCCAAGAGATAACCAAATTTCCTGTGGCGCGTGCTTTTAAAATATCAAGATCAGGACTAGAAACACGTAGAGCAGAATTCGTGTGTAAGCTTTGTACGGCGACATAAGCTTCATGTTCGATAAAATCATGACGCTTAAAACTCCATAAATCCAAACCTCGCTTAAACTCAGCCGCTCCACCATCATGTTCCATTTTTAGGTGATTAACACGTAATTCTTGATTATGAAAACGCACTTCCGTTATCAGATGATCTGCGTTAACCCAAGGAGTTAAAATATTTTGAGCTTTGACTGTGCCAAGGACTTCAGGATTTTTTACAGTGCCTTTTAGCAAGAGCATACTTGAAAATTTGCCACTCACCTTGTCTTTTCCACGAATAGATTCAGGAACAAAAGGCCATAGAGTTTCAAGATCATTTTCCGAGTTGATTTTTCCGTCGAGCAAAAGTTCTTGTTCATTTTCTTTAACAGCTAAATCCAAAGTGACACTCTGATCTCTCCATTTAAGTTCAGTGTTTTGAATTTTAGCTTTTTTAGCCGTCATAAATATGTCAAAAGAGAAGGAAGGAATATCCCCAAACAACTTATAGTTTTTGTAATCTTTCAAACTTAAATCAGAAATTTGAAAGCGAGTACGCACGCTGCCTTTACTTAAAAAAACAAACAAACGATTGAGCATCAAGGAACTTTCTTCAACCTGAATATAGGTCTTTTTAAAATTGATGCGCTCAATTTGAATAGGGAGTTTGCTAAAGATTTGATCAAGGTAGATTTGAAAAAACTCAGAAAGCTTATAGTCTTTATGATCCTGATTATTTTTATCTAACCTATTAACCCCAGTCCAAAAAGCCTGAGTGGCCTTCCCTTTCGCAAGGAAACTCCCTTCGTCGGCATCGATATTTCTAATTACGAGACGGTTTGAAAAAATATCAACCAAACCGAAATCAAATTCGAGTCGCTTTAACCTCCCCACAATATCGATCGCAGGTTCAGAATTTTTAGTCACTATACTTACATCATGAAAAACAGCACCGGGAGGAAGGAGTTGAATTTCGAGGTGAGAAAACTGTAAACTGCTATTAAATTTCTGAAAAACATTTTTGGTCATTTGTTCAGAAACAATTTTAGCAAAACGCTCAGATTGGACGAGTATTTTGACTCCAACAACGAGAAGTCCTACAAAAAGAAAAAATCCGAGGATGATAAGATTAACCTTTCGCAAGTTCTCTTATCCTTTCTTGAACTAGGCGGTAACCTGGATCAATCTGTTTAACTGCTTTGAAGGCACTCAAGGCAACAAGTCTTTGCCCCATTTTTTTAGCTAAATCTCCTTTTTGATAAAGAAAGACTTTTCTTTCTTCATCCAATAGTGGAGCAAGATTCAAAACCTCGTCTAGCACAATCATAGCTTCAAAATGACGTTCAGCTTTTTCTAAACAAGTAATGAGCAGATATTCAAGATTAAGTTTCTTTTCCAGCTGTTCATCAGCCTTAAACTCTCCTCTTAGGTCCTCAAGAAGGCTAATGGCCAATTCTGGGGCATTGAAGGTCAACAAGGAAACAGCAATATCTCTAAAATTTTCAATTAAAGTCTGACGATCTAAATAAGCTAAATGCTTTTTGAAAGAAGTGAGCATCACCCTGTCTTCAATTTGCTCTTTGCCCGATTGATTTTCTCCAAGCTCTAAAAGCTCTTTGAGAAGAACTGGTTTGTCCTCAACAACTTTTTTTCGTTCTTCGCGTGTCACCAGAGGATGAGTGGGATCAAGTTCTTTTAATTTCTTTAAAATAACTTTGGCTTCTTCGTTTAGATTTTTCTTTTTTAAAATGGCAATGTCATGTTCTAGGCGACGTATCATGAGGGTTTGACCATTGACCGCAGGGTTCTTTAACAAATCTTCCCCAAAATCAAAATCATCCTCACTAACGGGCTCTTCTTTAATTTCAGGCCAGCTCGCTCTTTCAACCTTTGTATCTTCAAATGCTTTCATGAGTTTTCTTTGCCCACGAATGAGTTGAGGTTGCTTTTCAATAATTCGAATCAAGGATTCTATGATCAAGCGACTTTGGGCCTTCCGAGAATAGCGCAACAAAACAGCAAATAGTTCGCTATCAAAAGGAGAATATAGCAGATAATCAAATACTCTATGAATGAAGTCTTTACCGTAAAAAACAAGTTCGTCCGCTGGGGCTAATTCAAAAAGCTCCAATGAAAGTTCGAAACTCACTTTGCTAACTTGGGTGTAAGTTTCAAAATCTTTAAGTTTTAAAATGAGTTGTTTAGCTTTTTTTAACTCATGATTTTTTGATGAACTTATAATCAATTCTCCATTTTGAGTAATGAGCTGTTCTATCCCCGACTTGTCCCCTTTGAGGACAAGAAAAGAAAGGCGATAATATAAAGCGACTTCACGCAAAGCGAGTTTTTGCTCTAACTCGTCAGCAAATAGTAATCCTTTCTGAAAATTCTTTTTTTGGAAGAGGGCCTCAAGATAGCGCTGACCCAATTTTGAGGCACGGTCGATTTCTCCATTCTGAACAAGACAGAACCACAAATAGTAAACATCGGTAAGACTAGCATGTTTTTCACTTTGGATAATAGATTCAATAAGTGGCAAAGCCTTTTCACATTTTTTGGTGACCCACAAAATTTGAAAATACTTTTTTTGTACAGTGAGTTTCTCTTCAGACTTCCCAAGAGTGTTATAAATTTCTATTTGAGATTCAAAAGCAGAACTTCTCTCTTCAAAAGAAAGTTGCTCTGACTGAGATAAATTTTGGAAAATTTCCAGGGCCTCTTCAAAGCGATTTTGCTCAACAAGTTCCTGGGCCTTTAAAAGCTCGGACAAATCTCCTCCGTAAGATAGTCTATGCCTAATCCTTAAGCATACTCTTATCTTACTTCATTTTGAGAGTGAGGAAATTGGTAGCGTAATTATTGCCTACGAAGTCGGAATCATTGAGGATTCTCTTGTGAAGCTCAATATTGGTTTTGATCCCTTCAATAATAGTTTCTTCTAGGGCCCTTTGCATCTTGGCGATGCACTCATCCCTCGTTTGGGAATAAACGATAACTTTTGCAAGCATAGAATCATAGAAAGGTTGTACGGTATAGCCCGAATAGATGAAATCGTCGACACGCACGCCCCCACCAGCGGGACGATTATAGTAGAGTATTTTGCCCGGACATGGCGTGCAGGTAACAGGATCTTCGGCATTGATCCGACATTCGATAGAATGTCCGACAAAACGTATATCCTTTTGCTTAAAGCGAAGCTTTTCACCTTGGGCCACACGGATTTGTTCTGCGATGAGATCCACACCAGTACGACACTCGGTCACAGGGTGTTCCACTTGAATACGTGTATTCATTTCCATGAAGTAAAATTTATCTTCATCTTGATCATAGAGAAACTCTACTGTGCCTACAGAATCGTATTTAACAAACTTGGCAAGATCGACAGCAGCTTGACAAATTTCTTTTCTCTTTTTTTCAGAGAGCACAGGGCTTGGAGATTCTTCAATCACCTTTTGAAAACGACGTTGAATCGTGCAATCTCTTTCACCAAGATGAACAACGTTACCGTGCTTGTCAGCAAGAATCTGTACTTCAATGTGGCGAGGATTGGTGATGTATTTCTCAATGAAAAGCGTATCATCACCAAAGCCTTTCAAAGCTTCTTGTTGCAAACGCTCAATAGAAGGCATCACATCATCCATGTTATCAATGCGCTTCATTCCACGTCCACCACCGCCTGCTGAGGCTTTGATGAGAACGGGAAATCCCATTTCTTTTACATCAGCAAGAATCTTTTTTTCACTGACGTTTTTAACCTTGATGGGTTTTAAAATAGGAAGACCAGCACGCTCAGCAATGCGTTTAGAAAGAATTTTATCTCCCATGCGATTGATACATTTCACTGAAGGCCCAATAAAAGCGATGTTGTTCTTCTGGCAGGCTTCGGCAAAATCAGCATTTTCAGAGAGAAACCCAAAGCCAGGATGGATAGCATCGGCTCCTGTGATTTCTGCTGCTGAAAGAATTTGAAGCACATTCAAATAACTCTGGGCAGATTTTGGAGGACCAATACAAACGGATTCATCACCCAACTTCACATGCAATGAATTCTCATCTGCTGTCGAGTGAACAGAAACTGTATCGATTTTTAATTCGCGACAAGTGCGTAAAACACGAAGAGCAATCTCACCGCGATTAGCGATGAGAATTTTCTTAAACTGCTTTTTCACAAGACCCCCTAGGGCTTGATTCTGTAAAGAACCTGACCGTACTCAACGTAGCTCTCGTTCTCCACACAAATCTCAACGATTTCACCAGCAACTTCGGCTTCGATTTCGTTCATGATTTTCATTGCTTCAATGATGCAAAGAACTTTTCCAGGAGCAACCTTATCCCCTACATTTACGTAAGAGGCAGCACCAGGAGAAGGAGACCGGTAGAAGGTTCCTACAAACGGAGAGGTTACTTCTTTGAGCCCTGCAGTTTTGGAGGCCTCAGCTTTTTGTGAAACTGGAGCAGGTTGAGCTTCCACAGGTGAAGCTTGGCGAGTCACCACTTGCGGAGCTGCTAAAACAGCTCCAGCAAATGGAAATTTTACGGAGATTTTTTCATCTTTGCCTTCAAAAGAAAGCTCACTGACTTCTGCCTTTTTGGCTAATTCAATAAAGGCTTCGATCTTTTTAAGATCCACGGAATACCTCCTAAAAGGGGGCTACTCTTTCATTCTCTCAACGTAAGAACCGTCACGAGTATCAATCTTCAGAAGTTCTCCTTCTTTGATAAAAAGAGGAACGTTTACTTGAAGACCAGACTCCATAATAGCTTTCTTGGAACCACCTGTAGCGGTATCACCTTTTAAGCCAGCATCAGTCTGAACAACTTTAAGTCCTACGAAGTGAGGAAGTTCGATAGAGATAGGTCTTCCCTTGTAATATAGAATTTGTACAACAATCCCCTCTTTCAAAAAGCCTTTAGCATCGCCAACGTTTTCTGGAGTGAGGTAGATAGATTCATAATTGCTTTGATCCATGAAGTGCACACCTTCAGCATCAGTGTACATGTAGGCCATATCTTTTTCTTCGAGATCTGGCTCGTAGCAAGCAGTTTCAGTTCCAACTTTGAAAGTTCTTTCAATCACAGCACCAGATTCAAGATTTTTAATACGGACGCGAACGAAAGCAGAACCTTTACCAGGGTTGGTGTGGGTCGCTTCAAGGCACAAATAGGGCTTGCCTTCGAGTTCAAGTTTGAGTCCTTTTCTAAAATCTGTAGTTTGGTACATTCCCATTGAAAACCTTCCTTTAATCGATAAGTTGAGACTGAATCGCCAGATAATAACCAATATTTCCAAATCCCTCAATCACATGATGAGCGCCCTGCGTTGTAATACGTCTTTGGCGAAACTCTTCACGCTTATGGACATTGGTCAAATGCACCTCAATAACTGGGATCTGAAGCATTTTCAAAGCGTCCAAGATTGCAACTGAACTATGTGTATAGCCAGCGGGATTAATTACAAGAGCATGATAGGGGCCTTGAAAACAAGTTTGAATCTTGGCCACTATTTCCCCTTCAAGATTGGACTGAAACCACTCCATTTCCAGCTCTTTGCCTTTAAGCATCGTGCGGGTTTTGGTCTCAACATCAGCTAAGGTATCACGCCCATAAATATCAGGCTCGCGGATGCCAAGCAAATTAAGATTTGGTCCATTTATGATGAGGAACTTTTTCATGGGGCGCAAAATACCAAATGGTGAGGCTTAAGGCAAGAACTTTGGTGGCAGGGCGTTAAGTGGTCTTTTTATGCTCGGAGGCTTTCTTCTTAAGGGCAAAAAGAAAGTCATTCATACGATGTTCAACTTCATCCAAATAGAGATTGGGGCCTTTTTTGAGTTTTTGATCGAGCATGCTGAGAAGGTCCTGACGCCCTTTTTCTTCCTCAACCTTATGCTCGGGAGTAAGTTCAGGCATTGTAAACTTGCGAACTTCCGGCTTGATTTGATCTTCAACAAACTCCTCTTCAAAAATTCCTTTCACTAAAATTTTATCTTTAGTTAAATCATTTTTTGAAAAACCAAGTTCTTGAGAGGAGGACAAAAGACGAGTGACCTCCTGTAATTTTTGCACAGTACGCTCGTCATCAGGATTAAGTTCGAGCATCTTTTCTAGGATCTCAATGGCCTTGTTAACATGCCCTTGTGAACAATAGAGGTCCACAAGCGTGTGAGTCATAAAGGGTGCTTCGCCTTCTGCCTTTTTCCCAATAGGGCTATTGTGTATGACTGGAGGGGCCATATTCCCCAAATTTTTCTCTAGAAACTCTGCTTGGGTTTCAGGCTTGAAGGTTTGAGGTTTGGCTTCGCGCAAACGCTTTTCTTCTTGAAGGGCTGCTGCCTTCACCATTTTTGTCAAATCGACTCGTCTCCAACCATCAATAGAATGATCCTGGGCGGGATCAACACTGATATTTTCTAATTCAAAAGTCCTACGCATTTCTTCAGGACTTGGTGGACGTCGCTCATCATCTTCAAAGAGAATTGGTTCATGAGGTTTTAAAATTTTAGCCAAATCACCTTTTTCAAGATGCTTCACCATTTCTTGCGCTTCGTGATCTCTAGGACTAATAAAAAGAATGTACTTGAAAACATCAAGGGCATCTTCATATTTGCCAATCTCTAGGCAAGTCTTGGCAAACAACCTCTGCAACCGCATATTGTCGCGATTTGAAGGAATGAGTGGCTTTAAAATATTATAAGCAAGATTAAACTGTCTTTGATCAAAATAGCAAAAAGCCAATCCCAAATGTCCCATGACGTAAGAGGGATGGACTTTTATTCCTCTCTTCAAAATATCAATGGCCTTTTCAATCATGCCGACTTGACGATAGTGTTCAGCAAGTGGAGCGAAGACGCGAGAATGAGGAGTCTTCTCGTAGATCTCTAAATACTTAAGAAAAATAGGGGAACTTAAGCCTTCTCCCATGGACCTCACATCTTTTCAACGAGACCAGCTTCTTCCTGGTTCACGATTCTAGGGGTAAGGAACATAATCAACTCATTCTTCTTGGTCACAGGGTTATCCATTGTTCTAAATAACCAACCAACAAGAGGGACATCTTTTAAGAAAGGAAGTCCTGAATTATTTTCACGCTTAGAATAAGCATAGATACCACCAATCACAATTGTAGAGCCGTTATCAACCAAGACACTAGTCTTAACAACCCTTGATGTTTTCGGCGGAGGAATAGTCTCAGAGCTTCTAGAACCCAAGTCTTCTTTTTTCATATCGATATCTAGAAGAATAGATCCTTCGTTGGTTACTTGAGGAGTAACTTGAAGTTCCAAGGTCGCATCCATCTTTTCCCATCCAGAGGTTGTCCCTCCTGAACCAGTATTTAAAGTCTGAAAAGCGACCTGGTCAGTACTTGAAATTTTGGCAGGCTTTTTATTTTGAGTCATAACACGAGGACTAGAAATAATCTTTCCCTTGGATTCAGACTCCATCATTTGTAATTGGAAATTGAGATCGAGAAAGCGACCAAAACGTCCAATAGACAAGCCAAGCATACTTCGACCAGCACCTGGGGCAGAACTAAAATTAAAGCCAGGCCCAGTCATATAACTACCGTAACCGCCAGTCCCCATCGATGGCTTAGTAGAAAGGTTTCCTCTATCCCCCATCGGATCGTACTTGCCATTAACACCAGTTTGCAAACCAAACTCACGGGCAAACTCTTCAAGAACTTCAACAACTTTTGCTTCAATCAAAACTTGAGGCACTTGCGTATCAAGAGTCTCGACCACTTTTTTCATTTTCTCAATAATGCCCGCAGTATCTTTAATGATAAGAGAGTTTGTTCTGTCATCCGAAGCAATAGTCCCTCTATCTTTACTAGAGTATTCTTTTAAAATTTCCTTAATGGACGCCAAGTTTGCAAAACTCACAGGAATGATTTTTGTCATCAGAGGTTCTTGAACAGCAGCCTGCTTCGCAGCTTCTGCTTCAAGTTGTTTTTCTCTTGTAGCTTTTTCCAAAGTGGTGATGGTTAAAATCACTCCATTTTTTTGAGCCACAAGTTTATTGAGACCTAGGATCGTATCCAAGGCTTGATCCCAAGGAATATTGGTCAAACTTAAAGTCATCGGAGGAAGAGTTTTAAGATCATCAGTCAAAATGATGTTAAAACCTGAAGAGTCGGCAATCATCTTAAGCAAATCTTCGACGCTCACGTTTTTGACGTTGAAAGATATTTTTTTCCCGATATATTTTTTGGGGCCGGCAAGAGTCAAGTTTTCCAAAATATCTTCAACGGAAGCTGTTTTAGGAATGTGATAATTTTGTACACCTTGCTCAACTTCTTTAGTGCGAGCTTCTGACTCGCCCTCAAGAGTGTTTTGACTGAAAACACCAAAACGATTTTCAATAACAAGACTTATTTTCTCACCAGAACGACGAATGAGAGAACGGACGTTATCTCTCAATTGTACAGCGACACGAATATCTTGTTTGCTATTGGGTTTTTTGTAGGCTGAAACGTAAATGACACTTCCTGAAAATTCAGATGTATCAAATGCTCGCATCACACGATCAGTAGCTTCTGTATTTTTAAAATCAATAATAATTTGCTTATCTTCTGCAACCTGAAATTTATTAAAAACAACATCTGGTTCATCGAGAATAAACTCAAGATGGCTCTGCTCGCCTTCTTGAAAAAAATTAATGGCCGTTATTTTTGCTGCCCATGCCGATGAGCAGACAAACATTGATAAGACTAGAGTCGTCTTGATGATGTGAAATCCTTTTCGCATAACCCCTCGTCCATAAG
>JACCEE011403129.1_pt1 | contig 14643 bp, 9 predicted proteins | sample 7449931 | NCBI WGS metagenome assembly JACCEE01 (sample SAMN15323457, study PRJNA562643) | freshwater metagenome | isolation source: river surface water | place: USA:Blue River Watershed | collected 2017-08-19 | reverse complement strand
TACCGAGTCGAGATTGAATTCATAAACTTGCTGACTGATAGAGTTCTTCCCTAATTCATAGTTTGCCATTAAGTAAATCTTTCCCTGTTTTTCATTCGAGAAAAACTTAGCATGAAACAGCGGGTAGATTGATTTTAAGGAGCATAGGGTAGAGTCATTTAGCGTGAGAGCCAAACTCCATTCGTTATCATTTGCTGTATACCCAATAGTATTGGTTGTGTCGATCGGATCTTGTGTCGATTGGGTATTACTCCATGGGCCAACAGGTGTTGAGTCAAAATTTATAGTGGGATTCAGTTTTGGTATTCTGGTAGTTAGTCCAAGTATCTCCATCACCGTTTTTTCTCTTTTTTCCCTTGCGCGCCTAAGTATTGTGATATTGTCGTTACCTCCAACTCGCTCAAATAGTTTTAGTATGCCTGGGTATAAATTAGATAACTCAGGATAAAGTAGGCAGTTTTGAATGGCTATGTAGTCGAAGTTCCATCCTAACGCTTTTTCAATATCTTCCTTGTTGGAGTATAGAATAGCAAATCCTTGCCGTTTCATGTGAACAAAGGCACTGTTGGGTGACTGGGCGTTTAATACTAAAATTACAGCCTTTTTTGAAATATTGAGATTGTCCAATAGCTGTTCCGAATTGGCAAAGTTTTGGTTTATAAGTTCTACCTTATCCCAAAAATATGCTTGTTGTCTACTCTTTACACGCTTATGAGCATCTAGATGGAATAGTGTCACAAATGCAATAGTCACAGTAATTGCTATCCATTTTTGGATTTTACTGTTTAGTGAATATCGGCTTGTAAAGAATGCAATGGTCAGTATAAAAGGCAAATATAGAGAGTCTAGTATGTAGTAATCGTGATCGATAAATTGCTTCGTCATAACAACGGCGTATAGAATTGCACCAAAACTTGCTATTAGCAGCTGTAGACCAAATCGACTTCTAGCCGATTCTCTTTCCTTGCCAAATCGTATCTGATGAACTATATACCCCAAAAGTAGTAATGAAAAGAATAGATATTGGAACCTGGTAAAGTAGTGGTTTCCCCACTTTTCAACCACTTCAGAAAAAATTGCTTTAAAGGTTGCAAAGGAATCGGGATACTGAAGCGATCCAAGAAAAATTGAGCCGTTTTCACTTCTAAGACTCTGATTGTATATAAAATAACCTATAATTAGAACAAGTGAAGTGATAAATCCAAGACATTTGGGTAGTGAAATCTTCCTCTTTTGAATAAAATAGAGGCACTCTTGGCAAACAATAGCAACTAGGAAAATTGCAAAGGGTGTTCGGGCCAACGTGGCTAGCGTAAATAGCGCTAAAGCAATCCAGAAGTTGGAGATTTTACCATCTTTTAAGTATTTTATGTAGAAGTAGTAACCAGCAAGTGCGTTTGCCAGAGATGGAATCGAAGGAATAAAAGTGGCTTGGTAGTATAAGAATACTGGTGAAAGAGTCGCAAATGCAACTGTAGCGATGGGGGCTAAGTAGTTTTTTGAAATTTCTTTAGTTAAGAGATATAGGAACAGCAACCCAATCATGCTGTATAATAATATATAGATTCTCATCCAGAATGGCGAGGAAGAACCTGTCAATCCCATTAATAGTGCCGGAATATAAGCGTGAATAGGAAAATCGGCACTTGTTACAGCCGTATCGTATGGGTGACTAAAGTTGTTGGGAAATTGCTTGTTAAGATTGTACGTCTGCGGATGAAAGAAGTCATAGCCATTTTCGGTGAAACCAAGCGCAAGGGCGTAGTGATCGGCTTGTGCCCAAGCATGAATGTATGAGGGATATTTATTTATCTCATTTTTATGGTAGTGATACGAGATTGCTATAAGAAAAATGGAGAGAATGGTAAGTATTAGCCATTCAACCTTTTTTGGTCTTACAAATGGGTTCATAGTCTAACTTCAATATGAGTTCAAAGCTAGCAAAATTCGTTGATTAGGCTACTGCTTTGATGCTATGGTGTTGTTGTTTATACAAAAAGGCAGGTTAAATGCCTGCCTTTTTTGTATAATCAGAATGTAAAATCTACTTAGAGTATTGGTCTATAACCGCTTGGATGCTTCGTTGGCAAACTTTACAAAATACTTGATGTCTTGAATACATGATGCAATCTATTTGAGAACGATACAAACCTTTTGGTGTATAGCCTGCACCTTCAAAGGCCCCAACCTCTGTGCGGTATTTTTCCTTTGAAAAAAGTTCGTCTTCTTTTGCCATCTGCCTAATAAACAGTTCCTCCATTACACTTTCCGGCACTTTAGCACCTCTTAGACTATCGCGCTCTTTTTGAATTTGGTAGCCGTGATTATCAAACTCCTCTTTGTTCCATGGTGTTGGAATTGGGGTTTCTGCAGCAACAAGATCTTTCCACTTAAGGTTATTCTTGTCGAGCAAGGCTGTAATGTTCATCTCCCAAGGTTCAACAGTGATGTTTGGAGCTTCATATGAAACGGAGGAGGTATAGTATTCGTCTGCAAGTGCAGCCATATGGTGGCCCATTTCGTGAATCATTATATACTCCGAAAACTTATTATCGACACAAACAGTGGTGTATAGGTTGTAAATACCACCGCCGCCGTAGTTCTTCTCGTTAATTAAGATCACCATAAATTCGTATGGAACTGCAGATGCCACATCACGGATAGTTTTGTTTTCGTAGCTAAGGGCATAACGTTCAGAGCCAAAAGTGCTGTAGCGAACAGATAGGGGAGTGCGCTTATTTATTCCAAAATGAGGTCGACTAACACCACTTTCATCGGCAGGTGTTTCAACGGCTCTAATATTAATGTCTTTTGCTCTAGTTTTAAAGGGTTCTGCATTCATCATAGTGTTGGCAAGTCGCTTTGCATCGCTGCGGAATTTCTCCATTTCTGCTTTCGAATAGCCATCACCCAATATTACAATATCAAGTTTTTCGTTTGCAGGTCCATTTACAAGAATGTTATCAATCGCTTCAATCGGTTTACGATCGGCCGGGTTTACTATCCGTGAGGTTGGATCTAGGTTGGTAGTGTATATGGTTTCAAATTTATTTGTGGCATTGCGCTTCTTTATTTTAATAATTACCGGCTTTAATGGCCAAGGAAACCGCAATGATTCATGAAATGTTCCCATTTCTGTTTCGGCTTCAGGCGTTGTTTGCCACTCACCAAATATGCTTGCATATCCTCTTGAGTAGAGTAGCGTTTTGGTAGAAGCATCAATAACTTCAAAGAAGTATGGTCCAAGTTCCAGCTCATCAATCAGTGTTTTACAGCTACCAGCCCATAGGCCATCGGAAACCACTTGATCAACGGCAAAACTTTCACCGGTTGCATTGCCCGTATGGTAGTAGTCAAACCTCATTGTTTTCAGGGTAAAGTAGTCTGCAAAAACAACATTACCTTGATTTACTACCGAAATAGAGTCTTTTACTTGAGACTCATTTTTATTGGTTTCGGGCTTGGCGTTACAGCTAGCAAGAAGCGCGCAGGCAGCCAATAGTATTAAGTTATTATTCATAGGGTTTAGGTTTAATTTGGGCTCAAGGTAAAAAAGATTCAAACATGGACATCCCTCATTGTCCTATTTATGCCGAAGAACATTAGCACCTTTGATGCTAACTGTTTTCTGAACTTTTTTTGGATAGCGCAAATGTAAATGTCGTTCCTACTCCTTTGGTGCTGGTTACATTCAACCGCTTACCGTGCATTTTTATAAGGTCGTTGCATAAGGATAGCCCGAGACCGTTCCCTTTTTCATTCTCTGTGCCGAGGTGCGATACGATACCCTTTCCCTCAACTATGGCATTAATTGTCTCCGTTTCAATACCAATTCCTTGATCGATAATCGAGATGTATATGTCAGAATGAGTCTCGGTTAGTTTAATCGTAATTGTAGTACCATTATTAGAATATTTTATGGCATTGCCCAGTAGGTTTCGCAAAACAGTTGAGATGCCATTACGATCGAAAATAGCAGTTTTGTTAAGGTCGCCATCCACTACTATGGCAATATTCTTTTTATGCGATTGAAACTTAAAGCTAGCTACTATTTCTTCAATAACAGGCTTTAGCTTTTGGTTTATGGGCATAAACGATTGTATACCGCGCTCATTTTTGCTCCAAGCTATTAGGTTTTCAAGCAGCGAATAGGTGTTAAGTGACGTGTTGTAAAGGGATTCTAGAATCACTTTCCTTTTTTCACTATTTTCAAAGTCGCTGGGGTTGGATGTCATGAGCGATAAAAACTCTTTTGTTGTTCCAACTTGCGAAATTAAGTCATGCCCAATAATTGAGAATAACTTGTTTTTTGCTTGGTTAATCTGTTCGAGGTCGGCTTTTTGCTCTTTTAGTTTTTTGTTCGATAGTTCAATTATTGATTGCTGCTCCTTAATCTTAATATTGGTTCTTTTTACTTTAATAATTACAAATATAAGTGCAAGCAAAACGAAAGTAATGGATATAATTATAGTCCAAAGGAAACTCGCTTCAACTCTTCGCTTGGCCAAAGCGGTATCTTTTGCTTCGATTTTTGCTTGTTGCAAGCCAATTAAATTCTCTTTTTCACTAGTTTCGTATCTCGTTTGTAACTCCTGAATTCGTTGAAGGTTTTCAATACCTTCAAGGCTGTCTTTTGCTTTGGTGTATTCAATATGGTAGGTATATGCCTTTTCAAAGTCTCGTTTACTTCTATAGATATCTGCTATTAGCTTTGCTGATTCCTTTATATCGAGCCAAATATCTACCTTTTTTGCCAATTTGTGGGCTTTAATTGCGAGGAGTAAGGCTTCTTCTGTTTTTCCTTGTAGTAGAAGCGTTTTCGCCATGGCAGTATAAATGCGCTGAAATCCAAATTCCCCACCTATTTGTCCAAAAGTTATTAGTGCTCTGTTGTAGGCAAGGAGTGCTTCGTCATATTTTTTCTCAGACATATAGATGTCTCCAAGATTTGAATATGCCCAGCCCCTAGTCTTCGTTATGCGAATATCCTTGCCAATGGTAAGTTGTATTGCTTTAATTGTGTAATCTTCTGCTTTTTTCAAATCATGCTTCAGCCAATAACTTCTACCCATGCACATGTACATGCTCGATATAGTTACATTTTTTATGTTTTTAGGAATTGAATTAGAATCGCTAATGGCCGCGTTTGAGTATATAAGAGATTGATTGGGCTTTTGTTGATCGTTATATGAAATACTTAACGATATATAGTTGGTGAAAACGTAGTGGGTATTTTTTAGTTTTCTGGCTAAGTCAAGCGATTTTATAAAGTGCTCTACTGCTAAGTGATATTGCCCCTCTTTGTTATAAACTCGTGCAATGTTTCGGTGGGCCTTCAATTGAAGCATCGGAGAGTTTAGCTCGTTAGCAATTTCGAATGCTTTATTGAAGTATTGCTTGGGTAGAGTAGGGTGGGCTTGGTTGTAGTATGCCTCGCCTAACGCAAGGTATATTTCTGCTTTTCCTGCTAAATCCTGTCTTTTATCTACTTCCTGAAATGCTTTCTTTGCTAATAATTCTGCATCATCCAGATTTGTGGAGTAGCTAATCTGGTTTATATATTCCTTTAAATTGAACTTTTCGAATGATGCCAATATATGGCTATTGCTCAATAAGCAAATGAGCACTGTGAGTGTAAATATAATAGAACGATAGCCTTTGTTGCTTAATGCCATAGCATCTGGTTATAATGCAAATTAACGCTATTTATCAACTCAGTGCCAATAATTTTGATGAAAGAAGGATTCCTGTTGATTCACATCCTCTACCGTTCGCCCAACCGTCTAGCAATAATGCTAGCTGCAATTAGCTGAAATGCATGGTATATCATCAACGGTAGAAGTATTATTCCTGCTGCGGCTGAATTTGGGAAAAGCACCTTACTCATTACGGTTCCGTGAACCAACGATTTTTTAGATCCGCAAAAAAGGGCTGTTATGGAATCCTCTCTGGAAAATTTGAGCAGCCTACTGATAAACGTTAATGTGCCTGCCATAAGGAAGAATAGAAGTATCATTCCCAAACCAAGAACTGAAAGTTCAATAGCAGTAAATCCTTCAAACATTTTTCCTGCAAATGACTCACAAAAGGCAGTATATACAATAAGCAGAATTGTAAGTTGATCCGATTTTCGGAGTGTTTTTTTGTGTCGTTCGGCAAATGCTCCTAACCTGTGATGTAGTATTATACCAAGTCCAACCGGAAGAATTACTTGGATAATAAGTTTAATTATTACTACCGACAGGTCGATATCTCCATGTCCGGTATTGATAAAGATACCCATCCATAAAGGGGTAATAAAAACACCAATAAGAGCTGAAATACTTGCATTAAAAATTGCTCCGGGAATATTTCCTTTAGCAAGCGAAACCATGACTACCGAGGATGAGACTGTGGATGGTAGGGCTGCCACAAAGAAAACCCCAAGCCAAAGGATCTCCCGACTGGCAATAGGAATGAATAGGCCTAAAAATAAGATAAGTAAAGGAAACAGAATAAAGGTAGCAATTTGGACAGCAAGATGTAGTCTCCAATTTCCAAGCCCTTCCCGCAATTTTTCAGGACTTAGGCGAAGTCCATAAAAGAAGAAAATTAGCGATACGCCATAGTTTGCAAGTTCTTTTAATGAAAGTATGCCGCGCTGAATGCCTGGTGTTGGCCAGAGGTATGCTAGTAGAATCATCGCAAGAAGAGCACCAACAAAGCCATCGATACCTGCTTTGGTCGTAACTTGTTTTATGCGCAGCACTAATTGATTACTCATTCCGTTTTTGTATAGATTCTGTTTGAGGAGGCAAATGTAGTGCTAGAAGTTGTATTTATCGCTATTTTACTTGAAAGTGAAATAGCACTCGATCGTTTGTGCTTAGTGATTAACAAAAAAAGCGGTCAAAGACCGCTTTTTCGTTAAGTAAATCCAGTTGGAGATTATTTTTTAAATTCTTCTTCCTCAACTATATTATAGTCAAGTGTTCCTTTGTATGTTCCTGTGATTGCCTCATTGCTGCTGTTTTTGCAGTTGATTGTAAAGGTGTAGGTCGATCCAGTTTTAGCAACAACTACAGTTCCACTGGTAATGTCAACCTCTGTGTCAACAGAAAATTCATTAAGGTTTATTCCAATTAAAAGGCTTGCACCTGAAATTACATTATCAAGAACTCTAGAGTTGCTGCCAATAGTATATGTCCCTGGTGTTATTTCGGCAGAAGAGGTAGACCAAAAGTTGAATGAGATAGAGTTTCCTGTCCCGGATAATTTATCTAAGTTCAATCCAGCAGAGTGGATTGTGCACTCCAAATCATAAAGATTGCCTCTTGTTACACTTGGAGCGTAGTCAATGAAGCCGCGTGTCATTGAGTAGGTTTCGCCTTTGTAGGTAACAGAGCCTACACCGGGTTCTTCGCTATCATCTTTGGAGCAGCTTGCAAAAACTAGGCCTAAAGCCATTAGGGCAACAAACGTTTTTAAAAAATTCTTTTTCATAAATTAAGTTTTTGATTGGGTTTGAATTGATAGTTGTTGGTTCCTTTTTTTACAAGGTGAACAAAATTAATAAATTTTTCATTGTGTAATATGGATTTCTGGTTAATAATTGTAAATTCTCAATGTTTTTTTGCAGAATAAACCTTTTCGCTACTGCCTTGTCTATAAGGTTTTAGTAATCACCCAAAACTATTAACTACTAGCTATGAGAAAACTCTTATTCATTGGTTTGGCCTTAATTATTGGTCAAAGTCTCCAAGCGCAAGAGCAGGGACGGTTGTTGCGCTTCCCCTCTGTTGGAGGAGGTCAAGTTGTATTTACCTACTCCGGCGATCTTTATACAGTACCTGTTACTGGAGGTCTTGCACGAAAAATTACCTCTCATAATGGTTTTGAAACTTTTAGTCGCTTCTCGCCCGATGGAAGCACAATTGCATTTACTGGTCAATATGATGGAAATACTGAGGTATTTACTATTCCGTCGGTAGGAGGAGTTCCCAAGCGTATAACCTATACCGCTACTCTTAACCGTGATGATGTTTCGGATAGGATGGGACCCAATAATGTTGTAATGACTTGGACTCCGGATGGTAAAAGCATTGTTTATCGCTCCAGAAAACAAACATTTAATGACTTTAAGGGACAACTCTTTAAGGTTTCTGTAGGTGGAGGACTTTCAGAAGAGTTACCCCTGCCAGAGGGTGGATTTTGTTCATACTCTTCCGATGGTAAGCAGTTGGCATACAATAAAATTTTCCGTGAATTTCGCACATGGAAGTATTATAAAGGAGGCATGGCCGACGATGTTTGGATTTATGATTTTGCTTCTAAAAAAACAGAAAACATTACAAATAACGTGGCCCAAGATATCTTTCCTATGTGGATTGGGAATGATATTTTCTTCCTAAGCGATCGGGATAGGACGATGAATCTATTTTGCTATAATTTGCTTACAAAGCAAACTATTAAGGTAACCAACTTTACTGAATACGATGTTAAGTTTCCATCATTTTCGAAGGACAACATTGTTTTTGAAAATGGCGGTTACATTTACAGCTATGATGTGAAAACCAAAGCTACCGAAAAGATAAATATTCTACTTGCTGATGATGCTGTTAATGGTCGTTCTGAGCAGGTTGATGCTTCAAAAAGAGTTTTCTCTACAGACCTTTCTCCCAACGGTGAGCGCGTGCTGTTCAGCGCGAGGGGAGATGTTTTCTCTGTTCCTGCAGCGGAGGGAATTACTCGGAATCTTACAGCCAGTTCCAACGCTCATGAGCGTCGGGCAACTTGGTCTCCCGATGGTAGATGGATAGCCTATCTTTCGGATGTTTCTGGAGAGTATGAGATTTGGCTTGCATCAACCGAAGGTGGTGCTCCGAAGCAGCTTACAACCGGGGGTGATACATATAAGTTTGGGTTTGAATGGAGTCCCAACAGCAAGAAAATCCTCTGGAACGACCAAAAAGGTCGATTACAGCTTATTGATGTCGAATCGAAAGCAGTTACCTTGGTTCGTCAAAGTGATTATGGTCGATTAAATGATTTTGCTTGGAGTTTTGATTCTCATTGGATTACATTTTCTGATGGTGGGGCAAACGATATGAGCAGAGTTTTCATCTATAATTTAGATTCAAAGGAAACAGCTACTGTTACCGATGGTTGGTATGCCTCGTATAGTCCGGTGTTTTCCAACGATGGTAAGTATCTCACCTTTATTTCTGATCGCGACTTTAACCCAACATATGGCGATACCGAATGGAATCATATTTACCAAAATATGAGTCGCGTATATCTTGTTTTGCTTGCAAGAGATACAAAATCACCTTTTGCTCCTGAAAATAGTGAGGTAAGACCGGAAGCGGCAAAATCTGCCGATGCTTCTGCATCAGAGGCAAAGAATACAACGGCTGGCGCTAAAGATAAAACACCCGAAAAAAAGGACGCTGATCTTGTGAAAATTGATTTCGATGGCATTGCTTCACGAATTGTTCAACTCCCGATTGAACCTTCAAACTACTATAACATAAGTTGTGTGGATGGTAAGGTTTACTACAACACGTTTGATGATGGAAAGAGTGCCCTCAAGGTATTCGATCTTAAAAAGAAAAAAGAATCATCGTTGGGTGAATTCCGCTACCAACTATCTGCCAACAACAAGAAAATGTTAGTGGCGAAGGGTAATTCCTATGCGGTGATTGATCTACCTTCTTCACCAATAAGTATCGATAAAAACGTCGATTTATCGGGCATGAAGATGATGGTTAACTACAGGGAAGAGTGGAAGCAGATATTCGATGAGAGTTGGCGCCAGATGCGTGATTTCTTTTACGTTAAGAATATGCATGGAGTCGATTGGAAACACATGCAAGAGAAGTATTCAGCACTACTTCCATACGTAAACCACAGGGCCGATTTAACTTACTTAATTGGCGAAATGATAGGTGAGTTAAATGTGGGACATGCCTATACAAATAGTGGCGATATGGTTAAGCCGGTAAGGATAAAAACCGGGTTGCTTGGTGCAAAGCTATCGCGCGACGCTAGTGGATTTTTCCGTATCGATCGCATTTTGGAGGGAGCAACGTGGAGCGAGTCACTAAAATCTCCGTTGCTTGAGCCAGGAGTAAATGTTACAACAGGTAACTATATTGTTGCCGTTAATGGGATCCCAACAAGCACGGTAAATGATATCTATTCATTATTGGTGGGTAAGGCAAAGGTGCAAGTGGAATTATCTGTTAACAGTAAGCCCTCGCTAGATGGTGCTCGAAAGGTTATTGTAGTGCCTATTGAAAGCGAGGCAGATTTATACTACTATGGTTGGGTACAAGGCAATATTAAGAAGGTGGAGCTAGCAACCAATGGTCAAGTGGGTTATATTCATATTCCGGATATGGGCGTTGAGGGGCTTAATGAGTTTGTAAAGTATTTCTACCCTCAACTCGACAAAAAAGCTCTAATTATCGACGATCGGGGAAATGGTGGAGGAAATGTTTCTCCTATGATACTTGAGCGGTTGAGCCGAGTTCCTTACCGTTACACTGTTCGTAGAAACTCAGCCCAAGTAAATCCTATTCCTGATAAAACGTTGGTAGGTCCTAAGATTGCCTTGATAGATAAGTATTCAGCATCGGATGGCGATTTATTTCCATATGGTTTCCGTCAGCTTGGACTTGGAAAGTTGGTAGGACAGCGCACGTGGGGTGGCGTAGTTGGCATCAGTGGTTCGCTACCTTTTGTTGATGGTGCCGACATGCGCATACCTCAGTTTACATCTATTTCTGCAGAAAATGGTCAATATATTATTGAGGGGGATGGAGTTAATCCGGATGTTATTCTCGAGAATGACCCTGCTCAAGAGTATATTGGAAACGATGAGCAGCTTAACAAAGCAATAGAGTTAATTATGTTGGAGCTAAAGAACCGAAAGGATATTCCGTTGGTACCTGCAGATCCCGATAAATCAAAATAGACAAGAATTGCGAGGGGAGGAGAAGTTGAAAATCAGCTCTCCTTCCGCGGTTCTTAACAATTCTTAACGTTCATTAATGATTAATGCATGTAAGAATTACTAATTTTGGCTAAATGTTTTAGAATTAAGGTCTCTTAATAAGGGGGTTTATTCTGTGGACGTATAATTATTGGGAAGAATAAACATTTTATTTTTTTTGATGTTATCACAATAATTATTATTTTTATTCGATCTTAATAAGTGTTTTTGATCTGTTTGTTTTATTAATAACTAATAATTCTACTTTTATGAAAAGAGTTGTAATTTTCGCTTCTGCTGCAATGCTTGTAATGAGCCTTTCCCTTTCTGCTGTTGCTCAAGACGGTAAAACTGATGCAAAGAAAGAAACAAAGAAAGAGTGCTGCGACAAGAAAGATGCAAAGAAGGACGGCAAAGCTTGCGATAAGAAAGACGGCAAGGCTTGCGATAAGAAAGATGGTAAGGATGCTAAAGGTTGCTGCGATAAGTCAGCTAAGAAGGAAGTTCCTGCTAAGAAGTAATTTTTCAGCAATAAACGAAAAGGTCGAAGTTTACTTCGGCCTTTTTTTATATTCTTGTCTTTCAGAAAAGACGATTTAGATAAAATAAAAATGCTCGACCTCGCGGTTGAGCATTTTGGGTTAGTAGTTAGTAAACAAACTATTTAAGAGGTAGTTTGGGTAATGAGTGCCTCTGTTTATTCTAGTAAAATATAGTTTATTTAGAAATGAAAGTTCTAAATAATTATTGACATTTCCAATTTCTTAGAAGTAAAAATACAGAAAGTGATTCGTGATTTCTGTATGCTTCCGTTGCATGATGAATGTTATACGGAATTAGGCATGTTTCCTACTTTTTTCTTTTATTTGTTAAACTATTCACCACATTACTAATCAAAGTGAAAAGGTTTTAAAATCCCAAAGAATAATTATAAACCCAATTAACTGTTGTATGAAAAGAAGTTTATCGCTTATCATCTTAGCATGTTTTGTTGCTTTTTCAGCAATAGGACAAGAAAAGGATACCACCAAACCGGTAGGTTATCAATTTACTACTGTAAAAGAGCTAAAAGTTACTCCTGTAAAGGACCAATACCGTTCAGGAACTTGCTGGAGCTTTTCTACTCTCGCCTTTTTGGAATCGGAATTACTACGTATTGGCAAACCCGAGGTAGATTTTTCAGAAATGTGGGTAGTGCGCAATGCATATTCTGATAAGGCAACCAAGTATGTTCGCCTTCAAGGAGGATTGAACTTTGGCGGTGGCGGTAGCTTTGCTGATGTTGTGTATGTCCTCAAAAATTACGGTTTGGTTCCTGAATCCGCATACTCCGGATTACAGTATGGTGAAGCGAAACATGTTCATGGTGAACTTGATGCATTACTAAAGGGATATGTTGATGGTGTAATTAAGAACCCAAATAGACAACTATCTACAGCTTGGCATAAAGGTTTTGATGGCATACTTGACGCTTACCTTGGCCCGGTGCCAGAAAAATTCAACTATAATGGTAAGGAATATACCCCAAAGAGTTTTGGTCAATCACTTGGTTTAAATCCCGATGATTATATCTCACTAACATCGTATACACACCACCCTTTCTACTCAAAATTCATTCTGGAAGTACCGGATAACTGGATTTGGGAAGAATCATATAACCTTCCATTGGAGGATTTAGCTCGTGTATTTGCCTTTTCCATTGATAACGGTTATTCTGTTGCTTGGGGAGCTGATGTAAGTGAAAAGGGTTTCTCTTATAACAATGGTGTTGCAGTTGTTCCAGAAGCAAATACATCTGAGATGAAGGATTCAGAGAAGCTGAAGTGGACTTCTATGACAGAAAAAGAGCGTCAAGCAATGCTTTATTCGTTCAATTCGCCTTCGTCGGAGAAGAAGATAACCCAAGAATTACGCCAAGTGGCATTTGATAACTATCAAACCACCGACGATCATGGTATGCTAATTTATGGAACAGCCAAGGATCAGAATGGAAAGCTATACTACAAGGTTAAGAACTCCTGGGGAACAGATGGCAAGTTTCAAGGTAACTTTTATGCTTCTGAAGCATTTGTCCTTTATAAAACCATGAATATTATGGTTCATAAAAATGCAATTCCTGCTGATATTAGAAAGAAGTTAGGAATTTAATAGCATATAATTGAAGAGAGAACGGTGTCTTCGCAAGAGAGACACCGTTTTTATTTCTAAAGTAATTTTGAGGAAAATATTTTTTCGGTTTAAGCGCTTAATCTGTTTATTATGCCATATTGCTTTAAAAATATTGATCTCTATTGCCAGTATTGTTTTTTCGTTGTTTTTTTGTATTTTTAGTTCAAGTAAAATTGAAGGTTATGGCATCTGCAAACGACTTAGTTCTCAAGGAAACATCAAAGACTCCTGGTATAAACCTTTCCAGAGGTCTCCTTAAAATTAGCGGGCGTTCCATACCGGAAGATGCACTTGCATTTTACCAACCGGTTATGATGTGGATTGAGGATTACATTAAGTCCCCAGAATCACTTACTCGGCTTGATTTTAGGTTGGAATACATTAATAGCGGTTCAAATAGGTTTGTTTTCAATATTTTAAAGTTACTGGAAGAGTGCAATAAATCTGGCCATAATGTGATCGTAAACTGGTATTACGAGGAGGATGATGATACAATAAAAAACCTCGGGAAAGATTTTGGTTCACTTCTCGAGGTTCCTTTTAAGCTAGTTGAAATTGTTGGCTAGTCGTCGTCTTGATCGTTTACTAGTTCATCGTGGGTATATTCTTGTTGATCGGCTCCCTCATAGAATATTATAATTCTAGCCACATCGCGCATAAAATCAATTTTTCCTATAGAGACTCTCGTTACGTTGAGGCCGGTTCTTTTCCTAAGATCCTCTAGTAGTAATTCATGCTTTTCTGGCCGGATCAGGTCAATTTTTTCGTATATAACCTCCTTTTGGTTTTCGTGGCTGTTGCGCCATATAGTTTCTAATACATAGGTAACGATCAAAACAGCCATGTTGGAAAAGAGCAGTTCGGCGTAACTCACCTTTTTGTTTGCAATAGCATTAATCAGCGATAGGGCAATCACAAGAAAGAGGTAAGTCATCTCACGAATAGGAATTGGGTTGGTTCTGTAGCGAAGAATTCCAAATACAGCAAATAATCCTAAGGCAAATCCAAGTTGCAACTTGACACTCGATAGGAGATATGACATGAGAAAGGTCAAGAAACCAATAATAAAAAACGTAAAAAAGTAGTCTTGTCGTCGAGTGGAGGGGTAGTATAGATACCTTATTACAATTATCAACATTGTAAGGGTAATTGCTAGCTTAATTAATAAGGTATAAAAGTCGTTGAACTCAAACAGCTTTATGCCAAATAGTTCTGTTTCTTGTAAAACCATACTAAGCATTGTGTTCATTGTAGTGAGGTTTAAGTTTTTGAAGTAATGGATTAAACTGGTTGTGTTTAATATTTGGATTTAGCATTGCAACGGCCAAACAATATTTACTAATAGATGTTGGATGTATTCGTTTCTCTTTTAAGAAGGCTAAGATGCCTGCATGGCCTGACCCTTTTTCTCGTTTAACTTCAAGTATTATTAAATCATTCAGTTGGATAGAATGATCATCGAATATAAGCGATAAATCGAAATCAACAGTAATTCTTTC
>JACCEE010288826.1_pt1 | contig 14643 bp, 12 predicted proteins | sample 7449931 | NCBI WGS metagenome assembly JACCEE01 (sample SAMN15323457, study PRJNA562643) | freshwater metagenome | isolation source: river surface water | place: USA:Blue River Watershed | collected 2017-08-19 | reverse complement strand
GATCGGGAGAATTTGCCTGTTGTCCAGGTTGTCGGTCTCGACGGTAAGCGAGCCACTAACGTTGGTGATCTTATAAGCTTCCTTGAGGGCATCCGGCTGAACGAGGACGCCGAGGTTCTTGTATCCTACAGATTCGATCTCTCCGTCAGCTTGCGCCGTTCCATGGATATGATTAGGGTAATCTGCATTAACGGTATACGAGTTGGTAGCGTTCTGTCCGTCATAGGTGGAGGTAACGGGGTTAATTTTGTCCTCGAGGCGAATCTCACCTTTGGTTCCGATCATTACGGCGTTCTTCGGCACGATGCGCACGGCGCGGTATCCGGTGATCGGAAAGCTTATAATCGGGAAGTCGAAGGTATAGGTTTCCTGGCCGGTTACCGAGGGAATGGAGGTGACATACGTCCAGTTCTTCGCGTTACCCTCGGTGTCGGTCGTATAGATCGCGTACTCGGTGGCGTTCGCGACCGCGGTCCAAACGAGGTTAACGGTCGGGCTAATCCTGCTGGAGCTCGAGCAGAGCGCGTCAAGGCTGTCATAGTTTTCGCTGTTCGTTCCGGAGGTTCCAAGACCGTTGTCATAGCGGCTACCGTAATCATTGAACGTCGTGTAGCTGGTTCCGTTGTAAAAAACCTGCTCGTCCGCTCCGGCGACGGTGGTGTGGGTCGCGGCCGCGCCCTGGTAGAGGTAGAACACGCGGTTGGCATCAATCCTGTAGAGGGTGTAGAAATTCGCACCGGCGGTGGTCATTCCGTAGATGGAGATGTTCGAGTCGCCGAAGGCGCCGAGCGCGAGGTCCGCGGCGGTCGGGATGAACGCGACGGTCACGCGGCCAAAGTCGCCGTCGGTGGTCTGCACGAAGAAGTCCACGAGGTACTTGCTGCCGGCGACGAAGGTCTTGTTGTCGTCGTCGAGACCGCTCGTCTGGGTGATGGACGGAAGGTTAAAGGTTACGGTCGAGCCGTTGACCACGGGAAGTCCGCTGAGGAGCTTCGGGGCGTAGCCAGGAGCCGCGGCGATCACGTCGAATACGTAGAGGCTCTGCGCGGCGTCGCCGGTGTTGAGGGTGGATCCGAAAACCTTGGAGACCGTCTTGTTGAAAGTGAAGGTCAGGTAGGGAACGGTTCCGTTAACGAGCTTGCTTTCTTCGACGGGAAGGTACGGGATGGTGCCGGTTCCGGCGAGGATAGACGCGGGGTTGTGGGTAACCAGCGAACCAAGGCCCTCGCCGAGGTTGGTGCCCTCGAGGCTGATGGTGGATCCGCTAAGCACGATGGACGCTTTGTTCTGGTCGGTGTTATCGCTTACGCCGGCCGGGTTACAACCGGTGGCGAAGGCGATTGCCGCGAGAGAAACGGCGGCGACGAGCGCGCGCGTTACTTTCATGCAATTCATAATGTTCTCCTTGCAAACTTTATATACGTCGACCCTTGTGGGAGCGACTTTTAAAACCAATAGAGGATAGTGTGCGTGGCAGGAGCTACATCGCGGAACGGTAACCGGCAGGTATAGTTCAGAATGTTATACTTTTAGTGCTCTGATGCGACGACGACTTTATAGTACAGAATGTAGCACGGAGAGTTTAGTTTATCCAGGAGATTTAAGTTTATGATGACGTTTTTATTCATTTTGTTGCCGGCCCGATAGGTTGAAAAAACCAATATTGTCGGTATCTCTATTCTCTCAATCGTTCTTCTTCGAGAGTTGATTTAATAACAGTCCCACGACGAGCAACGTCGTTCCCGCGACGAAGCGAACCGTTATCGAGTCGCCAAGGAATAGAATGCCCGCGACTACCGTCAACGGAATCTTAGCAAAGGTGTGCACGCTGCCTTCCGTCGTGGGCATGTCGCGGAGACCGATCGTGATGCAGATTTGCGCGGCGTAGGCGCCGGCGCCGGCGAGCAGTAATAGAAGCGCCGACATCGCGTCGAGAGCGCGGACTTGGGGAACGGAGAACGCCGTCGCGAGAATGCCGACGATGCACACCCCAAGGTAGATGACGATCGGGTCCTCGGTCCTCGACGCGCGCTTGTTGAAATGATACGAGATCCCGGCGATGAAACCGCTCGCTATCCCCGCGGCGTCGGCGAGCGGGGTTACGGAAGCCCCGTCCCAGAGCACGAGCGCCACGCCCGAGAACGCGAGGACTAGGCCCGCGACGGTCGCCGCGCGCACGTCCTCCCTAAGGACGAGAACCGCAATGACCGCGACGAACAGCGGAAAGCTATTGTTGAGGACGCTTGCGCGTCCCGGGGTTCCGAGCGCGATCGAGACGTAGTAGAGGATCATTCCCGCCGCCCCGAAAATCCCCCGTCCAAGCCAGGGCTTAAAGCGCACGATCTTAAACGGCCTCTTTCGCGCGGCGAGTTCGGCGAACCCGATCGCGAGCCCGACGAGAAATCGGCAGAAGGAAGTGAAGTAACCGTCGAATTGGTTCGAGAGGAGGCTGACGCACACCGCGGTCGCCGCGAAAAAGACGTTGGAAAGCTGAAGGTAAAAAATCGATTGCGCGCGCGTGAGCGTCCTTCCGGCCATGGCGTCCCCCGCTCTCACGATACCGGAGAACGGAGGATCGGCGCAATCATGGTAAGTACAGAATCCGCCCCTGTGCGGCGCATGGAATGCGCTAAAAGTCGCGGACCGAGAGGTACGCCGCCTTCTTTTGCTTGTTCGCGTCGAAGAGCAGAGGGTAGTTCTTTCTCGTCACGTCGTTCTTGTACGAACCGCCGATCATGTGGTCAAGCCAGGTGTGGTCGTCGGCCACGCCCCAGAGCGTGACCGCCGAGATCTTGTCCTTGTTGTCGCGTAGGCACTTGAAGATCGCGGCGTACCGGGCGGTCAGCGCGTCGGCGACCGCGGAGTAGGGAATGGCGTTCATCGAGGCGGAGTTGCTATAGCAGTCGATATCCAGTTCCGTGATCTGCACGTCGAGCCCCATATCGTGGAAGGTATCGATCGTGGTTTGGATATCCTGGATCGAGGGCCATGACAGGGACCAATGCGCCTGTATCCCGACGCCGTCAAGCCCGTGCGACTTCAGGTTCAGGTCATTGATCATCTTTACGATGCGCGCGCGCTTCTCGGAATTGACCACGCTGTAGTCGTTGTAAAACAGCTTGGCCGTGGGGGCGGCGGCGTTCGCGAAGTCGAAGGCGTCCTGGATGAACGACGCGTCGCCGTACGAGGTAAACCATCCGGAAACCGTTCGGTAGATCGAACCTGAGTCCGAGTCCGAGATCGCCTCGTTCACGACGTCCCAGCAATAGACGTTGTTCTTGTACCTTCCGACTACCGCGTCGATGTGCGACTTCATCTTTGCCCTCGTGGCCGTCTTCCGCTCCTCTTGCGTTCCCGTCTGGGAAAACATCCAGTCTGGCGTCTGGCTATGCCATACGAGCACGTGGCCTCGAACGGTCATCCCGTGCGCGACGGCGTAGGCGACGAGGTTATCCGCGTACGTCCAGGCGAATGAACCCTCAGTGGGCTGTATCACGCCGGGCTTCATGCAGTTCTCGGCGACGATCGAGTTGAAGTTGGACATGATCCCGTCGCCGTACGAGGTAAAGGAATCGAGTCCGTATTCGTTTGCCGCGACGGCGGCCCCAATCGGGAAATAGCCCTGGTATGCGTCCTTGAGCAGGGTGTTCTTCGTGTCCACGACGGGCGCGACGGTAGCCGCCGTAGGTTGGGCGCAAGCGGAAAGGCTCAGTGTTGAGATACTAAGTACTGCAATAGTCAGTCCGATCGTTCTTGTGAGCGAAATAGTCTGAGCCTGTGATTTCATGTGGTCTCCTCGGTATCTGATTGTTTCGTTTTTAACTTTTTTATTGCCATGTCAGAATAGAACAGAAATGTAAGCTCGTCAAATCACAACTATGTAAAAAAAACCCGCCGTTGATTTCGGCGGGTTTTTGTTTATTCGGCGCGGCTTGGCCGCTAACCGTTATTTCTTTCCGAACAGTTTCTTGAAGAATCCGCCTATGCCGCCCTGTTTCTGGGGCGCGGCTGTGGCCGGAGCCTGCTTTTTGCCCTGCTGACCTCTATCCCGTCCAAGGTACGGGGTGTTTCCGCCCTGTGGGCCGTTTCCGCGCGGCGCGGGATTCGGGCGCTGGCCCTGACGGTTGCCCTGTGGGCGACCGCCCTGACCGGAGCGGGAATCGCCGCGCTGGCCTTGGTCTCGCGGAGCCTGTCCGCGCGAGTTGCGATTACCATCGCGCGAACCTTGTCCGCCCTGTCTCTGACTGCCTTGCGGGTGTGCCCGCTCCGGGCGTCCGCTCTCCGAGCCGCCAGAGACCGCGCCTGCGCGCTGGTTTTCGGCGGCCTTGGCTGCCTCTTCCGAGCCGTACTTGTTCTTGTAGTAGGCCATTCGCTCTTCGAACGAGAGTTTGGAAAGGTCTCGTTCCTCGTGCGAACGGTTGTCCTCGAACCTGCGCGGTCCCTCGGTTCGGCGACCGTCGTTCGGTCGTCTGCCATCGGCGCTTCGGCGGGAATCGGGCCCAGATCGGCGTTCGCCGGGGCGATCGCTACGGGGTCCGCGCGCGTCCGAGGATCTCCTCGGACTGGAGGAACGACTGTCCCGGCTTCCGCCGGAACGTCCGTCGGGTCGACCTCGATCGCGACCGCGGTAGTGGCCGCGGTCTCCGTCGCCGTCGTCGTAGTCGGAGTTGTAATTATCGGTGCGGATGTAGGTTCCCGCGCTTTTATCCTCGGTAAAGTCGTCCTCGCCGGGAACGCAGGTCGGAATCTTGCTTTCGCAGTATTTCTCGATGGCGGGAAGGTTGTACACGTCCTGCTCGGAGCAGAAGGAGTAGGCCTTTCCGGTTTTACCAGCGCGGGCCGTGCGGCCGATGCGGTGCACGTAGTTCTCGGCCTCGTTCGGGAGGTCGTAGTTGATGACCATCGCGAGCGAGTCGACGTCGATGCCGCGCGCGGCCACGTCCGTGGCGACGAGCATCTTGAGCGAGCCAGACTTGAAGGAATCGATTACCTGCAGGCGCTTGGACTGCGGCAGGTCGCCGATGATGAAGTCCGCCTCATAGCCGTTAATCTTAAGGCGCTTGGCGACGATCTCGCTCATGCGCTTGGTGTTGCAAAACACGATGAGGCTGTCGGGTTTTTCCTTTTTAAGGAGACCGAGGAGCAGCCGCATCTTTTCGTTGCTCGCGACGTGGAACAGGAGCTGGTCGATCTCGTCGACCGTGACGTTCTCCGCCTCGATCGTGATCTCTTTCGCCTCGACGGTGTATTCCCAGGCGAGGTTCTTGACCGTCGCGTTGAGCGTCGCGCTGAAGAGCATCGTCTGCCGCGCCTGCGCGGGCGGGAGCACCTTGATCAGCGTGCGGAGGTCGGGGTAGAAGCCCATGTCGAACATGCGGTCCGCCTCGTCGATGACGAGGAACGCGACCTTGGAAAGGTCCATCTGGCCGGACTGCTGGAGGTCGATGACGCGACCGGGGGTTCCGATAAGGACGTCCACGCCCTTCTTAAGGAGCTCAACCTGGCCGCCGTAGCCGACGCCGCCGTAAAAGCTCGCCGAGACCAACTTCATGCAAGAGCCAAGGATACGGGCCTCTTCCTCAACCTGAACGGCGAGTTCGCGGGTGGGGACCATGATGAGCGCCTTTTTCCCGGCGAGGGCGGGATCGCTTGCGAGCCGCTGAAGGATGGTCACGAGATACGCGGCGGTCTTTCCTGTCCCCGTTTGGGACTGTACGTAAAGGTCGGCCCCTTCGAGGCCGTTCTGGAGTACCTGTTCCTGGACAGGCATGCAGGTAATGTAGCCTGCTTCGGCAAGGCCTTCCTGGAGGCCACTGTCGAGGGTAAATTCGGTAAATTTCATGTGGCCTTCACAATACCATAAATGGAAAGGAGTGAATAGGTTTAGCGCGCAGTCTCGCCGATCGGGCGGAAGCGGCCGGACGCTTGCAGCATACCGAAGAGGTACAGGCAGCCGTCGTAGTAGCGCCAGGTGCCGGACGGAATCGGGGTGGTCCAGAATTCCTTCAGGTACGCTTTACGGTCTTCCTTGCTCCCGATCAGGGACGCCACGGCGTTCATCGCGACGAGCCCCGTCGAATGGCTGCCGGAGGCATGGCTTCCGTCGATGTTATACAACGACTTATACACGCCCATTCCCTGCTTGTTAAAGAACGAGAGGTAGGTCTTCGCCCAGCTATCGCGCTGCCAGGGATCCTTGTTCCACCAGAGCGAATCGAGCGCGATATTCATCGCGACGCGCCATGCGTCGTACTCAAAGCGGTAGTGACTGCCCTGCTGCACCGGCGTGCCGTCAAAGCCGGAATAGTCGGCGGCGAGTCCCGTATTCGGGTTGCAGGCCTTTTTAAACAGAATTCGGCTCTCCGCGGCGATGGCCGCCCATCGATCTTTGTCCTTATCCGCCCACTGGGCGAAAAGCTCGTAGAAATGGGGGATATGATAGGAAGGGTCGGTAAATTGGGCTGATAGACCTTCCGGCACGAAGACGACCTGATTGGTCTTTGGGTCGATCATGTCGGTGACGCGCGAACCGGCCGGCGCCTTGATAAGTTCGCGGTGATGCAGCATCTGGTCAAGTATCTTGTTCGCCTCGGCCTTATAGTCGAGGATTCCCTCGCCGTCGCCCCATCGGCTCGACGCCATAAACAGGGCCGCGGCGAAATACTGCTCGCCGTCGGACGCTGGGTTCGCGTGGATTACGTTGCCCTCGGGGGTAACGTGCCAGGCGAAGTAACCTTCGTATTCCCCGGATTTGTTGAGCATCTTCTCGTGCGCGAATTTCCAGAGTTTGTCGAATTCGCCCTTCATGTCGAGCTGGACGGTGAACATCATCCCGTACGACATTCCTTCGCTCCGCACGTCTTTGTTGCCGACATCGAGCATATAGGCCATATCCTCGCCCGATTCATAGTAAAGGCGCTCGCTTGGGGAACCGTAGAAAAATCGCTTTACGGTCGCGTTGATCTTCTCGTCGATCTGCGCCTCGGTTATGCCGATCTCGGCAAAACCGTTAGGGAATCGTCGGCTTTCGGCCGTTGAATTCGAGCAAGAGGTGAGCAGGAAAAGGCAGGATAGCCCCGCAAGTATGGATGCATTCGCTAATTTCATGGTAACAGAATGGGGCAGAACGGCATGATTGTCAATGGAGATTAAAAAAGGCGCGATGGCAAAATCGCCCTCGCGCCTCGATTTACCAGCTTTCCTGCCGGATCACGTAGTCGGCATACCCGGCGCGCGCGAGTTGATCCTTAACCGTCGCAAGGGCGCCGGCATCGATTGACGTAATCACCACGCGGGTGACACCCGAGGCCTTTTCGAACGCCGGGTTGAATCCGTCCTTCCGGAGTTTTACCACGAGCCGCATCGCGTTTTCCTCGCGCGAAAACGAACCAAGTTGAATCCTCCAGGTGACGCCCGTGGGCTTATCGCCCAGCACTGGCGCCGCCACGGTCGCGGGCTCGTTACCGGCGGGGGCAGGGCTCGTCGCGGGAGCCGTGCCTGTCGCGGACATAGGGCTCGTCGCCGGCGAGTCCGCCGGGCTTTGCGCGGCCTGAACCGCCGCCGCGTCAAGGGCATCGATCCTTCTGATGGAAACCTTTGTCGTCCCCGATCCGATCATGCCGAGTTCCCGCGCCGCCGCCTTGGAGACGTCGATCTCGCGGCTCTCGACGAAGGGCCCTCGGTCGTTGACCCGTACCAGAGCTTTCTTCCCGTTCGAAAGATTCGTCAGCTCGAGCATGGTGCCGAAGGGCAGTGTCTTGTGCGCGGCGGTCATCGCGTTCATGTCGAAGATCTCGCCCGATGAAGTCGGCCGCCCGTTAAATTCCTCGCCGTACCAGGAAGCCATCGCCTCCAGCTTGATAATCTCGCTTTCGGCGGCGAGCGGCGCCACGGTGAAAAATCCCGCGAATACAGCGAACATCGCGATCGCGAAGCGCGTCGCGGAAAATATACGATGGGCGTTACGCATAAACAAACCTCCGTCCCTTAACCCAATGTATCGGCGCGATTTCTTATCGTCTTAAGGTCGGCGCCGAAGGAAAGACATGCTACACTAAAAGGCATGAAAAACTTTATCGGGAAAACGGCGCTCGTCACCGGCGGCGCCAGCGGAATCGGAAAACTGATCGGGTTTTCGCTCGCCGAGCGCGGCGCGCGCGTGGTGCTCTGGGACCTTAACGAGGAAGCGCTTCGCGCGGCGGAGGAAGAGGCGCGTTCTCGGGGCCTCACGGTCGTTGGGATGGCCTGCGACGTCTCCGACCGAGCGGCCGTGTATCAACGCGCGAAAGAGGTTTCCGTAGACGTCGGTCCGGTATCGATACTCGTCAACAATGCCGGCATCGTTTCCGGGAAAACCCTGCTCGAGACCGACGACGCGAAAATCGAGAAGACCATGGGCGTTAACGTCCTTTCCAACTTCTGGACGGTTAAGGCCTTTTTACCGGGAATGCTCGAGCGAAACGAAGGCCACGTCGTCACCATAGCGTCCGCCGCTGGAATCATCGGCGTCACCGGGCTTGCGGACTATTCGGCGAGCAAATTCGCGGTCTTCGGGTTTCACGAGGCCGTCAGGATGGAGATCCGCCGCATGCGGAAGAAGATCGCGACCACGGTCGTTTGCCCGTTCTTCATCGGTACCGGGATGTTCCACGGCGTTCACACGCGCTTTCCGTTTCTATTGCCGATCCTGAGGCCAGAGTATGCCGCGCGCCGCATCGTCGGCGCCATCGCGCGGAAGCGTAAGCGGCTTATCATGCCTCGCTTCGTATTCTCGGTATTCTTCCTCCGTCTTCTGCCCGTCGGGGTCATGGACGCGATCGCCGACTTTTTCGGCATAAGCCGCGCGATGGATAACTTTACTGGTCGAGCCTAGGCTTGCTTCAAAAAGTACGCATACAGCGTGAATTCCTCGCGCTGTATGCGCTCGGATAGCGCGCGCCGGAAGTCCGAAAAGTCTGTCGGAAACCTGTCGGGATCTCCCCCGGCGGAGTATTCGTCAAGAAAGCGTAGGGCGGCGGCCGCGAGGCTTTCCATCTCGCGATTCATTTGGGCGAGCTTCGGCTCGATTCCCGGTGTCGTCGTCGCGAGCTTTTTCAGCGCGGGATAGAAGTCGCGCTCCTCCTTGCCGATGTGCGCGATGAGCGCCGCTTTAGTTTTAACGAGCAGTTCCCGCGTTTCCGCGTTCAACTTCCCGATCTCGGCAACCGCCCCTAAGGTTTTTAGGAGCACTCGGTGCTCTCCGTTCAATTCCCGAACCAGCGCTATGCTCATTTCGTTCCTCCGCGTTCTTTCGTTGCTTATAACTTACCGAAATACCTAATGAATAAGCGTTGCAAATGCAACTTGTATGTGTTTTTTACGTATCGACTATCGATCATCCTTGACATGCGTTCGGTAAATGCGTACTTTCACTCTGTACTGATTCATCGCGAGATCTTTCAGAATCTCGGGGGTGCACCGGTTTCGACTGTGGTGGTCGACGCTTGGGCTGCAGGTGAGGTCGCCCGTCCTCTGATCGGGCAAAACTTATAACTGCCAATAACACTGACAGTTACGCTCTCGCTGCGTAAGCAGTAGAGAACGCGGAAACCGGATGATGCTGCTCCGAAGCATCCGGACCTTCCGACGCCAACCGGAGCTTGCTGGACGCTGGGCCTGAACGGCGGCCGGGACATTAACCAGGATACGGAACCGATGCTTGCGGCGCTGCCACCGGATCCCGACAACCACCTCGCGCCGATAAACCTGTAGACGCCCCTGTATCTCACCTCAGGACGGGGGTTCAACTCCCCCCATCTCCAAAAAGTAAGAACCGCCGAAAGGCGGTTTTTGCTTTTTATATAAGGAGATGGGGGGAGTTGAATGGGTACGAACGCCGACCGAAGGGAGGATGAGCGTCCAGGGCTGGACGCGGAAGTGAGTACCCCGGCACGAAACGAGGAGTCAGGATGACTCCGATGTGTAGTGTCAACTCCCCCATCCGCCCGAAACTGCGTCGCTAGACCCTAGGCTGTATCCTCCTTGTTGCCTTTGTTCCAAACGCCGGACGAAAACCATACCGCGGCGACGATGCAAGGGACGATTGGCGAGAGGGCTTCGCCCCAATAGAGGCCGGACGCGCCCCAATGCAAGCCCCAGGCGAGAAACGCGCTCAGGGTCAGGCGCAGCGCGACTGAATGGATCAGCGAATTGACCATGGCGAACAGCGTGTTACCCGTTCCCGTAGCGAACGAGTCGAGAGTGACCATCGCCGCGTAGAACAGGAAGTTGAACGAACAGCAGATCGACAGGTATCGCGTCGCTTCGGCGACGACGGCGGGCTCCGTGGTAAAGATACCCACTATGGTTCCCGCGCACAGCCTGATCGCCACGACCATTACCGCGTTCATGCCGAGATTGATCGCGAGCCCAATGAGCGCCGCCTGCTTCGCGCGCGCGTGCTTTCCCGCGCCAAGGCATTGGCCCGCCATCGTGATGACGGCCTGTCCGATCGCCCAGGTAGGCATCGCGACGGCGGTGTTCACCTTAAGCCCTATGCCCGACGCGACCGCCACGGTCAATCCGTGCGCGTTAAACATGCCCGTCGCCAGTACGTATGAAAGGTTGAGCATGCCCATCTGAGCCGCCGCGGGTAGCCCTATTTTCGCGATCGCCGCGCACTCGCGGAGGTTCGGCTTGAGGTCGCTAAATCGCAGGCCGGGGATCATTCCGCGCCGCGCGAGGCGAATCGCCGCCGTAGCGAAAGAGATCCCTTGCGCGAGCACGGTCGCTAACGCCGCCCCTTCCACGCCCATTCCCAGTGGTCCGACGAACAGAAGATCGAGCGCGACGTTCGCGACGACCGAGACCGCGCCGTAGACGAACGGACTCGCGGAGTCGCCGAGCCCGCGCATAACCGCGCACAGGGCGCCGTACCCGAACGAAAACGCCGCGCCGAGGCTCACAATGGCGAGATACGCCTCCGCTCCGTGCCGAGCGTCGAGCGGGACGTCCAGCGCGACTACGAGCGGCTTCGCGAATGCGACGCAGGCCGCGGTCACCGCGAGCGCCACGATTCCCGCGAGGGCGAACAGGGTGCCCACGCTCCCGCGGAGGCCTTCCTGGTCGCCGGCGCCCTTTGCCCTGGCCGCGAGAACCGTTCCCGCGACCGCTATTCCATTCCAAAGCGAGGCGACGAGAAAGTACAGGCGCGAGGCGCTCTCCACGGCGGAAAGCCCGGCGCTCCCGATGAACCTGCCGACGATAGCCATATCCGCGAAACTGTAGCAGGATTGCAGTAGGTTGCCTAAAAGTATCGGTACCGCGAAACCAATTAGCCCGAGGGGGACGTTGCCCCTAGTCAGGTCTTTTTGCATATATGTGATCTCCGTATTGTGTTGTGGTGAAAAAAAAAGCGGACGAGGCATCGTCCGCGGGTAGGCGTTAAGAGGCGCGATAAACATGGAACGAATACGCAAACCGACGGCACATCGCCGTTACAGCGTCCGCGTGAGTCTTTCGTTCCGATGAAGTCGCTCGTTTGGGCCGTCAGTCGGCCCTTTCGTCCCCGCGTAATGTCTCATCGTTGCCATGTGACGGGGTGCTCGCAATGCACAGTTTCATATCGACCGGATTGTATTCCACTCCGCCGATCCCTGTCAAATACCGGAGATTTTGGAGAATACCGTATTGTGTCAAACGGCGAAAATGGGTATAACGTATGCTTGGAGGGGATATGAAGAGGTTCATCCTGCTGGCAATTATCGCGTGCGCAACGGTATTCCCGATCGCGGCGCTTGAGGGTTTCGAGACAAAGACCATTAAGGCGGAAGTTTCCGAAAAGAACGTATCCGTGGAGCTTCAGTACACCGAAGAGACGAAGAATCTCGTGGTGATCTACACGATTAAGTACCGAAAATTCGACGAAGCCGACGCGGTCATCACCATTCGCGACATCGTCAAGAAATTCTGCGACGAGCGCGGATTCAAGCACTACAAGACGTATTCCGACGACATCATTAAGTATCACGGCAAGGATACGGAGCTGACCAGGTTCTTCATTCTTTCCGAGTAGTCCATAATCTCCACGTAGGACTTATTTCGCCGAAACCCGCCGCCCTGGCGGGTTTTTTCTTGACCATCTACCCGATTCGGGCATATAAGTTCAATCATGTTATCGAAACGTACAACCAGTAGAAGGGCCCTTGCCCTCATCGCGATGGCGATGCTTTGTCTTTCCGGCGCCAATGCTGTCGATTGGTCGGAGATCGTCAAGCTTAACTCTCCGTCGATGTGCCGCATCGAGATTATGTCAGGCTCCGAGATCATCGGGAGCGGTTCTGGCTTCGTAATCGATACCGCGGGGCTTGTCCTTACGAACAACCACGTGGTCAGCGACGCGATCAACGATTCCTCCCTTAAGCTTCGCCTAGTGTTTCCGCAGTCGGCCGATCCCGCGAAGACGTATTTCGCGGACGTAAAATATTCCTCTACGGCGGTGGATCTCGCGGTGCTCGACGCGCATTCCCGTTTCCCGCATGCGCTCACCGTCTCCGACTCGGGCATTCCCCCGCTCATGACGGAAATCCTCGTTATAGGTTTCCCCTTGGGCAAGAACATCAAGACGACCCCCGGATTCATTCAGGCAATCCAGAATATGCCCGAAACCGGCGACGTGCTCGACCTGAGCGCGGCCGTCGATCCGGGCAACTCGGGCGGTCCGGTGCTGGACGCGAAGGGTAGGGTCACCGGCGTGGTCGTATCCAAGATCTTCGGCTTCAACTTCAACTTCGCTATTCCCGCCCCGGTAATCAGGGGCTTTCTCGATTCGCTCAAAAACCGCAAGGAAATCATGGTAACGAGCGAGCCCGCCGGGAGCCTCTTGTTCGCGAACGGCCGGTATCTCGGCAAAACCCCGTTTGCCGTCCAATATCTCGGAACGGAGATAGAGCTCTCGCTCGAGCAGGACGGCTACGCCACCGCGACGAGGAAGGTGGGCGCGAAAGAGGCTACCGCCGGTTCATACGCGGTAAGCCTGGATAAGGCCGTCTCGAACAAGGTGTCCGTGATAATCGCGACCGAGCCCGCCGGGGCGAAGCTCTGGATCGACAACACCGAAATCGGCACGTCTCCCGCGACGTACGAAACCGATCCCGGCGCGCGCCTGCGAATCCGGGTAAAGGGTCGCGGTTTCCGCGAACTGAACCTGACCCATGAATTGGGAAAAGACGCAAAACAAACCATTACAATCGGGCTAAAAGATGGTAAACTTCAATAACAGTTTTGTTATGGAGATATAAATAACAAGGAGTCAGTATGAAAATTTCCTTTGCGGGTCTCGCGTGTTGCGTGGGCCTCGCCGTCCTTCTTTCCACCGGTTGCGCGACGACCTTCCAGGGCCAGTCCCGCTATGTGTCCTACAGCCCCGACGGCAAGGTTAAGTCCGTCAAGCAGTCCGCCCTCCTCTCCGGCGAAAAGGTTCAGAGCACCTACGACGACGAGTACGTCTACGACGACAAGGGTAACATGATCAAGCACAAGCAGACGGACTACTTCGAGTCCTCCGACCCGACAAAGCCCCAGTTTGTCGTTTGGGAGACCGAGTATCGCGTCGTGTCCGGAACCCCCCTTCCGATAAAGGTTTCCGCGAACGGAGTCCCCTACATCGAGCTTGAGTACGAGCTTCTCTCGACGGGAGCGAAGGGCAAAATTACCCAAGGTATCTCGAACAGAACCTTCACCCAAAATATCCAGGAGTTTACCGATTCCACCACTCTCTATTGGAACATAAGCCTTGGCGAATTCCCCGTCGACTTCGAATCCGACGGTAAGTTCATCGTGACCAAGAGCTCGTATAACTACTACGCCGGTTTTTACGACCAGCGCGTGCTGACCCTCGGGTACGACAACATCGCCCTCAAGAAGTACAGCTACTCGCACGAAAAACTCGCCGAGGGCGTCAGCAAGTCCTACAGCGGCGGGCTCGACGGCCTTCAGGCGCGCAATGTCGCAAATGAGTACAAGGGAAGCAGTTTCAGCTTTGACTACAACTGGCAGGTTATTAACGACAAGATTTGCCAGACCAAGGCGGTGTTCTCCCAGGTCTTTAAGGGCAGGAGCCTCTACTTCGTCGCGGACGTCGAGTACAACAAGGCCGGACAGCGCACCAAGGAAACTTGGAACGTCGCGGCCAGCAAGGATGAGTTCGCCAAGAAAGCCACCACGGTTTTCGTGCAGAACCTTGACTACTGATCATACGTCCTGATTATCGACCGCCCGGCAAACCCGGGCGGTTTTTTTATTCCAAGGCGGGGGCCATTACCACGCGTAAAAAAAAGCCGCCGCCCGGCGGAACTTTCGTTCGTTGGGGCGGCGGCCAAAGCGTTGGCTTTTAACCTCTTGAGGTCTTGCCGGATTAATATCCGAGCAGGGCCTTGTTGAACGCCATGTCGATATTCGCGTTCGAGGTCGGGGTCTCGACGAGCTTCGTGTAGTCGAACTTCGCGGCCTGGATGGCCTTGAGATCGTACGCGTCGAGCGCCTTCGCGACGGCGGCTTCCTTACCGAGCACTACGGCGCGTGCCTTGTCGAGGTTCTTGTTGTTCGCGAGCTCTTCGGCCTTCCGCTCGACCATGCGCCATGCCTCGACGTTGAACTTGATGAAGT